>TARA_R110001599_G_scaffold348751_1_pt1 | contig 17879 bp, 10 predicted proteins | sample TARA_R110001599 | Tara Oceans TARA_R110001599 (sample SAMEA4398360) | marine metagenome | biome: Polar Biome; feature: [MES] marine water layer (ENVO:01000295) within the mesopelagic zone...; material: water (ENVO:00002006), including particulate matter (ENVO:01000060) such... | reverse complement strand
AGCAGATGGAGATTGATCCCTCTGATCAGTCGTTGTCCGGAAACTGAGCCTGAGTTTTTCTGGCGTGAGTACGAAAACGGGAGCCTTAAGGCTCCCGTTTTCGTTCAGAAAGATAGACCCCGTTGATTTATAGGCTATAACCCTTGAGAGTGGGTAGGGTGACAACTATATTGGCGTATTGTTTACGAGAGAAATCGGAGATGTTCACCCCTCACCAAAGCACCTATTTTGCTCACTGGCTTACCCAATCTGGCAAAATCGAAAACCAGGTCTCCCGGGCCATGGCTTCGGCCCGTGTGGATATGAACCCGCACCAGATCGATGCCGCTTGCTTTGCACTGAAATCGCCGCTGGAAAAAGGGGTGTTGCTTGCTGACGAGGTGGGCTTGGGTAAAACGATCGAAGCCAGTCTGGTGATGGCTCAGAAGTGGGCTGAGGGCAAGCGCAATATTCTCCTGGTTGTTCCAGCCTCACTGCGGAAGCAGTGGAGCCAGGAACTAATCGACAAGTTTGAATTGCCATCAATCATCATCGACGGCAAGGTGGCCGCGAACCTAAAAAAAGAAGGCAAAACCAACCCATTCGATCAGGACGAGCAGATTGTTATCTGCTCGTATGAGTATGCAGCACGCCAGAGGGATTACGTACGCTTGGTGAGCTGGCATCTAGTTGTGTTCGATGAGGCTCATAAATTACGGAACCTCTATCAGAATAATGGCAGTAAGAGGGCAAAAGCGCTCGTTGAGGCCACTGAGTTCGCTGATAGCCGTGTATTGCTATCGGCTACACCGATTCAGAACAATCTGATGGAGCTTTATGGCCTGAGCCAGGTAATCGACCCCCACTTTTTTGGTGATGAGAAATCCTTCCGCGCGCTTTACGTAAATCGCCAGAGGGACCAAAAAGCGTTGGAGGATTTGAAGCGCCGTATTCGCCCGCTCTGCCACAGAACCTTGCGCCGGCAGGTTCAGGAAGAGGGCGGCATCAACTTCACCAACCGTTACTCCATCACTCAGGACTTTACACCGCTGCCAGACGAATGGGAGCTGTACCAGAAGCTTTCCCATTACCTGCAGCGCCCTGATAACGAAGCGATCAATCCCCGCGCCCGACACTTAGTCAGCATGGGCTTACGTAAAATTCTTGCATCGTCATCGTTTGCCGTTGCTGAAACACTCAAGGGCATGATTGAGCGGCTTGAAGCACAGCGGCGTCTCGATGAAGAGGCACTCTCTGATATTGAGGAAATAGACGATTGGCTGGAGTCTCAAGACGAGGAAAGCAACGGCAAATGTGATAGTGATAGGCAACCAGGCTCCTTGGGTAAGCTGAGCCAGGAAATTGTCCAACTCACCGAGTTTCGGGATCTTGCCCAGAGCATATCCAGCAACGCCAAAGGGTTAGCCCTGCTCACGGTGCTGGAAAAGGCTCTTGCTATGACGGAGAACCTGGGTGGCCAACGCAAAGCTGTGGTGTTCACAGAGTCTTGCCGAACACAGAAATACTTGCACGACCTTCTGGAAACTAACGGGTACGCCGGAAGAACCGTCTTGCTGAACGGTTCCAACAATGACGCGCGCTCCAAGGCCATTTATCAGGAATGGCTTGAGGAGCACAAAGGTTCTGCCCGCATCAGCGGTTCAAAAGCCTCCGATATGAAAGCAGCGCTGGTGGATCAGTTTCGGAGTGAAAAAGCCGACATCCTCATCTCTACCGAAGCAGGCGGCGAAGGTATAAACCTGCAGTTTTGCTCGGTGCTGATCAACTACGACTTGCCGTGGAACCCTCAAAAGGTAGAACAGCGAATCGGCCGGGTGCATCGCTATGGCCAAAAGAATGATGTCGTGGTGGTGAACTTCGTAAACCGCAAGAATCCCGCAGACCGTAGGGTGTTCCAGCTACTGAATGAAAAATTAAAGCTATTTGAGGGCGTATTTGGCGCCTCAGACGAAGTGCTCGGAGCCATCGAAGGCAGTATCGATATTGAACGACGTATTTACGAGATTTACCAGAAATGCCGTACCGATCAGGAAATTGAGTACGAGTTCGATCAGCTTCAGCAAGCCCTCGAAGAAACTCTGGCGGTGCGCGAGACAGCCGCCCGAGAAGCACTGTTAGACAATTTTGACCGGGATGTGGTGTCGGCACTCAAGACTCGCCGGGATCAAAGTAACGATTTCTTGCAGGAATACGAACAAGTCCTTCTGGACCTGGCCCGAGCCGAATTGCCAGGCGCAGAGTTTAACAACAACCATTTCTACATTGATGGACAGCGCTACGACCTGAGTTGGCCGTTGGCACAACAGAACGATTCCGAGTTTTTCCGTTTACAGGCCGCTGAACACTACCTGGCTTGGGATTTAGTGCATAGAGCCAAGAACCGTGAACCCGAACCGGCACACCTTGTTTTTCAGTACGACCAGCTTCAGGGTCAGTATGCTGCCCTGAAAGAATATATTGGCCAGTCTGGTGTGTTGACTGCACTGCAAATCCAGTTCACCTATAACCGGGGGAAAACCCAAAATACCCGCCTGGTGGTGCTGGCCCAAACTGACGATGGCCAGAAGCTGGCGCTGGAGAACGCTGACCACTTAATGAGCGTACCGGCCAATAAAGAGCGACTCACCGATGCCATCCCGTCGGGAACGTTTGAAACCTGGCAGTCCCAGATTGCAAAAGAAGCCGAGGCAGAAACAGAGGCCGAACTGGATAACTACCTGGAACAGGAATCCGGGAAGCTGGAACGCTGGGCTCAAGATCGCCGTAAGGCGCTCATGGCCACCGTCGATGAGCTGGATGAACAGATTCGCGTCTACAAGAAAGAGGCGCGCCAGTTGGCCTCTACAGCGGAAAAGATTCAAGCCAAGAAGGCATTGCGAAAACTGGAGCGGAAGAGGGATGACGCTCTGGCAGAATACCACCAGTCCAAAAAACAGATCGAACGGGAAGAAGATCGTCTGCTGGATGAGGTCAGTGAGAAACTGGAATTAACCTCTGAAATCAAAGAGCTCTTTACTGCCCGTTGGACCCTTACCCACTAAGCCTCTACGAGATAACGCATGGATCGGGAAAAACTCGTTAAAGACCTTTTGTTCCACATTCGTCTGGGCGAAGACTCCAGCATCGAATTCAAAGAGGTCACCTTTGATGGTGACCGCCCTAAAGAGCCCAATCGCGAAAAAATGGCTCACGAAATTGCGGCCTTTGCCAACGGACAAGGCGGCAGACTGATACTGGGTGTGACAGACCGAACCCGGGAGGTAGTGGGAATTGCCGACGACAAGGTCTCAAAAACCGAGGAGTGGGTCGTCAATATCAGCCAAAGCAGTATCAATCCGCCGGTTCGGTTGGATACACGCCTGCTGCAGTTACCGAATCAGCAGGGTGACCTGAAAACGATAATCTGCGTTGACGTTCCTCGCAGCATCTCGGTTCACCAAAGTGCTGGGCGCTATTACCAGCGTGTGGGCTCAACCAAACAGGAAATGAAACCCGAGGTGCTGGCACGTCTATTTCAGCAACGCTCCCAGGCCAGATTGATTCGGTTTGATGAATCCCCGGTGCCGCGCACAACGCTTGAGGATGTCGATAAATCCCTCAAGCAAAGATTTCTGAAGCCCAGTACGCCGGAGCGAGAGCAGCTTCTCAAGCTACACCTGACCGCAAAGGACGACTACGATGAGGGGTTGTCCGTTTGCGGTGTGTTGTTGCTCACCCCAGATCCGACACAATGGCTCACCAACGCCTACGTACAATGTGTGTTCTACAGCGGAACCGAACGCGACGCCAAAGATCAGTTGGACGCGCAGGATTACACCGGCCCTGTGGATCAGCAAATCAACGGTGCGCTCGATTTTGTTAAGCGTAATATGCGCGTAGAAGCCAAAAAAGAATTGGGCCGTATCGACATTCCCCAATACGACCTGGGCGCTGTTTTTGAGGCCGTGGTCAATGCCGTGGCTCACCGTGATTACTCCATGACGGGCAGGCGAATTCGCCTGCACATGTTTGCAGACCGCCTGGAGTTATATTCCCCCGGGCAACTGTCTAACAGCCTCACCATCGATGGTTTGATGGAAAATACCGTGACCCGAAACGAAGCTCTGGTGAACCTGCTGAGCCGCTACTACCAGGCCCGAGAAGAAGCCGGCCGCCAGGCCCTGATAGAACGGCGAGGGGAGGGTGTACCGAAAATTGTCAACCGAAGCCGCGAATTGAGTGGTAAAGAGCCACAATATCGAATGATTGACGACAGCGAATTGTTATTGACCATCTACGCCGCCAGTAAGGACAACGCAGTAACATGACCAACCCAGAAACACAGATGAACGGCCAGTCCCTGGATATTGCCGAGCAGCGCCGAAAAGATCTCGAACAGCTGTTCCCGGGCATCTTCACCGAAACCCGCAATGATAATGGCGAACTGAAGGTGACCATTGATCTGGAACGCCTGAAAGCGGAACTGGGTGAGTTCACCGACATCTACGACAGCCGCCGTGAGCGTTATGGCATGGACTGGCCCGGCAAGCGGGACTGTCTGAGGCTGATCCAGCAGCCCTCCACGGCCACTCTCGAACCCTGTCGGGAGGAATCGGTCGATTTCGACACCACCGAAAACCTGTTCATCGAGGGCGACAACCTCGAGGTGCTCAAGCTCCTGCAAAAGAGCTACTACGGTAAGGTCAAGATGATCTACATTGACCCACCGTACAATACCGGCAAGGAATTCATCTATCCGGACAACTTCAGCGAAAGCCTGGACACCTACCTGCAATACGCCGGCCTGAAAGACAGCGAAGGTCGCACCTTCTCCACCAACACCGCCAACGAAGGCCGCTTTCACACCAAGTGGCTGAATATGATGTATCCCCGTTTGTACCTGGCCCGCAACCTGCTGCGGGAGGACGGGGTGATCTTTATTTCCATCGACGACAACGAGGTGGAAAACCTGCGGCGGATGTGTGATGAGATTTTTGGGGAGGAGAATCGGATAGCATGCCTTGTTTGGGAAAAAGGCAGAAAGAATGACGCGAAGTTATTCTCTGTTGGGCATGAGTACATGTTGGTTTATGCAAAAAATAACGGTGTGCTAAAAGAGAGCAACGTTGTTTGGAGGGAAGAAAAACCTGGCGCAAAAGAAATTTGGGAGCAGTATGCGTTTCTGCGAGACAAGCATGGTAATGACGATGCTGCTATCGAAACGGACTTGCAAGCTTGGTTTGCAGAACTGCCCAAGTCTCATCCTTCAAAAAAGTGGAGCCGGTACAAACGGATAGATAAAAATGGGCCGTGGCGCGACAGAGATATATCTTGGCCTGGTGGCGGTGGGCCTGACTATGACGTTATTCATCCTGTGACTGGAAAGCCCTGCTTGGTTCCAGAATCTGGGTGGAGGTTTGCTAACCCAGACGAGATGAAGCGCCAGATTGAAACGGGCTTGGTGGAATTCAGGGAAGATCATACAAAGCCCCCGTTTCGAAAAACGCACCTCAAACCCATTGCAGACGAGTTGGAAGATGAAATCGAAGATTCCGAAGAAGATGAGGGGCTAGCCACACAGGTGCGTGGAAGCTGCATCTACAAGCAAAGCCAAGTAGCTGTTAAGTACCTAAAGGGCTTGATGGGGGCAAAGCTATTCAATAACCCCAAAGATCATGTTGAAATTAAACGCCTCATTAAATATGTGTGTGGCCAAGAGGGCATAGTGCTGGATTTTTTCTCGGGTTCTGGCACTACCGGTGAATCAGTAGCAGAGCTTGCTATAAAAGATTGTGCGGATATCGAATACGTACTGGTTCAGTTGCCTGAGCTTAATTCAGGAAAAGAGAAAACGGGTAGCGCGGCCTTGAAAGCTGGCTATTCTACGATTGCAGATATATCGAAAGACAGGCTGCGGAGAGTTTATTCTGGCCTTGGCACTGAATACAAACGCAACGATCGCAAAAGCAAATGGGGCTTCAAAGTCCTCAAACTCAACCAAAGTAACTTCAAACTCTGGCAGGCCCCTGCCAAAGACATCTCCGACGAAGAACTCCTCCAGCAAATGGAGCTGAACGTCGACCACATCGATCCCAACGCCAGCCAGGAAGATCTACTCTACGAACTGCTGATTAAAGCCGGTGTTATGCCCACGGAAAAAGTGGAGCAGGTTGAACTGGCCGGCCGCAAACTGTTTTCCGTGGCAGAGGGCACCCTGCTCGTGCATCTTGAAGACGATACTGATCAGGCCCTGATGGATGCTGTTCTGGCTAAAGCGCCCAGTCAGTTTATCTGCCTGGACAAAGCCTTCCACGGCAACGATCAGCTCAAGACCAACGCCGTGAAAACCTTCGAGGCCTTCAATCAGGGCAAGGAAAAAATCGACCAGATCGATTTCAAAACGGTTTAAGGGGCGCTGGCATGAAACTGAAGTTCAACCCCAATCTTGATTACCAGCAGGATGCCATCGAATCCACTCTATCGGTGTTCGATGGCCTGTCCACGGCCGGTGAACCATATCGCAAGCTTGGCATCGCCAATACCCTGGCACTGGATCCGGACAAGTTGCTGGACAACCTGCACCGGGTGCAGGAACAGAATTTCATCGAGAAATCCGCGAGCCTGTTCGAGGGGGAGGATGATTATCCGTTTCCGAATTTTTCGGTGGAAATGGAGACTGGCACTGGTAAGACCTACGTGTACCTGCGCAGCATTTTCGAGCTACAGAAGCGCTTGGGGCTGCGAAAGTTCATCATCGTGGTGCCATCAGTCGCCATCCGGGAAGGTGTTTTGTCCTCGTTGGCCATGATGAAAGAACACTTCCGCAGCTTGTACAATAATGTGCCTTACGACCACTACGTTTATAGCGCCAAGGATTTGTCCAAGGTGCGCCAGTTCGCCACCGCCAACACGTTGCAAATCATGGTGATCAACATTCAGGCCTTCCAGCGGGACGCCGGAGATGTGGAGAATTACGACAGCCTGTCGCCAGAGCAGATCAAAAAGCTTTCGGTGATTCACCGGGAGCAGGATCGCATGTCGGGGGCTAAACCCATCGAGTTCATTCAGGATGTGCGGCCAGTACTGATTATTGATGAGCCCCAGTCTGTGGATAACACTGCCAAAGCCCGACGCGCAATCAACCATCTCAAACCGTTGTTTGCACTGCGCTATTCCGCTACGCACAGAAACCCCTATAACGTGGTTTACCAACTTGGCCCCGTGAAGGCCTATGACATGAAGCTGGTTAAACAGATTTCAGTGGCGTCTATCCAGTCCCAAAGTAACGTTAATCAGACTTACCTGAAACTGGCGAAAATTGGCTACACAGGCAAGGCAAAAACACCGTCTGCCTCGGTGGTGGTGTTTGAAGACACGCCCAATGGCACCAAAGAGAAAACCGTTAAGCTCAAGCAGGGGACAGATTTGTCCGATCACAGTAACCGGCCGGGTTATCAGGGTTACGTAGTGGATGAGATCTATGCCGAGCCGGGTGCGGAGTACGTGCGCTTCTCCAATAACGTGGTTTTGGAGCCTGAGCAGGAAAAAGACGGTATTCATGACGACGTGCTCAAAGAGCAGATCCGGCAGACGGTGGAAGAACACTTCAAGAAAGAGCGCAACCTTCAGAAGCAGGGGCTGGATGTGAAGGTGTTGTCCCTATTCTTTATCGACAAGGTGGCGAACTACCGTTATTACGACCAATATGGGGCAGTTCAAAAAGGCAAGATTGCTCGCTGGTTCGAGGAAGCTTATTGCGACCTGGTCGCTAGTCCATTGTTTAGTGACTTGCCCAAGCGCGGCGTGGAGCAGGTGCACAACGGCTATTTCGCTGAGGTGAAGAAAAAAGGCAAGATGGTAGAGCTCAAAGATACCAGCGGCAACACCGCTAGCGATGGGGAAGTCTATGAGCTGATCATGAAACACAAAGAACGGCTGCTGGACGATGCCGAACCATTGCGTTTCATTTTCAGCCATTCCGCTCTGAAAGAGGGTTGGGACAACCCGAACGTGTTCCAGATATGCACCCTGCGTGAATTCGGTAGTGAAAAGGAGCGTCGCCAGACTCTGGGCCGCGGACTGCGCTTATCTGTGGATGCCAACGGCGACCGCGTTTACGACCCGCAGGTAAACCGCCTGACGGTGGTGGCCAGCGAATCCTTCGAGGACTACGCCAAGAACCTGCAAACGGAGATGGAAAAAGACATCGGCGGCGGGTTCAAGTTTGGCCGAGTGCCCGCCATCGCGTTTGCCCCTCTGGCGATCAACGATACTGAAACCCTCGGCCAGGAAAAGTCCCGGCACCTCTGGCAGACACTGAAAGCAGAGGGCTATCTGGACGGGAAGGGCGACCTTACCGCCAGATTTCAACCCGATGATATGTACTTCCAGTTGCAGGTGCCCCAGGAATATCAGCCACTGGAAAACGAGATCATCGACCGCCTACGCAGCTTCATGTTTGCGGGTCGGGTTCAGGATGCTCGCAAGCGCACGGCAGTTACCTACAACAAGCGGGTTGAGCTAAACCCGGACTTCAAGGCGCTGTGGGATAAAATCAGCCAGAAAACCCGCTACTCTATCCGCTTTGACACTCAGCAGCTGATCGACCTGGCCAGCCACAAACTCCAGAACATGCCGGTGGTCAAGCCGGTAACGCTCACCATTGATCACACCCAGGCCAAACTGACGGATGCCGGGTTTGGCAGCGACCGCCAAATCTCGACCACAAAAGAACGGTATGTCAGCTCCCACGAAGTGTTGCCAGATCTGATAGGCGCTCTGCAGGAGCGCACCCACCTAACGCGGGGAACCGTGCTGATCATCATCAAAAACTGCAAACGATTGGGCGAGTTCAAAGCTAATCCGCAGGGCTTCATTACGGAGGCTACCCGGCAAATACAGAAAGCTCTCGATGAGTTGCTGGTAGATGGCATTCGCTACGAAAAGCTGGCGGGTGAGCACTACAAAATGGAGCTATTCAATGAACCGGAGCTGGAAGCCTATTTAGACCGCTCCTACCAGGTCCGGCATGGAAATCAGGGCCGCGAGGTACAGACCCCTTACGACTACATTGAATGTGACTCTCACATTGAGCGAATGACTGCGCAGGCGCTCGACGGTGCGGATAACGTCAGGTTCTTCTGCAAATTGCCTCGCTGGTTCACTATTCCCACCCCGGTTGGCGACTACAATCCGGATTGGGCGGTGGTGTTGGAAGAAGATCGCAAGGTGTATTTGATTCGGGAAACCAAAACCACCCACGATAGTGACAAGCGCCGACTGGACGAAAACCTCAAAATTCTGTGTGGCGAAGCGCATTTCGAGGCGTTGGGGGATATTGATTATAAAGTGGCAGCGTCGGTGGCTGAGGTGACCGCAGTTTAGGAGGGCGTAATGAGCTTTCAGGGATTGCAGGCAAAATTCAATCGCCTTCTTGGTGAGAGCGCGGCATGGAAGCTGCTGCGTGCGGATAATGCCCCGTATATTCTTGCCTTCATCGCCGACTTGTTCTCTGAAGAAAGTGAAGTACTTTTTGGGCAGGCCCGCGTTCACCTGGATGCCGAGATAGACCGTTCGCGGGAATTGGGTATCTGGCAAACGGAGACGGCAGCCAACACATACCTGAATCAGTGGATTGCCTCGGGCTGGCTGCGCGAGATGGATGATACGCTCACCAAAACCGACGCCAGCGAAACCGCTTTACGGTTTTGCCGTTCACTGGAAGAGCGAACAGCCGGAACGACCGCCTCTCACTTGAGAATAGTGCAGGAAGCCGTGCGGGATCTTGCCGTCGCCATCAGCCCGAATGTTGATGAGCGAGTGGCCCTGCTTGAACACAAGAAAGCAGAACTTGAACGGGAAATCGCTGCTCTTAGGGCGGGGGTAGTGAGTGAACTCAGCGAGCAACAAAAGCGCGAGCGTATCCGCGAGGTATACCAGCTCGCGTCGGTACTAACAGGCGATTTCCGACGGGTCGAGGATGACATACGACAGTTGGACAAGACATTGCGAATCCAGCTTATAGAAGGCGGCGCAACCCGGGGCGATGTGTTGCTGTCAGTCATGGAGAAAGAGGCGTTGTTGTCTTCAACCGACGCAGGCAGCGCCTTTGAGGGCTTCTTTCAGTTGTTGTGTGACCAGAACCGTCAGACTGAGCTGCGGGATCAGCTTCGTGGCATTCTGAGCCAGCCCATTGCGCAGCAGTTATCTCGCACCCAGCAACAGTTTCTTGCCCACCTTATGCGCGAACTGGGCCGTGAAAGTGAACGTGTTTTCCAGGTGCGACGGCGAACTGAAGAAAGCCTGAGAGCCTATGTTGAGAGCGGCGCCGCCAGTGAAAATCGCGCGGTTGACCAATTGTTGGCCAAGCTCGAGAGGGTTGCCGTAGCCTTGAGGGACGGTGGCATCGATCTGCGTGCAGACACAGCGTTGTCCTTGCCGGTTGGGCCACTGGAACTCTCATCCCCTGAGACTCTGCGCCTTCGTAGCCCGGACGAAAAACTCGACACTCGCGGTGTAGAAGTAAAGAAAAATACGCGAGAACTGAGTGAGCACATTCTGGAAAGCCTGGAAACAGTGCGGGTTCGGGAAGTTGCTGAAAACACCTTCAGAACGCTGACCGCAAAGGGCCCCATGACGATTGCAGGGCTTGTGACGCACCACCCTGTAACTGCCGGGCTTGAAGAACTTGTTGCCTATGTGCGAGTGGCTAAGTCTGTTAGTGCTGCGAAATTGGAAGATGTGGAGCGAGTGCAGCTTTCTGACAAAAACGGTGTGCAGTTTCACGCTACATTGCCTACTTATATGTTGAGCGCAGAGCTATTCCCAGCCGACCTGGATGAGCTGGTGCTTTAAGGAAGGAGCTGATATGCCCAGTAATAGCGAAAATTCGAAGGGCCCGGACAATGAAAAACAGCCATCACATGAGCGCTCAGCAGCGGGCACGAGTTTCTTCGACAGAGTGCGGAGCCATAATGATATCCCGGATAGTGCCGGGCCGAGCTCAGATATAAAAGCCGGCACACTTGAGGATCATTCTGAGGGGTCTGAGACGGCCGACTTGGCAGACGATGTTGTAGATGAGACATCTGACGGCACATCCGATTTACCTCACGAGGCACGGCGGGTGCTGGTTTACCTGATGCGGCAGGGAGCGGTTATTAGCGCCCAGAAACCCAAGGTTTTTGAGACCCTGTGCAGGCATGAGGTTATGATCCGTCGTCACCTGTCTGAGGTATACCTGCGCCTGGTTCTGGATGAGAGGGCAGGCGTCGCATTTGTAGCCCTGAGTGACACAGAAACCGACGGTGACGACAACCCGGCGGATGAAGCACCAGTGTCGTTGATTTCAAAACGCACCCTGTCCCTGTATGACACTCTGCTGCTTTTGGTTCTTCGCCGCCATTACCAGGATAGGGAATCGGCAGGCGAACAGAAAATTACCGTCGATATGGAACGCCTGGAATCCTACCTCACGCCTTTTCTACCATTAACCAATCACGCAAAATCAGACCGCAAAAAACTCAACAGTGCCGTGCAGAAATTGATACAGAAAAAAGTGTTGGCCGCAGCCCGTGGATCAGAAGATCGCTATGAAATTACCCCCATTATTCGCTATGTGGTGGACGCAGCGTTTCTTGAATCCATGCTGGAGGAATATCTTCGGCTTGCGCGGGAGGCGAATATTGCGATCGACTCAAGATTTGCCAACGACCCGGTATCGAGCCCGACGCGTGTAGACCAAGACGATTTGCTGGGAGGGCTATAGGGTATGACCAGCATGGAGCATTACAGCGATACCTTTTTCCAGCAAGGGCAGATTCGTCTGGCAGAGTTGAGTGTATACAACTGGGGATCCTTTGAGGGATTGCATACTGCCAGAATAGACCCTGAGGGCACACTGATTACAGGGGACAATGGTTCCGGAAAATCGACGTTGGTGGATGGCCTGATGGCCCTGCTGTTACCCGCTGGGCGGGCGACTTTTAATGTTGCTGCCGCTCAGGGAGACCGGACAGATCGCTCCTTGCTCTCTTATATGCGTGGTAGTTATGGAGCTGCCCATGAGGGTTCGAGCACCCGGGTAAAGAGCAAGCGGGAAAAATCCGTTGTGACAGGGCTCAGAGCGCTGTACAGGGCCGATGATGAATCCGAGATAACGCTGGCGGCATTGTTCTGGACCACACAGGCTTCCAATGCGCTGACTGACGTAAAGCGTATTTACGTGGTCGCTCGCCGTAACCTCGAACTGAAAGAAATGCTGGATGCGTTCGGGGAGGGGAGCGCCACATCGCTTAAGCAATGGTTGCGTAATGATGCGTTGATTACATGTTGCGACGATCGCTTCTCTGACTACCAGGAGCTTTACCGAAGATCGCTGTACATGGAGAACAAAAATGCCCCTGCCTTGTTATCACGGGCGCTGGGGCTCAAAAAGATTGATGACTTGACCAGGCTGATCCGTGAGTTGGTGCTTGAGCCCAGCACCATCCGCGACGATGCCAGAAAAACTGTGGAAGAGTTTGGTGATCTGGTTGCGACCCACGACAGGCTGGTGGATGCGAGAGCTCAGGTCGATCACCTGAGCCCTTTACCTGGTCTGGCAGACGATCTTCGGCAGGCGGAACTGGCCCTTGGTCAGCTTCGCCTGGAGAAAGATCATCTGGGAATATACTTTGGAGAAATGTTGGCTGCACTCTGGTCCGCTCGGGCAAGAGAGCTCAACGCTGAGGTAGATCGGCTAGAGGGTAAGCTCAAAGGGCTGGCAAGAAAGGAATGGGATGCAGAGGCTTTGGTTGAACGCCGCCATGGCGAGTATTTGCAACATGGTGGAGACAAAATCGAATCCTTGAAAAAGGATATCGAGCTTGGCCGTAACAAGCTCTCCGATACTAGCCAGAAGGCCTCAGCGTATCAGAAGGACATGGCCAGCCTTGGTTTGCAAAAGACACTGGAAAAGCGCTCGTTTCAGGATAACCAACAGGTCGTGGCGGGTTGGCTTGAACGTATGCACGAAGATACAAAAGCCAGCCAGGATCGGTTTGGTGCGGCAAGTGGTGAATGGAGCAAGGCACAGAACGCCCTCGGTGATCTGGGAAAAGAAATCCGTGAAATTGAAGCGCGGCCCGATTCCAATATTGCACCTGCGTTTCAGCGGCTGCGGGAAGAGCTGGTGCAATCGCTCAATTTGCCCGCTGAGGACTTGGTATTTATTGGTGAATTGATCGATGTGCGGGAAGAGGAACGCCCTTGGCAGGGCGCTATTGAGCGGGCACTGGGTGGTTTGCCAACAACATTGCTGGTTCCTGCTGCAAGCTACTCAATGGTGACTCGTTGGCTTAATGCCCGTCATACCGGTCTCCACGTTCGGGTCCAGGTGGTGCGTGACAGCAATGGGGGATGGAAATCACCGGAGTTTATTGAACGTGGCTTTCTCAGAAAACTGGACTGGCGCCAGCACCCCTATCGCGATTGGCTCAAGCACCATCTGAGTAAGTTCGATCTTGCCTGCGTGAACACCACGGAAGATCTGGATATAACGCCCTTCTCTATGACCCGGGAAGGGTTGATTCATAAAGAGAAGGGGCGATTCGAGAAAAAAGATCAGTTCAAAATTGATGATCGTCGTCGCTGGAGCCTGGGCTTTTCCAATAAAGGCAGGTTGGCAATACTGAGCAACGACATGAAGGAGCTTCAGCAGCAGGTTAAAGATTTTGAAGCCGCGGTTATTGAAGCCCGAAAGGCCATGGATGAGGTGGGTACGCGCAAAACAATACTGGAACGAGTAACAGGTATTCACTGGGAAGATATCGATGTACCTCACTGGCAGGAGAAATTAGAGGGATTGCAGTCAGATCTTCGCACGCTTGAGGCTTCGCAGGGCGATCTGGCGGAAGCCAAAAAACGATGGGAAGAAGCCAAGCTGGAGAGGCAGAAAATTCAGCAAGACGCTGGTGAGGTCAAGGTTCAGAAAGGCAGCGTCGCTAACCAGCTGGAAAGTGCTAATCAGGCGCTCAGTAAAAACCTTGAGGCTGCTGCCCCCGGACTCACGGAGGAGTGCCGGGCCTTGCTGACTCAGCGGGTGGGCGCCGTAACGTTAGATGAGACACACCGTTACGCTGAGGTTGAGAAAGAGCTGGATGCACTTATCGACGCCAAGCGCAGTAGCCAAAGCACGGCGGAGAGTAGGGCCAACGGCATTATGGGTTTGTTTCGTGGCAAGGATCAGTGGCGCCCTATAGTGCTGGATTGGCCGACAGGCCTTGCGGCCCTTGCTAATTTTCTTGAGCATCTGAACCAGTTGCAGAGTGAAGGCCTTCCCTCGCTGGTTGACCAGTTCCGGGAGCGGCTGAACAAGCACGCCACCCAGTCGCTTGCAAGCATCAAGAGCAAGCTGGATTCGGAGCGCGAAGATATCCTTGAGCGTATCGGTATCATTAACAATGTGCTTCGCAGAACAGAATTTCGTGTAGGCAGTTATCTGAAGTTGGGTACACGCAGGGAGAAGTTCCCCCATGTACTGGAATTTGATCGCAAACTACGGGGAGTTTTGGGCCAAGTCACCAGTGATGACCACGAGGGCCGGTTCAATGCCTTATCTGAAGTGGTCACAGTGCTTGATAAGGCCAGTTCATCCGGAACTTCAAGCTCGCTGGAAAGCATGCGTTTGCTGGACCCCCGTTATCAGATGACATTCTATGCCGAGGAAGTGGACGCCAATACCCTCAACATTCGCGATGTTCTCGACTCGTCCAGCGGAAAGTCGGGCGGAGAGAAAGAGTCATTTGCCGGAATGGTCGTGGCAGCAAGCTTGGCGTATGTCCTTACGCCAGATGGGTGCGATCAACCTGTTTACAGTACGGTATTCCTTGATGAAGCCTTCTCCAATACGGCTGAGTCTGTAAGCCGGCGAGTGCTCAAGGTTTTCAAGGAACTTCATATCCATGTAAACCTGATTACGCCCTACAAGAACCTCAACCTGGCCCGTGAATCCGCACGTTCGTTACTGATTGCTGAACGTGATGCCGAAACCCATGAAAGCCAGCTTTGTGAGCTGACCTGGGAGGAAATTGACCAGAAATTGGCAGATGCAAAGCGCAGTTTGGTAATGAGCGATACCGAGTCTTTGGGAATTGGCGTTGATGGGTGATCGTAAATGGGGGCTCCTGCCAGAGGAGGTGATCGAGAGACTTTGGGAGAAAGAATGGCGTAACCCTCGCGCTTTAAAGGCGAGGCTCAAAGGGCAAAAGACATTTCCCATATCCATTAGCCTTAAGCCACCTCGTGGTCAGGAGGCGGCCGTCGGATTGAGGCAATATCAGCATTTCGTAGAAGCCTGGAGGGCTTTCCCGAACCAGTCATGTGTTGTCTGGGAAAGCCGTACTTTTCGCCAATTATCTGATCAGACCCTGCCGGCTCGTTTCTTGGTAAATGATATTGGAGCTTTGGCAGAGTTGCTGGGCGAGGAAGAGCGTTCGGCATTGGCTGTTTGGGAGGCAAGGATATCACGTATTCTTGCGGAACCATTTGCTCAAGAAGGGGCGGCTCAGAAGGAGCTATTTGATGTTCTGGTGGACCATCTGGAGGTTCTCGACGGGTTTTCCGAAAACGACCTGGAGCTGCTGGTTAAGCTGATCCCGCAACTCAAGCCGGGTCTGGGGGCAGGTTGTTACCTCCGCGCTTTGCCCGTGGTTTATGTGGATACAAAGTTCATTGAGCAAAATTTACGATTCGTCGAGCGGCTGTTAGACGTTCAGTATCAGGGAAGTGTGACGATAGCAGGCGGGTTGCTGGCTTGGCTGAACTGCCTAGAAAACCCCAAAGGCTGGCTATTCGTCCGCCCCTTGTGTGAGAGCAGTCAGGCCGCATTAGGTGGTTTGCCAATACTGCAGATGGATACAGCTACCCTGCAAAATTTTGAGTTGCCAGCCAGCAATATTCTGGTTGTGGAGAATGTTCAGTCGGGGTTGGCACTGCCTCCACTGAATAATACGATTGCCGTGTTTGGAGGGGGCAGGAATACCTCATGGCTATCGGCTACGTGGCTTATTTCCAAACAAGTGGCCTATTGGGGGGATATAGATTCAGAAGGCCTTGGTATTCTGAGCGATGCTCGTGGCCGCTGCTCCATCATCAACGCCCTGATGATGGACGAGAAAACTGTTGATAAATTTTCAAGCCGGATGGTGGAGGAGCCGGACTTCGTGAGAGCGTTTCCAGGCAACCTGAAAGACCATGAGTTCGATCTGTTCTGTAAATTGCGCGAAGGATGTTTCGGCAAGCCTCGCCTTGAGCAGGAGAGGCTATCTTCTGACTATATACTTCTGAATTTGGCTAGGTGGGCTCAAACGCCCTGAGCCGCCAAATGAAAACGATGAACCATCCGATAAGCTGCGGCGCCAATGCATATCGTGTAATGGTCCTTGTTTTCGGAAAGTGCCTTCAGAAACTTGCTTCTCGCCTCCCGAGCCATCCATTTAAACGCATTTCTCGCTGGTCCAAGTGGTCCGGGGACATACTTGATCGCTTCACTGCAGCTACCTGACTCTTCAACCAGTTCATAAGTCAGGTTGAAAAGTTGCTCGTTTGGGTACCAGTTTGCTGCCTGTTGGCCGAACAGCGCTACCAGAAATTGTTTCAGGTGTTCTCTGTCGTAAATATCCATTGTCATCGCTCCTTGATGCTTTCAATGATCTGCTGGTATTGCTGTTCGCTTCCGATGACCCTGAATTGGTGAATGGCGGCTTTGTCAAAAATATATAGATAGCCCTCTCCATTTTTCTTGCTGTAGGTACCAATCAGCTTGGCGTTTCCAACCTGTTTTTGGGTAACTGCGGCTACTGGCAGATCAAATTGCAGCGCTTGTTCCGCTGAAAGGGACTGGAGCCACTCAGGAAAGGTATTGCGAATTTCAGGTAAAAACAGTGACTTTATGTACTGTTCCTCAATACCTGACAGATCGATCCTCGTATAAACAGTTTTTGGATCTACTAGCTGATGAGAGACCACCCAGTCGTCGTACTTCAGGATTAGGGTGTTGCTGGAGTGAGATATCAAGTTTGGTTGCGAGTATTGCAGCTTCAGGTTCTGGGATAGAACCAACTCACCAGCCTGAGTGTGAACAGTAAAAAGCAGCAGCACAACCGCCGCCATGCGGGATAACGCCATAAAACCTCCATGTAGTTGCACGTCCATTGCAAAGTCTTCGCATTCTTATCGAGTTGTTAGAATGTGTCAAATCTGGTGGGTGCCTAAATTGTCGGTGGGGCGTGAAGGCAAACAGCCAGGCACGTCTTAAAATATGGTGGAGTAGGCCCGCATATTCTAATGAATACATAAAGCGGGAATCTTGTGCTGCAGGATCCCGCTTTTTATCTGTGGCCGTTGGTTTTTCGGATTATAAGTTCGCTTGATCCAACAGCTCACTTACTGGCGTACCCCAACTTCTTATCCACCATATTGAACAACTCTTCTCCTCTGAGCCAACGATCGAAATTATCGAGGAACTGATCCGTAAGGGCCCGCTTCCATCCGATAAAATCGCCGGCCATGTGCGCCGTCATGGTCACGTTTTCCATATCCCACAGAGGATGATCCTCGGGTAATGGCTCTTCATCAAACACATCAAGCCCGGCGCCGGCAATTTCACCGCTCGACAGGGCGGCAATCAAATCACCCGTTTTAACAATCGGCCCGCGCCCGATATTGATCAGGCGCGCTGTGTTCTTCATGGCTTTGAAGGCTTTTTCGTCAAACAGGCCTTCGGTTTGTGGTGTCAGCGGTGCTGCGATAACCACATAATCGGCATGGCCCAGCTGGTTATACAGATCGTCATTGCCGTGAACGGCAACAAAGTCCGGGTCGTCTTTGCGGGCTGTTCTGGCTATACCGTGCGGCCTCAA
>TARA_R110001599_G_scaffold192380_2_pt1 | contig 17907 bp, 17 predicted proteins | sample TARA_R110001599 | Tara Oceans TARA_R110001599 (sample SAMEA4398360) | marine metagenome | biome: Polar Biome; feature: [MES] marine water layer (ENVO:01000295) within the mesopelagic zone...; material: water (ENVO:00002006), including particulate matter (ENVO:01000060) such... | reverse complement strand
AATGCCATCGCGAAGAGTCGAGACACAACACTGGCGCGTTTTCTCTATGCGCTGGGCATTCGTGATGTTGGCGAGACCACGGCCGCGGCTTTGGCGCGCCAATTTGGTCGCTTAGATGCCTTGCTTGCTGCCGATGAAGCCGCGCTTTTAGCCACGCCCGATGTTGGCCCTGTGGTGGCCAGCTCGATACGCCAGTTCCTCTCCGAGCCACACAACCAGCAGATCATTGCGCAGTTACAGGCCGCAGGCGTGAATTGGTCGGATCAAGCCGCCGCGCAAGATTTACCTCAGCCCTTAGCCGGTCAAACTTGGGTGCTAACCGGCACCTTGGCAACTATTGGGCGCGATGAGGCCGGTGATCGTTTGCGTGCACTAGGTGCGAAAGTCAGTGGTAGCGTCTCGAAAAAGACCCATGCCGTGGTTGCTGGTGAGCGTGCTGGCAGCAAGCTCGATGCAGCCAAAGAGCATCAGGTGCAAATCTTAGATGAAACTGCGTTATTAGCACTGCTAGCTGAACATGAGCAGATGTCATGAGGGGCTTAATCGTGGCATGCATCGCCTTAATGTTAGCTGCCTGCGCATCGACATCGCCGCCGAGAAATGCACTTAACGTGTGTTCCGTGTTTGCCGAGAAAAAAGGGTGGCGTGAACCCGCTCGTGATTCGCAAGCGCAGTGGGGCATTCCTGCCTCAGTGTTAATGGCGACGATTTATCATGAGTCGTCATATCGTCATGATGCCCGCCCGCCGAAACGCTATTTATTAGGCTTTATCCCATGGGGTCGCGCCTCTTCGGCCTATGGCTATGCGCAAGCGCTAGACGGCACGTGGGATGAGTATGTGACTAGGCAAAATCGCTGGTTTGCCAGCCGCGATAATTTCTCTGACGCTATCGATTTCGTTGGTTGGTATCACTACGGCACGCGCATGGAGCTGGGCATTCAAGCAGGCGATATGCGCAATCTGTATTTGGCTTACCACGAAGGTCGCGCCGGTTTTGCGCGCAATAACTATCTGCGTAAACCGTGGCTAATGGCCTACGCCGATCGCGTTAAAAGCACTGAGCAGAATTACCGTGCGCAGCTAGCTTCGTGCGCGGCGTGGCGTCCATAAGCGCCCACGCTGCCAATCCCGCCAAATAAACCGATCTGGTGCTAGCTGCTTGGCTATAAAATCTGGCCACGGCGAGGGCGTGTTCGATATGCCATTGGCAATGATTTCCGCAGCTACCCAAGCCTGCGTATAGCCTTTGGCACCGTGGCCTATGCTGACATAGAGCGGCGGTAGATCAGGCGTTGCGAGTTCAGGTCGATGTTTTCGTGGCGGATACGCAGTTAATACATGTAGCAGCGATGGATCATGACGGCCAGCCATTGGTGAGAAGTCGGGCGTTTGCCAACGCAGGCTAGCGCGGCCTTGCCAGTCATCAAATGGCGGCAGACTTTCTGCCACACTCGGCACGCTTTTGCCTAACTCATTGGCATTAAATTGATGATCTTGGCGACGAATATCCGTTTGTAAGTCCATCGGCGAAAAAGTCGCGCCGACGCAGTGATTGCCATTATCGCTAGGCGTTAAATACCCGCCATAACAAAGTGTGGTGCGCAGCGGAAATGCTGTTGGAAATTGCGAGATTTGCCCACGCACAGGGCGCAAGGGCAGGCCATCGGTGAGCGAAATTGCTGAGCCACCGGCGTAGGCCAATACCAGCGCATCGGCAGAAAAGTAACCTTGCGTACTGCTAATGCGCCATCGCGAATCTAGAGCTTCCGCCCCGCACACACGGGTATTAAACAGCGTGCGAATATTCTCATGCGCCAATAGCGTGCGTAACAGCCCATCCGTGCGAATAAAGCCGGCATCGGGGAACCACAATGCCGAGCGATTTAACGTTACGCCGGCTTGCTCGCTGGCAGCCTCAGCATCTAAGCGCCAAACCTGTTTTTGCCACCATGGATGGCTGGCGTCGACATCTTGCAAGCTGCGCTCTTGATCAAGCCAAAGCACGCCGGTTTGCTGAAAATGCTCTGCAAATGGCGGCTGTTGCAGCAGCGCCAAAGTATGCAAATAGGCCAATGACTGCAGATGGTTAGGCGTTAGCTCAGCATTAACCAGTTTGGGATAAACAATCGCTAAGGGATTACCAGAGCCGCCGGAGCCAGGCTTGCTAGCGGCATCGAGCACAGTGACTCGATAGCCGCGATTAGCCAATACCCATGCGCAACTAGCGCCAGCTATGCCAGCGCCAACAACGACAATGTGCTGCGTCATAAACGCTTCAAAATAAGCGGTTTCAAAATAGAATGCTTATGGCAAGGTGAGCTTAAAAGGCTTAACCGTAACGCGCGCATAAACACCGGCGGCCACATAGGGGTCGCTATCGGCAAACGCCTGCGCATCTACGAGGCTGTCGAACTCTGCAACCACCAAACTGCCAGTGAAACCAGCAGGGCCGGGGTCTGGGCTATCGATGGCCGGCAGTGGCCCAGCAAGAAGTAGGCGGCCTTCATCTTTGAGCGCGTTTAAGCGAGCTAAGTGCGCTGGGCGTGCAGCTTGGCGGCCTGATAAAGAGTCGGGAGTATCTTCACACCAAAGGGCATACCACATTATTGTTCTCCATTTTCCTGAGCCGGCGCTTCAATTATCGCACCACTTTTTACTAGCCAAACGCCTTGCGCAATAACGAAGCCGAAGGTCATTGCCATGCTGCCAAAAAGCTTAAAGTCGACCCAATACTCTGTCCAATACAGCACGACGGCGGCATTAGCAGCAGCGGCGACGAGGAAAAATATCGCCCAAGCCATATTGAGGCCGCGCCATTGCGCTGGGTTTAAGTTCACCGCGTGACCCATCATGCGCTGGATGATTGGTTGTGAGCCCAGCCATTGGCTGCCGAGAAAAACCAGTGCGAGTAAGACGTAGACGCCAGGTGCTTTCCATTGCAGGTATTTTTCATCGTGCAAAATGAGCGTTAACGAGCCCAAGCCTAAGGTGGCGGCGACGGTGATCCATTGGCTGGTTTCTAAGCGCCGCTGTTGCCACCACATATAGCCGTAGATGACCACGACAGCGACCATTAACACGCCGGCGGCGACAAACACGCCTTCTAATTTATAAGCGATAAAAAACAAGATGATGGGTAGGAAATCCAACAAGGCTTTCATGACAGCTCCGTCTCGGTGAGTGCCGCAAGCCGCGGCAAACCTGCTAAAGTGCTGCATCTTAAAGCAGCACATGAGCGCCGACCATGCCCGCGATCGATTTACACAGCCATAGCCGCTATTCCGACGGCAGTTTATCGCCTACTGAGTTAGTCGCCTTGGCCGCGAAAGCCGGAGTCAAAGCTTTGGCATTGACCGATCACGACAGTGTTTCGGGTGTGCCAGAGGCGCAAGAAGCTGCGCTCGAGCATGGCATTACTTTGATTCCCGGCGTTGAGATTTCCGCCAGCTGGGGTGTGCATAATGTTCATATTATTGGCCTGCAAGTCGATATTCATCATCCCGTGTTAGTTGCAGGCCTTGCTCAGCAGGCCGGCGCTCGTGCGCGCCGCGCTATCGCTATTGCTGAGCGTTTAGAAGCGCTGGGCATGACCGGCGTATATGAAGGTGTACTGGCGCTCGCGCGTGACCCGGAAAGCATTAGCCGTACACATTTTGGTCAATGGCTATATACAAATGGTCATGTCACTACGGTGCAGCAGGGTTTCGATCGCTATTTAGGCCCGCGCAAACCGGCGTCTGTGCCCATGCCTTGGGCCAGTTTGGAGGATACCGTGTCGTGGATTTTGCAGGCGGGTGGGGTGCCGGTGTTGGCGCATCCCGGCCGTTACCCGCTGTCACGAACCAAAATGCGCGAGATGATGACGGCGTTTCAAGATGCTGGCGGCTTGGCTATTGAGGTAGCCACGGCGACTGAAAAGCCCGATATGGTGCAGTATCTAGCCCAACTCGCGCAGCAACGTGGCTTGGCAGCATCGCAAGGCAGTGATTATCATGGCAAACCGGCGCCGTGGATTGCTTTGGGCCGGTTCCCGAAATTGCCCAAAGGCTGCGAGCCCGTTTGGCAGCGTTGGGGTTGGGCCGCAGATGCCTTTAGTTCAGAACAAGCAGCTCCTCAACTAGTATAAGTATAAGCACCTTAAGGATTTACCCATGACACAGCATTGGCGTATTCACCCAGATAATCCTCAGCCACGCTTACTGAAACAGGCCGCTGATCGCCTCATGGCGGGCGATCTAATTGTCATGGCCACCGATGCCAGCTATGTACTTGCTTGCCGCATTGGCGATAAATCCGCGATGGAGCGCCTGCGCCGCTTGCGTGAGCTCGATGAGTCTCACCATCTAACGCTGATGTGCCGCGATTTATCGGAAATCGGCACTTATGCCAAGGTCGACAACAGCGTATTTCGCCTGCTAAAAGCGCATACGCCAGGACCTTACACTTTTATTTTGCCGGGCACGCGCGAAGTGCCGAAGCGCTTATTGCATCCGAAAAAACAAAGCATCGGTATTCGTGTGCCAGCGCACCCCGTGCCACTTGGGCTATTGGCGTTGCTAGACGAGCCGCTGTTAACCGCAACGTTATTGATGCCCGGCGACTCACTGCCGATGACTGATCCTGATGAGATAGTTGAGCGTCTGGCGCGTCGGGTAGAGGCCATTTTGGATTCAGGACATGGCGGCGTTAGCAGCACATCGGTGATTGATTTCACTACCGATACGCCGGAAGTCATGCGCGAAGGTCTAGGCGATGTCAGCGCCTTTCGCGACTAACAACGGCTAAAAGCTAAAAATGGCGGGTTATTTCGTTAAAATAGCGGCATAATTCGCCAAACCTACCGCTGAGAAGCGGCAAACTCCGAGATAACGCCATGCCAGCTGAGTCCATGACCACAGCCGAAAGCACCAGTAATCAAGTTCCCGAGGTGTCAATGACGCCGCCGGCAGACTTGTTTGCTATTGCAAAGGTGAATGGCGAGGACTACACCAAGCTTCCCGATGACCTCTATATTCCGCCCGATGCCCTACGTGTTTTTCTCGACACTTTCGAGGGGCCACTAGATCTTCTGCTCTATCTTATTCGTGCGCAAAATATCGATATTTTGAATATTCCGGTGGCGCGTATTACCCACCAATATTTGGAATACGTGAATTTGATGCAGGCGGCTAATTTCGATTTAGCTGCTGAATATCTGCTGATGGCAGCTTGGTTGGGCGAAATTAAGTCACGCTTACTGTTGCCGCGGCCCGTCAATGCCGAGGGTGAAGAAGAGGCCGATCCACGAGCTGAGCTTATTCGTCGGTTGCAAGAATATGAGCGCTTCAAGCAAGCCGCTGAGCATATCGATAGCCTACCTTGCGAAGGCCGTGACTTTTTTGTCGCGCAAGCACAAGCGCCGGATTACCAGCGCCCAGTAGAGCCGCCACAGGTTGAGCTACGCGAACTATTATTGGCCTTGCAAGATGTGTTGAGCCGCGCCGATTTAACCGTGTCACACCAAATTTCACGCGAATCGCTGTCTTTGCGCGAACGCATGAGCAATATTTTGGAGCTATTACGAGGTCAACGCTTCGTGCCATTTGTGCAATTATTTAGTGTCAGTGAAGGCCGCTTGGGTGTGGTCGTGTCGTTTATGGCGATCTTGGAATTGGTCAAAGAAGGCTTAATCGACATCGTCCAAGCCGATGCTTTTGCCGATTTGCATGTTCGAGCGCGCATTGGCGAGGCACAAGGTAATGATCTTGATCTTGGCGATGACTCGTCTGAGAGCGATGTAGAGAGGGCATTTGATGAATCCTGATGAACTCAAATCGATTATTGAAGGCGCGTTGTTTGCCGCTGGTCGCGCGTTGAGCATTGAGCAGATTCAAGCTTTGTTCGATGAAGCACATCGGCCAGATGCCGGCAGTATCAAAAGCTTGCTCGATGCCTTGTATGCAGACTATGCCGATCGCGGCGTTGAGCTTAGGCAAGTCGCCTCAGGCTGGCGCTTTCAGGTTCGCCATGATGTTGGCCCGTGGGTAAGCAAGCTCTGGGATGAACGCCCGCAGCGTTATTCCCGTGCGTTGCTAGAGACACTGGCGTTGATTGCCTATCGCCAACCTATCACGCGTTCTGAAATTGAAGATATTCGTGGCGTGTCTGTCAGCACCGCCATTGTAAAAACTCTGCTAGAGCGCGAATGGGTGCGTGTAGCAGGACATAAAGAAGTGCCCGGCCGGCCGGCGTTATTTGCCACCACACGGCACTTTCTTGACGATTTTAATTTAAAAAGCCTAGCGGATTTACCCGCGCTGGCATCGATACGCGATCTCGCCGAGATTGCGGCCGACTTGGAAGCAGCTGCTCATGAGTGAAAAATTACAGAAAGTTCTCGCCCGTTCTGGCTTAGGCTCACGCCGGCATATGGAACAGGCCATTCTCGATGGTCGCGTCAGCGTCAATGGCGCATTGGCCAAGCTTGGCGACCGTATTGTCGTTGCCGATGAGCTGCGCCTTGATGGCCGTCTGGTGCAGTTTTCGCTTGAGTCGGATGTGCAGCGCCGCGTCATTGCCTATTACAAGCCCGAGGGTGAGATTTGCTCGCGCTCCGACCCCGAAGGCCGCCCAACCGTATTTGACCGCCTGCCACGCATCACCGGCGAGCGTTGGGTCATGGTCGGCCGTCTTGATATCAACTCCAGCGGCTTGTTGCTGTTTACCAATGACGGCCAGTTTGCCAACCGTTTAATGCATCCATCCAGCGAAATTGAGCGTGAATACGCTGTGCGTGTGATGGGTGAGCTCACTCAGGATGCTCAGCGCGCCTTATGCGCTGGCGTTGAGCTGGAAGATGGCCCTGCTAAGTTCGAAAGCGTTTCGGAGCTTGGTGGCGAAGGCTTTAACCGCTGGTGGCAGGTGGTGGTGAAAGAGGGGCGTAACCGCGAAGTTCGTCGTTTATTTGAGTCGCAAGAGCTGAAAGTAAGCCGCTTGCTGCGTACTCGCTACGGCACACAAGTATTGCCACGCGAACTGCGTACTGGCCGTTGGATTGAGCTTGATAAACCCGATATCGATAAGCTTCTAGGTGCGGTTGAGTTACGTCCTCGTCGCAATGGCTCCGGCATCTTTGGCATCACGCGTCGCCGCATTGAAAAGCAGCGTGAAAATCCGCTGAAACCACGTTTTGTCGATGGTGCATCACGTTCTAGCGATAAACCGGCGCGTAACACTGAGAAACCAGTGCGGACATCGTCAGATAAGCCCGTGCGCCGTGAGCGCAAGCCTGCTGAAAGTGCAGAGTCACCACGTAAGGGCGGCTATTTGCGTCAGCAGCGTCGTGATGGCGGCACGGACAAATAAGCGCTAAGCCATGGATATTAACGTCAGCACACCATCGATTCTATTCCCAGCAATTTCCTTGCTGTTGCTGGCGTTTACCAATCGCTTCTTGGCTTTAGCGAATCTGATTCGCCAACTCCATGATCAGTACAAGCTAAAACCTGAACCAGCCGTATTGGCGCAAATGGCACATTTGCGTCACCGCTTGCTACTGATTCGCAATATGCAGGCTTGCGGTGTGTCGAGCATGGTGATGTGTATTGTCTGCATCGGTATGGTGCTGCTTAGTCAGCCCAACTTGGCCTTGATTAGCTTCATTTTGAGCTTGCTGCTGATGTTGGCATCGCTGGCGTTGTCACTCAGGGAGATTCTTATCTCCTATCGCGCGTTAGAGATGCATTTGGCGGATATTGAAGAGCTTCATCGCGAAGATTAGGCTCTTCAATATCGCTTTCGTCGGCACTATGGCATTCGCTTAGCTTTTCGCCGTTAAATCAATCGATTGCCCCGTTATGCCGCGAGCTGCTTCGCTGAGCAAATGCACATAATGGTGGGTAATGGACTCCGGTGTTTTCACCGATTCTGGGTTTTCGCCTGGATAAGCGCTAGCACGCATACTGGTGCGAGTCGCTCCTGGATTGACGCAGTTCACCCGCACATTGCTGGTGTTTTTTAATTCATCGGCAAATAGCTGCGTTAGGCCTTCAATGCCAAATTTCGATAGCGCATAGGCGCCCCAAAATGCCCGTGCTTTGCGACCAACACTGCTGCCAGTCATGATTACACTGGCATCTGGGCTGGCTTTTAATAGCGGCAACAGTACCTGTGTGAGCACAAAAGGCGCGCGTAAATTGATGCTCATGACACGATCGAAAGTGTCGGGGTCGTACATTTCCATCGGCGTGATATCGCCAAGATCGGCGGCGTTATGCACTAGGCCATCGAGGCGGCCGAATGTGGCTTGAATTTGCTCGGCTACCGACTGGCAGAGTTCAGGGTGCGCGACGCTTAAATCTAGTGTGATGATGGCTGGCATAGCGCCACCAGTAGCAACGATGGCGTCGTAAGTAGCGCCTAATGTTGCCTCTTCACGGCCCAATAGCACCACCGTAGCGCCAGCCTCCGCGCTTGCAATAGCCACTGCGCGGCCAATGCCACGGCTAGCACCAGTGATTAAAATAACGCGTTCAGCTAATGCTTTCTCGACAGACATTGTGAGCTCCTAAAGGAAAATTGTTTGGGTGGCACAATAAAGCGACTCAAGGAGAGTCGCTAGTGAGGCGCCTAAAGTGTGGTCATTAGCCAGCGCGAGAAATCAGCGACTGTGGCGCAATCAATATCGGCCTGCCAGTCACTCATCTGCTCGCCATCGGCCAAATAACCCCAGCCAGCGGCAACTGTGAGCATGTCGCTACGCCGTCCAGCCTCAATATCGCGGGCATGATCACCAACATAGATACACTCACGCGCCGCAACGCCTGCGCGTGCACAGGCCAGCAGCATAGGTTCGGGATGTGGCTTGGTCTGTGTGACCTCATCGGCGCAAACCACGGCAGCGGCGCGTTGATCTAGCCCCAGAGCTTTTAATAGCGGATGAGTGAAGCGTGTTGGCTTATTGGTGACAATGCCCCATGCGATACCTTCGGCTTCAAGCGCAAGCAAAGCAGCATCTAAGCCTTCAAATACGCGGGAATGATCGGCGATATGGGCTTCGTAGTCATCGAGAAAGGCTAGGCGCAAAGGTTCTACGGCCTCACTGCCAAGCTCAGGATAAGCGGCGGCTAAGACCGCTTTAGAGCCTGCTGAGACGGCTGCGCGAATGGGTGCATAGGGCAGGGGCTGCTCGCCGCGTGCACTGCGCATGCGGCTGATGCCAGCGTAAAAGTCGGGTGCGGTATCGACTAGCGTGCCATCGAGATCGAAAAAAACGGCGGCGGGGCGCATCAATCAGCCTTCACACGCGTGCAGCCGAGCATATAGTTGACGTCGACATTTGGCGCTAGCCAATAGCGCCCAGTGACCGGGTTGAAGTGCAGGCCGGTCATGTCATTAAGCGTGAGGCCTGCCTCGCGAACCCAGCGTGCCAGTTCTGCTGGGCGAATGAATTTGCGATAATCGTGAGTGCCGCGCGGCAACATGCGCAGCACATATTCGGCTCCGACGATGGCAAATAGCCAAGACTTTGGGTTGCGATTGAGTGTGGAGAAAAACACTTGGCCGCCGGGCTTAACCAGGCGATAGCAGGCCGCCACGATCGCAGACGGATCAGGCACGTGCTCGAGCATTTCCAAGCAGGTGACGACATCAAAGCTGGCGGGCATTTCTTCTGCTAATGACTCCACCGTGCATTGGCGGTAGCTCACCGTCGTGACGCCTTCTTGTTCGGCATGAAGTCTGGCCACATTCAGCGGTGCTTCACCCATATCGATGCCCAGCACCTCGGCACCTCGTCGCGCCATGCTTTCCGACAAAATGCCACCACCACAGCCGACATCTAGCACGCGTTTGCCAGATAGCGATACGCGCTCATCGACCCAGTTTAAACGCAGCGGGTTGATGTCGTGCAGTGGCTTAAATTGCGACTGCTTATCCCACCATTGCGAGGCTAGGGCTTCAAATTTGGCGATTTCACTCGCGTCGACGTTTTGCAACGGTTTTTGCTCGGTGGCTTGTGTCATGGGTTGTTTCCTTGATCTCGCAAGTAGTAGCCGCGCAGGCCAGCAGAAATGTGCGGCAAAGTATAGCCCGAAACGCTTAATTCGCGGTGGCCAAGAGTGCTACTGAATGCGCCGCTCTGTGCTAGAATCTAGCGCTTTAACGACGGCCCAAAAGAAGAGAAAACTGCATGACCGACGTTTCTAACGAAATTCAACCAGTCAATATCGAAGATGAGCTGCGCCAGTCCTATTTAGACTACGCCATGAGTGTCATTATCGGCCGGGCCTTACCCGATGTCCGCGATGGCCTGAAGCCGGTGCACCGCCGCGTTTTATTCGCGATGAATGAGCTAGGCAACGATTGGAACAAAGCTTACAAGAAGTCGGCGCGTGTCGTCGGCGACGTCATTGGTAAATATCACCCGCACGGCGACACTGCCGTCTACGACACTATCGTGCGTATGGCGCAGCCGTTCTCGCTGCGCTATTTGCTCGTCGATGGTCAGGGTAACTTCGGTTCTGTTGATGGCGATAACGCCGCTGCTATGCGTTACACCGAAGTGCGCATGACTAAGCTCGCCCACGAGCTGCTCGCCGATCTCGACAAAGAAACTGTCGACTGGGTGCCTAACTACGACGGTACCGAGATGATTCCGGCCGTTATGCCCACGCGCATCCCCAACCTCTTAGTCAATGGCTCCAGCGGCATCGCTGTTGGCATGGCGACGAATATTCCGCCGCATAATATGAGCGAAGTGGTCAATGGCGTGTTGGCCTTGCTCGATGACCCTGATCTCGATGTCGATGGCTTGATGGAGCATATCCACGGCCCAGACTTCCCAACGGCTGGCTTCATTAATGGTCGTGCGGGCATTATCGAGGCCTATCGCACCGGTCGTGGCCGCATCTATATGCGTGCCCGTCATCATATTGAGATCGATGCTAAAACCAATCGCCAAACTATTGTTTTCACTGAGATTCCTTATCAGTTAAACAAAGCCCGCGTGATTGAGAAAATCGCGGAGTTGGTGAAAGAGAAGAAAATCGAAGGTATCTCAGAGCTGCGTGATGAGTCCGATAAAGACGGTATGCGTATCGTCATCGACTTAAAGCGCGGTGAAGTTGCCGAAGTTGTGGTTAATAACCTGTTTGCTCAAACCCAGCTGCAAGGCGTGTTTGGCATCAATATGGTGGCGATCGACGAAGGTCAGCCTAAGATCATGAATCTTAAGCAGATCCTCGAGGCGTTTATTCGTCACCGCCGTGAAGTCGTTACCCGCCGCACGGTGTTTGAATTGCGCAAAGCGCGTGAGCGCGGCCATATTTTGGAAGGTTTGGCGGTAGCACTGGCCAATATCGATCCTGTCATTGCGCTGATTAAAAAATCACCAAGCCCAGCTGAGGCCAAAGAGCGCCTTATGGCAGAGGCTTGGCTGCCTGGTGCAGTGCAGGGCATGTTGGAGCGCGCAGGTGATATCAACGCTTGTCGCCCAGATGGCCTAGCCAATGGCATGGGCTTTATTGCCGATCGCTACAAGTTGTCGCCTGAGCAAGCACAAGCTATTTTGGACCTGCGTCTGAACCGTTTGACCGGCCTTGAGCAAGACAAATTAGTATTTGAATACAGTGACTTATTAGAGAAAATTAAAGCATTAATGCTGATTTTGGCGGAGCCAGAGCGTCTGCTCAATGTGATTCGCGAAGAGCTGCAAGAAGTGCTGAGCAATTACGGTGATAAGCGCCGCACTGAGATCATTGCTACGCGCTTAGATTTGACGCTTGAAGACCTCATTACCGAAGAAGATGTGGTGATGACTTTGTCGCATACCGGCTATGCGAAGATTCAACCAGTCAGCGATTATCGTGCGCAACGCCGTGGCGGCCGTGGCCGTTCAGCGACAGCAATGAAAGACGAAGATTATATAGAGCATTTACTGGTCGCCAGTACCCACGACACCGTGCTCTGCTTCACCAGCGCCGGCAAAGTCTATTGGCTAAAAGTGTACGAGCTGCCGCAAGCCAGTCGTGGTTCGAAAGGCAAGCCCATCGTCAACATCCTGCCGCTAGTCGAAGGCGAGCGCATCACCACCATTCTGCCATTGCGCGAATACCCAGAAGGCCATTTTGTCTTTATGGCCACTGGCGATGGCACAGTGAAAAAAGTCGAAGCACAAGCTTTCTCACGCCAACGTACAGCGGGTTTGATAGCTATCGATCTAGTCGGCGACGATGTGCTGATTGGCGCTGCCGTTACCGATGGCGAGCAAGACATCATGCTGTTCAGCAACGAAGGCAAAGCTGTTCGCTTCCATGAAAGTGATGTCCGCTGCATGGGCCGTACTGCCATGGGCGTGCGCGGTATTCGCTTAGGTGAAAAAGCCAGCGTTGTCTCACTTATAGTTGCCAACTCTGAAGCTTATGTTTTAACCGCATCGGCCAATGGCTTCGGCAAACGTACCGCCGTCACTGAGTTCCCTACGCATAAGCGCGGCGGCCAAGGCGTTATCGCCATGCAAACTAGCGATCGCAATGGCGAGCTAATCGGTGCTGTGCAAGTAGTCGACAGCGATGAGCTGATGCTGATTTCCAACCAAGGCACCTTGGTGCGTACACGCATTAGCGAAGTCTCGGTGTTATCGCGCAATACTCAAGGCGTGACGCTGATCAAACTAGGCAAAGAAGAAAGCCTAGTTCGTACGGTTCGCGTTGATGAAATTGAAGATGACGGTCTCGACGAAGATGGCAATGTCATCGAAGCGAGCGCTGTTGAGCTACCTGATGTCGAGGCGGCCAATGTCGATGTAGCTGAAGATTCCCAAGACCCCGCAGCGGATGATTCCGCTATCGATGAGAGCGCGCAATGAGCCGAGCGTTTAATTTCTGTGCAGGACCGGCAGCTTTACCTGAGGCCGTACTAAAGCAAGCCCAGCAAGACCTTGTCGATTGGCATGGTCGTGGCTGTTCGGTTATGGAAATGAGCCATCGCGGCGCAGATTTCGTCTCTATTGCCGAGCAGGCAGAGCAAGATCTCCGCGATTTGCTGGCCATCCCTAGCAATTATAAAGTCTTATTTTTGCAAGGCGGGGCATCGCAGCAGTTTGCTCAAGTGCCAATGAATTTGCTCGCGGGCAAGGCCTCTGCGGACTACGTTTGCACCGGCGTTTGGTCGGAGAAGGCCATTGCTGAGGCGAAAAAATTTGGCGGCGTAAACGTTGTTGCTACTGATGTCGCCAATAATTTCCGCGCTGTGCCGGCGTTTGCCGATTGGCAGCTGGATAAAAACGCTGCGTATTTGCACTACACGCCAAATGAGACCATTCACGGCGTCGAATACGACTTTATTCCACAAGTTGATGTGCCGTTGGTTGCCGATTATTCATCTAGCATTCTTTCCGAGCCACTTGATGTGTCGAAGTTCGGCCTGATTTACGCTGGCGCACAGAAAAATATCGGACCAGCCGGCATTGTTGTCGTCATCGTTCGTGAAGATTTACTCGGCCATATGATGCCCGGCATGCCGACCATGCTCGATTACGCGGTGGCTGCCAAAAACGGCTCCATGTACAACACGCCACCCACATACTCTTGGTATCTGTCTGGCCTAGTGTTCCAGTGGTTAAAAGCGCAGGGCGGCTTAGAGGCCATGGCCACGCTTAATGCACGTAAAGCCGCTAAGCTTTATAGCGCCATCGACACTAGCGACTTTTATGCAAACCCAGTGGCTATTGCTAACCGCTCACGGATGAATGTGCCGTTTACCTTGGCCGATGCCAGCTTAGACAAAACCTTCTTAAAAGAAGCTGAAGCGCTTCAGCTGCTGAACTTAGCAGGTCACCGCTCAGTCGGCGGCATGCGTGCCAGCCTCTACAACGCCGTGCCAGAAGCTGCGGTAGATGCCTTGATTGATTTCATGGGCGATTTTGAACGGCGCTACGGCTAAGCCCGCGCGCCCATCACGGAACTAGCCCGATGACTGAAACCTTGCCTAGCCTCGATGACGTGCGCCAAAGCATTGATCGTCTCGATGGTGAAATTCAAACGCTAATCAGCGAACGTGCGCGTTGTGCGCAGCAAGTCGCGCATATCAAATTGCGCGAAAGCCCCGAAACCACGGTGTTTTATCGCCCAGAGCGCGAAGCTCAGGTGCTGCAAAAGGTCATGGCGCGTAATGCCGGGCCTTTGCACCCCGAGACCATGGCGCGCTTGTTTCGCGAAATCATGTCGGCGTGTTTGGCGCTCGAGCACACACTCAATATCGCGTTTTTAGGCCCCAACGGCACTTTCACGCAAACCGCTGCGGTGAAGCATTTCGGCCATGGCGTAAATACCTCGCCTTTAGCGACTATCGATGAAGTTTTCCGCGAAGTCGCCGCCGGCTCAGCCGACTATGGCGTGGTGCCCGTAGAAAACTCGACCGAAGGCATGGTCAGCCATACACTGGATTCGTTTTTAAACTCCAACTTACGCATTATCGGCGAAGTTGAACTGAGAATTCACCATCATTTATTGGTTGGCGAGGGCACAAAAACTGAGTCTATTTCGCGCATTTACTCGCACCAGCAGTCATTGGCGCAGTGCCGCCAATGGTTAGATGCCAATTTCCCGCGTGCCGAGCGTGTGGCGGTGTCGAGCAATGCCGAGGCTGCACGCCGCGTTAATGGCGAATGGCATTCAGCGGCGATTGCTGGCGAGACTGCCGCTGAGATTTACGGCTTAAAGCAGCTGCATCAGCGCATTGAAGACAATCCCAATAACACCACGCGATTTTTGATCATTGGCCGCGAGGCGGTTAGCGCTAGCGGTACGGACAAAACTTCAATCATCATCACCGCGAAAAACCAGCCTGGTGCATTGTTTACTATTCTTGAGCCGTTTCATCGGCGCGGTATCAACTTAACGCGCATTGAAAGCCGCCCGAGCAAGCATGATATTTGGACTTATGCCTTTTTTATCGACTTCGAAGGCCATCAAGACGACGCCGCTGTGCAGGAAGTCATGGCAGAGCTTGAGCCGCGCATGCGCGAGGTAAAATGGCTGGGTTCTTACCCGAAGGCAGTGCTGTAATGACCAACTTTTTGCAGCAAGCCCGCGCAGGCGTTCAAGGCCTAGCGCCTTATCAGCCCGGCAAGCCAGTGGATGAGCTTCAGCGTGAGCTGGGCCTTGCGCGTGTGGTGAAATTAGCCAGCAATGAAAATCCGCTAGGCCCATCGCCTAAGGCGTTGGCTGCGATGCAAAAAGCCTTGGCAAATCCACTAGAGCTAGGGCGCTACCCAGACGGCAGCGGCTTTCGCTTAAAACAAGCGATTTCTCAGCGCTTTGGCTGTGCGCTTGAGGCCATCACGCTCGGTAACGGCTCAAATGACCTGCTCGATATTATTGCTCGGGTATTTTTAGGCGAGGGCGATGAAGCCATTTACGCCCAATACGCCTTTGCTGTGTATCCGCTCAGCGTGCAGGCCGTTGGTGCCACTGGTGTTTGCGTGCCAGCACTCGGCTATGGTCACGACCTAGTGGCGATGGCTCAGGCCATTACCGCTAAAACCAAAGTCATTTTTCTCGCCAACCCGAATAACCCAACCGGCACATGGTTCGCTGAAGCGGATTTTCACGCTTTTATGGCAGCAGTTCCGGCACATATTGTGGTTGTTCTCGACGAAGCTTATTGCGAGTTCGTTAGCGACCCAGCCGCACTTAATGGCCTAGCGCAACTCGTCCGATACCCGAACTTGATCGTGACGCGCACCTTGGCGAAAGCCTACGGCTTGGCGTCTTTACGCGTGGGCTATGGTGTGGCTAGCGTAGAAATTAGCGGTCTGCTTAACCGTGTGCGCCAGCCGTTTAATGTTAATAGCCTCGCTTTAGTGGCTGCTGAAGCCGCCATTAATGACGATGAATTCGTGCAAAAAACACGCGAAATGAATGCGGTGGGCATGAAGCAATGGTTGCTTGCCACGCAGTCGTTAAACCTCGCCAGCATCCCATCACGTGGCAATTTCCTCTGTGTCGATATGGGCACTGAAGCCATGCCAACCTTCCAGGCGCTATTGCGTGAAGGCGTGATTGTGCGGCCTGTGGCTAACTACGGCCTGCCCAATCATCTGCGTATATCCATCGGCACTGAAGATGAAAATAGCTTTGCAATTAATGGCTTATCCCGTGTTCTTGATGCTCAGGTGAAAGCTTAATATGCAGCGCTGGCCACTGCGACAAGTCGCCTTTATCGGCCTAGGCCTCATTGGTTCGAGCTTGGCTCGGCTGATGCGCGAGCGCGGTTTAGTTGAGCGCATCACCGCGTCTAGCCGAAGCCAACAAACACTCGCCACTGCACAGCAACTCGGCATTATCGATATTGGCTATAGCAATCCGGCCGATGCCGTTCGCGGTGCCGATCTGGTGATTTTGGCCATGCCCGTGAATGCAACGGAAGCCGTGATGGCAGCGATTAAGCCAGCACTCAGCAGCAGCGCCGTTGTCACTGATGTTGGCAGCACCAAAGGTAATGTGATCGCGGCAGCCAAGGCGGTTTGGGGCCATGTGCCCGAAAATTTCGTGCCTGGCCACCCAATTGCGGGCTCTGAGCAAAGTGGTGTGATGGCTGGTAGGGCAGACCTATTCTCTGCGCATAAAGTCATTCTGACGCCGCTGGAGCACACGCGAGCTGAAGCTGTCGCGCTGGTCACGGCCGTTTGGCAGGCCGCTGGTGCCGACGTGATGACCATGAGCGTGACGCAGCACGATGCTGTGCTTGCGCGCACCAGCCATTTGCCGCATTTATTGGCCTTTTCTCTGGTCGATACCTTGGCGCAAGAATCAGACAACCTCGACATTTTTCGGTATGCTGCCGGCGGTTTTCGCGACTTCACCCGCATTGCCGCCAGCGATCCACTCATGTGGCACGACATTTTCCTGGCCAATCGCGAGGCAGTACTTAGCGCATTAGATGCGTTTGAGGCTGGCACCAAGCGCCTGCGCGAGGCCATCACTACCGAAAACGGCGATGCTTTGCTGGGTGTTTTTACCCGCGCGCGCGCCGCTCGAGAACACTTCACTCATATGTTGGCCGGTACGGCCTATGCTAAGTCCATGACCCAAAATAAAGAATTGCGTTTCACTGTTGAACCCGGTGGCACTTTCACTGGCCGTGCTCGCGTGCCTGGCGATAAATCTATCTCGCACCGCTCCATCATGCTGGGCTCGATAGCCGAAGGCATCACGGAAGTCTCTGGCTTTTTAGAAGGCGAAGATGCACTCGCTACGCTACAGGCTTTCCGCGATATGGGCGTGGTCATTGAAGGCCCCAATGAAGGCCGTGTGCGCGTCCATGGCGTTGGCTTAAATGGCCTAAAAGCGCCGCCAAGCACGGTTTATGTCGGCAACTCGGGCACGACCATGCGCTTGCTCTCAGGCCTGCTATCAGCCCAAGCATTCAACTCGGTGCTTACTGGCGATGCGACACTGGCAAAACGCCCTATGGAGCGCATTGCCAAGCCATTACGCCTAATGGGTGCCGATATTCAGACTACCGGTGAGCGCGGTACACCACCAGTTACTATCACTGGCAATACTAAACTCCGCGGAATTCATTACGATTTACCCGTGGCCAGCGCGCAAGTGAAGTCTGGCGTGCTGCTCGCAGGCCTATGGGCTGATGGCACTACTTCAGTCACTGAGCCGGCACCCACACGTGACCACACCGAGCGCATGTTGCGTGGCTTTGGCTATGACGTGAAAACCGATGGCGCGACAGCCTCGTTGCAGGGCGGCGGTAGCTTAAAGGCCTGCAAAATAGATGTGCCTGGTGATATCTCTTCGGCGGCGTTCTTTTTAGTGGCGGCCAGCATTGCGCCAGATTCTGATCTAGTGCTTGAGCACGTAGGCATGAACCCCACACGCGTTGGTGTGATCAATATCCTGCGCGCCATGGG
>TARA_R110001599_G_scaffold119118_4_pt1 | contig 17916 bp, 14 predicted proteins | sample TARA_R110001599 | Tara Oceans TARA_R110001599 (sample SAMEA4398360) | marine metagenome | biome: Polar Biome; feature: [MES] marine water layer (ENVO:01000295) within the mesopelagic zone...; material: water (ENVO:00002006), including particulate matter (ENVO:01000060) such... | reverse complement strand
TGCTTGCGCGAGGTTTTCGACTTGCGTGCTGCCGACATTCGTATCGATCGTCGGTGCATCGTTGACGCCAATTATTCGTATGCGCAAGCTAGCTGTGCCTGTAGCTCCTAGCTCATCCGTAGCGGTTATTGGAATTGTAATAAATTGCGTTTGCCCTGCAGCTAAAAAATCGTAGCTTGATGCATCAAATGAGTATGAGCCATCAGTGTTGAGCACCAAACCTTCAGCTGTCGATGTCGTGCTAAATGTAAGCGCCTCACCGACAGGCAAGTCTGCATCACTAGCGGTAATTTGACCTGTTATTAGACTGTCCTCATTCATTGTTACGAATGAGGACTGAACGATTGGGTTATCATTAGTCCCAGTAATTCTAATTGTTAAGTTGGCTGTGGTTGCACTACCTTGGTCATCGGTAACCGTTACAGGAATTACAACAATTTCTGTTTCACCGAGCTTAAGACTATCGTAACTACTGGCGTCAAATTCATAATTACCATTACTGCTTAAGGTAAACCCAGTAAACGATGCAGCTGAACTAAATACAAGCCGCGCACCTGCTGGCAAATCAATATCGGTTGCGGTCAGAGTGCCTGATATATTGTCATCTTCAACAACATTGTCATTAGCATTGGCAAATAGAGGAGCTTGATTAACAACATTACTTGCAGCTGTAGAACCCCTGTTTAAAACAGAAGGAGCTGAGTATTCACTTCCTGTCGCCCGAACACCATCACCGTTATCTGTGTCATAGCCATAGGTCGGAAGACTGCTTTGTGTATCAACACCAAAACCCGCTTGTGCACTATTATCATTTCGCTCAATAGAGACATCAACACGTTGCTGGTCTGCTAGGGTGTTACCCGCTGCTGGGGCATCTTGGATAAGGGTCGGGTCATCACCCGCTAGAATTGCATTTTGTAATGCATCAATTTCGGATGAAGAGTCCGCGACAAGGTCTTCGTTATCGCCTGTGTTATAAATTTCATCCGTCATCTCTACAATAGAGTCCCCACCAATTACTACATCAGTGCCGTCAACAAATGCGATAGTAACGCTACCGCTGCCTCCAGTAAGAACCGTCTCGCCAAAGAAGATCGGATCACCTAGCTTTACAACTCGCTCTTGCCCGTCAATAGATTGAACCGTCACAGAACCATCTAATTTAGTAATGAAACCGATGGCATTACCCAACGTTGCAAAAGGAACTTGATTGTCGCTCATGGTGAATCTCCTGGACTCTAGATAAGACGTAATAAATTTATAATTACTGACAAGATAGAAGAATCAAAGAGAAGTATCTATTGTACCTTGGTACAGTCGACGTGCTTATTTGCCTATTTATACCAATTTCCATTTAAAGACCCTGGTCTTGGGTGGGCTTGTGATTGCTATAAACACATCAAATCTTTATAATTTACGCAATTTTGGGCGCAGGCATTAGCTTTATCAACCCTCATTAGATCCTGTGACCTATTTCTAAGTCTATTCGTGACTCAAGTAATAAGCCCTTATGGCAATGTCATGCATTTGCCAAAACATGGCACAATAATTCCAGCTTATTTTTCTTTTAAATTCAGAAGGTAATAAATGATCGATTCGATAAAACGAGACTGGTTCTCGAACATTAAAGGCGACTCCCTCGCTGGTACCGTGGTTGCACTTGCCTTAATTCCCGAAGCCATTGCCTTTTCCATCATCGCAGGTGTAGACCCTAAAGTTGGCTTGTACGCATCCTTCTGTATCGCCGTGGTTATCTCTTTTGTTGGTGGTCGTCCTGGAATGATTTCGGCTGCAACTGGCGCCATGGCATTGCTGATGGTGACATTAGTGAAAGATCACGGTTTAGAATATTTGCTTGCCGCCACACTACTCACGGGTGTTTTTCAGATTATTGCGGGCTACTTAAAACTCGGAGCGCTGATGCGTTTTGTGTCTCGATCTGTGGTGACCGGTTTTGTGAATGCTTTAGCGATTCTGATATTTATGGCGCAATTACCAGAACTGACGGATGTAACCTGGCATGTCTACGCCATGACCGCAGCAGGACTTGGTATTATTTACCTATTCCCATTAATTCCAGTCATTGGTAAAGCCCTACCTTCTCCATTGGTTTGCATTGTTGTATTGACCATTTTCGCCATGATGTATGGTTTAGACATTCGTACCGTTGGCGATATGGGCGAATTACCAGACACCTTACCCATTTTTCTATGGCCAGATGTTCCGCTAAACCTAGAAACACTTTTAATTATTCTGCCTTACTCTCTTGGTTTGGCCGTTGTGGGTTTATTAGAGTCTATGATGACCGCCACCATTATCGATGAATTCACCGATACAAACAGTGATAAGAATCGCGAATGTAAAGGACAAGGAGTTGCCAATATCGCCTCTGGATTTCTAGGCGGTATGGCGGGTTGCGCCATGATTGGTCAATCCGTGATTAATGTAAAATCTGGTGGCCGTGGTCGCTTGTCTACCTTCATGGCCGGTTTAATCTTGTTGATCATGGTAGTTTTCTTGGATGACCTAATCAGTCAAATCCCCATGGCCGCGTTAGTAGCTGTCATGATCATGGTATCAATTGGTACTTTCTCTTGGGAATCCATCATCAACCTGAAAAAACACCCACTATCAACTAATATTGTAATGTTAGCGACGGTTTCTATTGTGGTTGCAACACACAACTTAGCAATTGGCGTGTTTGTTGGCGTGCTATTAGCGGCCATGTTCTTCGCCCATAAAATCGGGCGATTTATGGTAGTGAAGAGCGATCAAGATAAACAAACTGACCATCGTACTTATAAAGTGATAGGCCAAGTATTTTTTGCGTCATCAGATCAGTTTAATGGCTCTTTTGATTTTAAAGAAGCGGTTAAAAAGGTTACGATCGATTTAACCGATGCGCATTTTTGGGACATTACAGCCGTATCCGCTTTAGACAAAGTGGTAATCAAATTCCGCCGTGAAGGTGCTGAAGTTGAGCTGATTGGAATGAACGAAGCCACCGCGACGGTTGTCGATAAGTTCGGTGTTCATAACAACCCGGAAGAAGTCGAGAAAGTCATGGGCGGACACTGATAATAAGTGGTCGCTCAAAAATACTTTCTACACTTTTAAATAAGAAAAAGAAGGAGTGCAACAATGACAAATATTATTGCCTGTATTGATGGTTCTGCTTTATCAGAATATGTCACCACCGCATCTGTGTGGGCTGCCAAACAAATGGGCTGTTCGTTAACTTTGCTGCACTCTTTAGAAAAAGACGCCGTGCGAACAGATGACGACTTGTCTGGCTCTATCGGCTTTGGCAGCCGAGAACATCTGTTAGATGAGCTTGTCGCTCTCGATGAAAAACGCGCAAAACTGGCACTAGAACACGGAAAAATTGTGCTTGAAAACGCCAGAGCATTTGCTAATAAAGCTGGCGCTAAACTAGTAGAAGAATTGCAACGACATGGCGACCTTGTTGAAAACCTTCTTGATCTTGAAGAAGAGACTAGGTTGGTTGTTATAGGTCGACTCGGCATCAGCCATACGATGGACGCTCACACAGTTGGTTCACACATTGAACGCTTGGCGCGTACTCTGCACAAACCGATCTTAATCAGCGTCGGTAAATTTACCACTCCGAAAAACTTTATGATTGCTTACGATGGTCGCGAAGCCGCAGACAATGCCATTGCACGCATTGCTCAAAGCCCATTATTGATAGGCTTACCATGCCATCTTGTTATGGCGGGTGATGATACACCGGAAAGGCGTGCAAAATTGGAAGAAGCGCAAACCATTCTTGAAGAAGAAGGCTTCGAAGTAATATCAAGCATTCGACCAGGTAAGATTTATCCAGTACTCACCCAATACCGTGAAGAAAATAAAATCGAACTTATGGCCATGGGGGCTTACGCCCATTCAAAAGTTCGTCAGTTCTTTGTCGGTAGCAATACAACCAAAATGATCATCGAAAGCGACATTCCTCTTTTGATTCTTCGCTAACCATTTAGCAAGTCTTTTCAAAGGGCGACTTCTACGGAGTTCGCCCTTTTTTGTGTCCACGCCCGCCACCTTGATTTATTCGTACAATGTTACAATTAGATTAAATATATGAAAATTCGAATATATGATTTTACATATGTATTATCTAGAAGATACAATCTCGCCAATGAAATCCGAACAAAACACTTATTTCAAACAAGACAGCAAAAGAGCCAAATTGAAATGACACCCGATCTATTCTATAAAGCGCTCGCTGACGACACTCGCTTGCGAAGCTTATTACTGATTACCCAATACAATGAACTTTGTGTTTGCGAGCTCATGGCGGCACTGAATGAAACACAGCCCAAAATTTCTCGTCATCTTGCCCAACTTCGAAAAAGCGGCGTTCTGAGCGATCGCAGACAAGGACAATGGGTGTTTTATCGACTTCACCCTGAACTAGCAAGCTGGGCAATAAAGGTCTTAAAAACCACCCTAGACAACCAAGTTTTGTGGCTGAAAGACAACGTAGATCAACTCGAAACCATGGGCGGTCGACCAGAACGAACAGGCGCCTGTTGCTAATTTTATTTTTATTAACTTCACGAGGACAATGACATGACCATTAAAGTAGGAATCAACGGATTCGGCCGCATGGGTCGCCTTTCATTTCGTGCCGCCTTTGACTGGGACGATATAGAATTCGTACAAATCAATGATCTAAAAGGGGATGCAACCACACTCGCTCACCTGGTTAACTTTGACTCGGTTCATGGTCGCTGGAGCCACAATGCTACCAGCGAAGGCAACAACATTGTCATCAACGGCAAAACCATTGTTTGTACGCAAAATCGCTCTATTGCCGAAACCGATTGGTCACAATGCGATGTGGTGATTGAAGCCAGCGGCGTGATGAAAACCAAAGCACTTTTGCAAGCCTACCTTGATCAAGGTGTAAAGCGTGTTGTGGTCACAGCGCCCGTAAAAGAAGACGGCGTGCTAAACATTGTCATGGGCGTCAACGACCAAGATTACAACCCAAGTCAGCACCCTATCGTCACCGCCGCATCATGCACCACCAATTGCCTAGCGCCAGTGGTAAAAGTCTTGCACGAATCCATTGGCATTAAACACGGCTCGATGACGACGATTCACAGTATCACCAACACCCAAACCATCATTGATGCGCCGCACAAAGATTTACGCCGCGCCCGCTCGTGTGGTACCAGTTTGATTCCAACAACAACCGGTTCTGCAACAGCGATTACACATATATTCCCTGAACTAAAAGGCAAGCTAAACGGCCATGCCGTACGCATACCATTGACCAATGCTTCGCTCACCGATTGTGTATTCGAAATGAATCGCGCGACCACGGAAGTAGAGATCAACCAGATCCTAAAAGCCGCCAGTGAAAACGAATTGAAAGACATATTGGGCTACGAAGAACGCCCTCTGGTATCAGTCGATTACAAAACCGACCCTCGCTCTAGCATCATCGACGCGCCAAGCACCATGGTGATCAACGGCACGCAAGTGAAGCTGTACGTCTGGTATGACAACGAATGGGGTTACGCCAACCGCACCGCGGAACTCATGCGTAAAGTAGGACGCTTGGATCAAACGGCTTAATACAACCGCTGCCATCTTGACTGTTAACAACAACAGACAAGATGACAGCTCCTGATAAGACAAACAAAAAAGCGATTTTATGTTCTCACAGCGATTAACACAGTTGCCAAACAACGTTCGTCAATACCTCATCGTCACTGGGAATTATTGGTGTTTTACCCTAACCGACGGCGCGCTGCGCATGTTGGTCGTGCTGTATTTTTACGAGTTAGGTTACGGCGCATTAGACATCGCGCTGCTCTTTATCTTCTATGAAGCATTCGGCGTGGTAACGAATTTGTTTGGTGGTTGGCTCGGCGCACGATGGGGCTTAAACCGCACAATGAACATAGGGCTTGGTCTGCAAATTGTCGCCCTCGGCATGTTGCTCGTACCAGCAGATTGGCTTACGGTTGTCTGGGTCATGATCGCGCAAGCACTGTCTGGCATCGCCAAAGACCTGAATAAAATGAGTGCAAAAAGTTCGATTAAAGTCTTAGTACCGAAAGGCGAAAGCGGTCAACTTTACCAGTGGGTCGCCTTATTAACCGGATCGAAAAACGCGTTAAAAGGCATTGGGTTCTTTTTGGGCGGTTTATTGTTGACGACGGTTGGCTTCCACCACGCCATTCTTATCATGGCCCTCGCGCTTGGCGTTGTATGGCTATTTAGTCTTTGGCAATTAGGCGGTGATCTAGGTAAAGCCAGTAACAAACCTAAGTTTTCACAGATTTTTTCTAAAAGCCGAGAAATCAACATTCTCTCTGCCGCGCGACTCTTTTTATTCGGCGCTCGGGATGTGTGGTTTGTGGTGGCGCTGCCGGTTTATCTAAGCAGTCAATTTGGTTGGGATCACTGGAGCGTCGGTGGCTTCCTCGCACTTTGGGTGATTGGTTACGGCATAGTGCAAAGTCTAGCGCCGCACATTACTGGCAAACGCACTAATCAAGTTCCCAGCGCCAAAATGGTTACGCTTTGGGCATTGGCATTGACCGTCCTGCCCGCCGCCATCGCCATTGGTCTGCAACTGGCATTTTATCCGCTGATTGTTTTGCTAGGTGGTCTCATTCTATTTGGTGCGGTCTTTGCCATTAACTCGTCCTTACACAGCTACCTGATCGTCCAATTCGCCAGTAAAGAAGGTGTCTCTATGGACGTCGGTTTCTACTACATGGCCAATGCCATGGGTCGATTGATCGGAACGTTATTGTCCGGCTGGGTATATCAGGAGTTTGGTTTAATCAGCTGTTTATGGGTGTCTTGCGGCTTTTTACTGCTCGCCAGTCTGATTTCACTTTGGTTGCCAAAAGACACAAGCCAGTCATAGAGCATTAAAATAAAAAACGCCAAGCAGGATTACTCCCGCTTGGCGTTTTTCTAGCGCTTTTTATTTAATAAATCTCTCTACTCAGATTCGACCGCTTTGATGTGCAACTTGCCGACTTCGGCTTCTGTCACTTCTACTTTCGTTCCCGCTGCAATCGACTCGTCACTGATTAAAGCCCATTCCACACCTGAATAATGGTGCTTAGGAGACTGTGTCGGTGACACAGCTTCTTTTAAGATGAAACGATGGTCTATAAAGTCGCTCTTGATTTTTTTAGAGCTCACTTTTGATTGCATGCGTTTCAAGGGTTTCCATAGCAAAAGTGCTGCCAACAGCGTCAAAACACCCATGCTAAACATGGCACTCAATACATTGTCAGGTAAAATCCCCAGATACAGTAAAGCGCCCGTTACCATGGCAGCCAGACCAACGAAAAACAACACGAAGGTTGAAAACCCCAATACGGTGACTTCAACAACCAAGAGGATCAAACCAACAACAAAAAGGCTTTGGGCCAAATTATTGGTAAAGAAATCCATGCTTAGCTCCCTTTCGTCATTTTCTGGATAATAGTCATCGCTTGTGCAACAACCGCAGATGCTTCCGTCGCGCCATCAGGCAACAAGACAACAGAAGACTCTTTGGCAATGGCACGTTTCGCTTCAATGGCTTTTGTCGCCAGATCCAACTGTATGGCTTTCTGCCCTTCTTCCGTTGCCGCAGCTTCACCCACTTTACGCAAGGCTTCGGCTTGAGCCGATGCCACAGCCACGATGGCTTTCGCTTCACCTTCGGCACGCAACACTTGTTCTTCTTTATCCGCTTCTGCGGCTAATACCACAGAGGCTTTTTCACCTTCAGCACGGTTAATCGCCGCTTGACGATCCCCTTCCGATTCCAAAATTTGCGCACGTTTCACACGTTCCGCTTTCATTTGGGCTTCCATTGCTTCCATGACAGATTGTGGTGGCACAATGTCTTTAATTTCGTAACGTAATACCTGAATACCCCAAGGGCCAGCCGCATCGTTAATGGCCGCAACGATATTCGTGTTCAGCACATCACGCTCTTCGAAGGTTTTATCTAATTCCATTTTACCCAATTCAGAACGCATGGTGGTTTGCGCTAATTGAGTCACCGCGAAGACATAATTTTCCACACCATAGGTGGCTTTATAAGGATCTAATACACGGAAATACAAAACCCCATCCACGCGTAAAGAAATATTGTCCTTGGTGATTGCGCTTTGCTCAGGCACATCAACAGCTTGCTCTTTTAGCGTACGATCCGATGAAATACGATCGATAAAAGGTAGGATAAAATTCAGCCCAGCCTCTTTGGTAGATTGATATTTACCAAATCGTTCAATCACGTATGCCTGATTCTGCGGCACAAATTTAATTGAATTCTTTAGTAGAACAACCACCAGCACGAGTACCAGAACCTGTACGTTCAATACATATTGAAGTAACTCTTCCATAACCATAAACCCTTTAATATTCGAAATAAAAAATACATTTCTATTTTTGCGTTCAAAAAACAGCAAAAAGAAATAGCTCTCGCCTAACCAGACAGATCTATTTCACGTCTAGTAGGCACTCTTCATGGTCAAAAGTCATTAATAAACAGGTTTTATCCTTGATCTGTGCCAGCTTCAAATTGTCGAGCACAGTCAATAAAAGCCTCAACGCCTTCTTGTGGCGTTCTAAATGACGTCACCAAACGCACCACTCCTTTTTCCCAGCGACCGCCGTAGAAAGCAAAACCTGCTGCCAACAAATACTCCGCCATACCTTCTGGCAAGGTACAAAACAGCATATTCGCTTGGGCTGGCGTATTGATTTTTACGCTTGAAATGGTCGCCAAACCGGCCTGCAACAAAGCCATCATAGCGTTAGCATGTTCAGCATTTTTGCGCCAAAGATCATCCGTCAAATAGGCTTTCATTTGTGACGATAATAGACGCATTTTTGAATGCAAATGCCCACCACGTTTACGACGAAACCCTAACTCTTTTGACAATGCCTTGTTGAACACCACAATCGCTTCCGCCGCCATTGTGCCGTTTTTCGTGGCCCCAAATGACACAATATCCACGCCAGCCTTCCACGTCATTTGAGCAGGAGTACACTCCAACGACAGCAAAGCATTCGCAAAACGAGCACCGTCCATGTGAACCAGCAAGCCCGCTTCTTTTGAGACATGAGTAATCGCTCGAAGTTCCTCTAATGAATAAACACTGCCCACTTCCGTGACTTGCGAAATACTCACCGCAGACGGCTGACAAGAATGCACATCGCCAACCTTTTGATTTACCATTTTTTTAAGCATGACGGGGTCTATTTTGGCGTCCGCCCCACCAATACCAACAAAACGAGCGCCGCCCGTATAAAACTCCGGTGCGGTACTTTCATCATTCAATAAATGGCTTTCTGAATGGCACAACACACTACCCCAAGGCGGCGTCATCGCACTGATGCTCAATACATTCGCTGCCGTCCCTGTTGACACCAGAAACACATCGACATCACATTCAAACAATGCCGACAACATAGTAGTGACTTCCGCCGTCGTATCATCGTTACCATAAGGCATCGCATCACCTTGGGATGCCTCCATCATGGCTTGCCATACAGAATCAGACGCACCGGCAATATTGTCACTGGTAAACGCAACCTTCATAACACCACTCCTTGATTAATCCGTTTCATATCAACGAACAATACCATGCCAGCATTTAAAACCAAGTGTTTAGAGTCTTGTGTAAAACGGTGTAGGAGGGGCTAATAGCATTAGCCCCTTTCTATTGCAGATAAAGAAGAAAGTGAATTATTGCGCTTTCAGAACAACCGTCGCCTGTAGACGACTTTGTCCAAAGCGGGACATCTTTTCGAACTCGTTGCGCGCTATCGGCACAAATTGGCAATCAAGTGGACTTGGTGGATCATCGGCCAATTTGGTGTCATCGTCCAAATCGGGATCATGCACCAAAATACAATGTTCGTCGTAACCCGACATCACCACCCAATGCGGGGCTTTTTTACCATCCATACGAAAAGTACTAATCAAAATAATCGCCAGCGCGCCTGAGTCGAACGCTTCAATTAACTGCTCTAACGGCATCACAGAATAATGAACCGGTACATCAGCTTCATCACATTGTTTAACAAAGCTTTGATGCACACGCGTAATGACGTCTTTCTTAAGCTCGTTACGCACACTGTCGACAAACAACGGCCCTTCTTCGCTCAGCCAAACATCCGCCGATAAACCACGTTTTTTGGCCGCCAACGCCAAGCCCATAGGATGACAACCACCGTGACCCGAGGTCATGAAAATCGTCGTCGCTTCACGCCAGATTTCTAGCTCGTCGTCTGGTGTCGCTTGATACTCAGGATGCAGCGCAGACAGCACCATTTGCAACGACGCCGGACCACAAGTAAATGGCGTACCTTGAGCCAACCAAGGCAAAGGTCGCGTGGTTTGCTCACTCGCCCCATGACGAAGCCGTTTTTGCATACGAATGGCGTCAGTCTGGTCTTCATAATAGGCATCGTAATGACCGAATTCTCGGTAACCCATGGTGTTATATAACGCGATGGCATTTTGATTCACATCACTCACTTCCAGACGAAGCAAGATCTTGCCTTTTTTAATGGCTTTTTGTTCGCACGCTTGGATCAAGGCCTTGCCAATACCCAAGCTTCGCGCTTGTGGCGACACTGCCAAAGAATACAAACGCGCCAATCGCGTACCTTGTCGTAGATGCAACAACGCATAACCCAGCAGATTTTGATCTTGCCCCACCGCCACCAACAACGCCGACCCCGTACTGGTAATCGCCCGACGAAAACTACGACGACTCAAACGGTCGCCAGTAAAAGCGCTGTCTTCAAGCGTCAACAAGGCTTTTAAATCGTCTACACTGGCCGAACGAATGTCGACATATGAAGACGGTTTTTGCATCGTTTTGACTTCCGTATTTGGCGTCGGATTAAGGGGAATCGCTGCAGTGCTGGTTTTGGTCATTAAATCGCCTCAGAGAAGGGCAAAAGATCGCTAGGGTCATCTATTTCTATGGCAATAAAAGCCGAAAAATAACGACGGTAATTTTCGCGCATTCTAGGGCGAATATAACTAAAAAGATAGCGTAACTTTTCTAAAATTACAGATTATTTTTTAACCAAAAAATAATCATTATTTTGTGTTTTAGACTATTGTTAAAACACAAAAACAAGCGCACTATTCGCGAAAATACACAGCACATAAAAAATGCTGGAACGCCCTTCAACAAGGCAACACAAACAGATTTTATTGATTCTATTTAGAAGGAAAAACAAAGCCAATGTCACAGACGTACATTGTTGTTGATCAGGCCAAAGATTGGTCCGCGTTTTTACCCAGTGATCGAGTGATCACTTTTACTCAATACCTAAACTTGGCGACCAAAAGCCAAGGACGCACGCGTATCATCAACCTATGTAAAAGCAGCAAATACCTGTCCGATGGGTATTACTGTTCTCTGCTGGCAGAAAGCCGTGGTCACCACGTAATGCCATCCGTGCGAGTCTTGAACGACATCAGCAAAAAAACCTTGTACGAAATGCAAGTCGCACAACTATTGCCTGCTTTGGCACAAAAACTCGGTACACCAGATGCGCCAACCGAGCTCAGTTTCCATTGCGTATTTGGTAAAACCGCGCAGCCAGAAATGAAGGAATTCGCCCGTAAGATGTTCGAAGCCTTTGCTTGCCCAGTATTGGAAGTGAAATTGAAATTCCGTAAAACTTGGCAAGTGAGTGATTTACAAATTACATCGCACAAAAACTTGAACGACGAAGAAGAAACCTTATTCGCCGAATCGCTAGAAGCATTCAGCACCAAGGTTTGGAGCAAAGGCCGTGCGTTGCGTACCGCAAAATTCGACCTTGCCATGCTGGTTAACCCAGAAGAAGCCATGCCGCCAAGTGACATGCAAGCACTGAAGAAATTCGTGCAAGCGGGCAAACAGCTTGGTATCCAAGTCGACATGATCGGTCCAAAAGACATCATGCGTTTGCCGGAATACGACGGTCTATTCATTCGTGAAACCACCAACATCGACCACCATACCTACCGCTTCGCCAAAAAAGCCGAAGCCGCTGGCTTGGTCGTCATGGACGATCCGCAATCCATCATGCGCTGTACCAACAAAGTGTACTTGGCGGACTTATTCAACACCCACAAAGTACCGTGTCCAAAAACACGCATCGTACACAAGGGTGAAAAAGACGTAGAAGGCGCTTTAGAAGCCGTTATTAACTACCCAATGGTCGTTAAAATCCCTGATGGCGCGTTTTCTAAAGGCGTGATCAAGGCAGAAAACCGCGAAGCCTTAACCGCAAGCCTAAACACCTTGTTCAAAAAATCGTCTTTGTTATTGGTGCAAGAATACCTGTATACAGAATTCGACTGGCGTATTGGTGTGTTAAACAACAAACCTATCTTTGCGTGTCGTTATTACATGGTGAAAGACCACTGGCAGATCTACCAACACAGCGAAAGCTCAAGCGAAAGTGGCGGCTTTGACACACTGCCTACGTTTGAAGTGCCACGTCGCGTATTGCAAGCAGCCATTGCCGCAACCAAACCGATTGGCGACGGCTTATACGGTGTCGACGTAAAAGAAATTAACGGCCGCGGTTACGTTATCGAAGTAAACGACAACCCAAGCATCGACCGTGGCGTGGAAGACAAATACCTAGGCGACGAACTTTACATGCACATCATGTCGGAGTTTTTACGTCGCATGCAGATGAAACGCAGCGATAAACCAGCTTATTAAACTGGGAGTATAGATATTTGAAAGGCGACCACTTGGTCGCCTTTCTTGTTTTAGTCCCTTCCCCTTTCTTCAAGGGGAAGGCGGAGGATGGGGTTTTCTTTGACCCTACAAGCACTTTTTTCCATTCAAACGCTTTTATTCATAAAATTTATTCCGCCCCGCTGGGCGTGTAAATTTTTGCTAGCGCCCAAAACTTACGTTTAAAGGAAAGCAAGAAATCGCTTTATAAGCCCAATGCGTTGTTTCGTCATAGGATCAATATTGTTGCCTACGCTCTAGTATCATAAGGCATAGATTGTTTTTTTTGGTTACGAAATAGATCGTTTAAAACTGACTCTGAAACACCATAAAATCGCGCAACTAGGATGGCGTTGAAACTCTATATTAGCCAATCTAAGCTTTATTAATATAATACTAACCCCTTTTATCAATTGCCAGTGCCCTCCATAATATTTTATGAATGTAAACTATAGAGCTATTTTCAATTTTCTTAGACGTTAAGTCCTGACTACGATCATGAGACCATTTAACAGCACTAGTACCATTAATTTTTATACCTACAACTCCAACTTTATATAAAATAAAAAGTATATTCTGCCTTAATTGAGATATATGCAGCAATGTAGTTGGATAATTACTTTTCATATAGGAATGAGCTGATTTAGTAGCTATATCAGAATTCAATTCAGATCGTTCAACTAAACTAAGAATTAGAAATTCAAGTTCTTCGTCACCAATAGAACTTACTTTAAAACTACTGCTCCTATGATGTAAAACATCAATATATTTATCTAACATTGGATGCTCAACAAACCACTCGTATTTCAATGACTCTATCCTATCAGCAGAATATGATTTTTCTGCCAACTTAATTATGGATGATGTTATTTCAGATTTACCTTGAGACTCCCTCAAGCAAGAATTCACAAACATTATGGCATCCCTTGGCCTAAGAAGAGTTCTATCTAATATATACTCTGAGGCAGTTACTTTATCAATTTTATCTGGAAAAACATCACTAAAGCATACATCGCCACCAGTATACTTATGTTTAAGAAGGTGATTTACACGGCTATCAAGAACTTTCATCAATTGCTCTTTATTCCAACAAAGCTGAAGAAAAAGGCTATTATATTTTTCACGCTGAAAGCCTGAATCTCTTGTTTTATCTAGTACTCTGTCGAGTAAATCTGTTCTAAGTGTAATTAGAATTTTCACTGGTGCTATATTTCTAAATTTTTTTATAGTTTCAATTAAAGCTCTAATTAATTTATAACGAAGTCCATCTTCAACCCAGTTTTCATCAAGCCTATCAATCAAAATATATACTTTTTTTTGTGGATCAATAAATATATCTTCAGCCAACAAATTAACTATTTTTGACAATTTTGTAATTTGCACCGAGCTAACAACTTTTTTTCCATAATGTATAACCTCAGACTTTTGCTCCTCCGATAAAGTAGCACCAGCTTCACCTGTAAAATTAATTCCAGGTACATTTGAGTTTATTGATGATTTTAAGTTCGCTTCGAGCTTATCTGTAAACTCTCTAATTCGAGTTTCAGTATCTACCCAAAACTTATCACCCCATTCTTCGATATATTTTAAAGCCTGTTGCTTCTTTTGCTTACCTGATAGCAATCCTGTAATTGAATCTATAAAGTTCGTTTTTGCTTGAGCACTATCAATATTATATTTGTTTTTTATCAATTCCACTGCTAATGTATGCTGCCAAAGTAAACTATAAAAAATATCTAAATTCACACCTAAATCTTCAAAGAAATTAAGGATTGTAGAATTAGAAATATGTCTAAGAGCTAACTCTTCAGGTTCAATTCTGATTACTCTTTCATTATTTTTTTCTAACTGCTCAAGTAAAGCACTTTTGCCGACACCTGTTCTACCTAGTACTATAGATTGTGGACTATCTGTATCTTCTAGAATTTCATAGTCACCAATATCTACAAAACAATCCTCTAAAAATTTCTTATCATTTTCAGCATCAGCTTCACCAACAGACATATGTTTTTTGAAAACAAAGTCATTTTTAGCAATTTTCTTCATATTCCCTCATTTTTAAAAAATAAAAAAAACATTTATACATAAAATACATCAAGAATAATTTTATTTAAAAATTAAACACTACAATGAAAGTCTTCCAAAGACCACAAGAAGTTCATGTGTTTTATTGACCAGCTTTGAATTGTAAAAATAATGAGACGCTTACTTCATTTAGCCCTACAGAAGGATTAGTAGAATAACATCACTCTCGGTGGACTATGGTCGTACCTTCAAATATGTTTTTTTAAAAAAAGATTACCCCCTCTAACTCCCCCTTAGCAGGGGGAGAACAGTTCGGTTTTGTTGTATTCAATAATAAGCAGACGCGAATTAAAGGCTTTGATGGCTAGTTTTAGGCAGGATTGGTTTGACGGATTTGGCTTCGTCTTGATAGCGATTTCTAGTATCCCAGAGGTCTACTGAGTGTTGGATGTTTAGCCAGAATTCTGGTGTATTCCCTCTGTGCCGTTGCCAGTTTGACTGGTAATCGGACCGCTAATACACCACCATTTACTAGGTTGCTGACTAGGCATCGTCGAAGAGATAAACATTCGCTCAACTCAGTTCCACTATATTTATGGCTTTTACATGCTTATTCCTGACAGTAAACAGCTTGAAAACAACACTATCATCGCGTTTCCACAACGGGACATTCATATCGATGATAGCTTAAAGCTGCTGAAAAATGATGCGTAGTAATGATATAAAAAAACGACCCGAAGGTCGTTTTTTAAAGAATGCTATTTCGTTCTAATTCACTTACTTATAAAGCATGTCATCGCGCATTGGCGCGAGCACTTTTAGCACTCGGTTTTGCTGCGGGTAGGTTAATCCGGCTTTTGCCATGGCGTTGACCAATAAATCAACCGTGGTATTGAAGTCGGTTTCGTTGATTTTTTGGCCTTGATGAACTTTCAACATAGTATCGCCAGTGTAAGTACAAGGGCCGCCGGTGCTGACGCAAAGGTGCTCGTTGAATTTTTCACGAAAGCGTTTGATGTTGGTTTTTTCAAAGTAACGATAAATGGTTTCATTAAAGCTGATCTCTTTAATAAAATTGTTGGTAATGGCTTCTATCGTTGCTTGTCCGCCGATTTCTTTGTACAAACTTTCTGGCGCTTTCGATGGCGTTGCGCAGGCAACCAAGAAAAAGCACAGGGTAAATAAAGATGTTTTCATTAGCGTTACCATAAGTACCCCGTCATTGATAAATAGATGCCTTTTTGGTCTTTCTTCGTAGCAACTGTGCCCAAGTCAGCATAAGCAGCAGTGATGTTGAAATTCTTATTTGGAAGGTAGCTGACAAAAACGTCTGTCCAATCGTCTTCTTCCACACTCGATAGATTGTTCGGTTTTTGACGATACTCCATGCCAACCACCCATTTAGGTGATAATAGCACCCCAACACTGCCTTCTAACATGACTTGGTAGTCGTTGTTATCTGGACCACCATAACCCAACAAGCCCATTTCGTTGGCCTTGGTAGCGCGAGCGGTAAGGTTCCACACGAGGTTATAACCAGCCACAGCGGCTAAATGCACTTTGGTCGCGGCAAAATAGAAATCCGTGCCACTGTCGTTTTTTGCACCAAGGTAAGACGCAACAACATCGCTGTCTAATTGTTTATGCTGCAAGCCCACACTGACTTGAGGGTAAGCTGAATACACCGCATCACCGTATAAGCGAACTTTTACGCCGATAACGTCTTGTTTGATTTCACCTGTACCCAATGCTTTTACTAAACCAACAGGCAAATCAAATGTTTGTTGAGCGTAACTAAGCTCTACTCGATCATAAAAACTGGCGGCAGCACCAATGGACGTTAATCGATAATCGGTGACGTTTACATCGGTCATAAAAGCCGATGCTGCAATATCGTCTTGGCTGTCATATCCCGCCAATGTGGCCCAAGGAACAAGTCCACCACCACCGCTGCCTTCTAGTTGTGAAAGCCCAGCTGTAGCGAGAAGTTTGCCGTCGGAGGCCAGTACAGGAAGTGCGAACAGCAATCCGAAACTGACGCCTAGCACGTTGATCATTACTTTATTCATCACGTTCCTACTTTTATAGCGTTTCTTGCTTAGCGATTCTTTCATATTGCTTTTAACGTTCTTTTTAATGATTCTTTTATACAATGACGCCCGCTGGATTTACCATTGTTTTTTTCCAAAACCGTAACCCATTGAGTGATCCATTATTTCAATGGGTGGCAAAAGCTCTAAAGAGAGGGTTTGCTCTGTGTCATTGGTGATGTTGATTTCTTTTGTCGTATTAACACCCTCGATAAATCTTTCACTCCATAGCGTTACTATGTCACCTTGTTTAACAGGTAAGCTGGCTTTGCCATCTTTATCGGTTTTTATCACATAACTATTGTCAGCGACGATAATATAACCAATCATATCGTCATGTATGTTACAGCCCAACACCACCAGACCCGGTTTATCGAATGCTATCGGTGGAATCTCTGACCCCTTGTAGAGCTTAATTTCAAAGGCTTTTGGCTTAGAAAAGCTGTAGACGTGGTGTCGAATGTCATCACTATTGGGGAAGTTAACATATTGACCTTTTTGTATAGCCAGAACGCGTGGTACAAAGGATTCATCAATTTGATCCATTATCGCGACGGCGTCAGGAGTACTCACGGATTCTTTAGATAACAGTATGACTGCATCAGAGACCGGTTTATTATCTTGATCCATGATGGTTAATGTCATGTCAGCATAGACATTTTGCAAGGTAAAAAAACACATTAGAGCAATCAAATAACGCATCATATTTCCTTTTGATTTCATTCAATTTGTTTTAAGTCATAATGACAGCAAAGTAGTTATAAAATCATGATACTTTCTGTAACACGATTATCTATTAATCGATAAATAGATGACAAGGAACAATGGCCGTGCGCGACTCAATCGAAGTGATTTCCTATCAAAACACCGCTAACGCGCATTTTCATGATCATACTCAAATTGTATTGCCACTTTCTGGGCGTCTGATTTTAGACGTTGAGAATAAACAGCAAACCGTGCAATGTGGCCAAGCCTGTTTTATATCCACTAGCCAAGCACATACCCATTTAGCGCAAGAAGATAATCGCTGTTTGGTGCTTAACGCC
>TARA_R110001599_G_scaffold73783_9_pt1 | contig 17948 bp, 22 predicted proteins | sample TARA_R110001599 | Tara Oceans TARA_R110001599 (sample SAMEA4398360) | marine metagenome | biome: Polar Biome; feature: [MES] marine water layer (ENVO:01000295) within the mesopelagic zone...; material: water (ENVO:00002006), including particulate matter (ENVO:01000060) such as...... | reverse complement strand
GGCGGCCGATTTCATATTGGCGGATATTGGCGAGCGGGATGCCGTAGATCTTGGAAAATTCCTCCTGCGTCATGCCGAGGTCATATCGCAATACCCGGATGAAACGCCCCATATGCGCCCGTTCGAGCGCCGCGACGCTGACGTCAAAATCCTCCGGATCATCAGGATCAGCGGGGATCGCGATCATAGTCTCTTTGTTCCCGGCCATTGCTCCTCCTAACTGAAATCAATCTTGTTGCGGCACCCCGTATCACGTAGATGGCTGTAAATAGCTTGCCATCCACCATGCCGATTGCCTTGTACCTGTCTTCGCCATCGATCGGTCGAAAGGAAGGCAGGACCGATATAAATGGATCATCAAAAATCCGTTGTCCAAAAGACAGCGGCAGATGATGCTTCGCCCGGTTGGTCGCATCCTTGTCCGGATCAAATTCAAAGTCCACATCTTCTTATAAGTGAAACACATAGTTAGCACAAATGGGGATCGCTCGCAAGCCATGACAGTTTCGGCCAATCCTGCTGCTCGGCCTAAGGTCACGAGTTGCCTCCTTCGCTCGCGCATTCATTCCCGCTTCCCCCTCCAGGCGTTATCGGTTAGCGTCCCCGGATGATTGCCCGTATCCGTTCCGCTCTGCTGTCCATCAATGCCAGCTACTGGTTCTATCCGGCGTTGTTCTCGGCGATCGCCTTTTTCCTGTCCTTCTTCACCATCTATCTGGATCGCAACGGGGCGGCGGACTGGTTCACTACCTATGAATGGCTGCATGTCAGCCGTCCCAACGGGGCCCGCACGACCTTGACCGTGATTGCCGGTTCGATGATCGGGGTTGCTTCGACCGTCTTTTCGATCACCATTGCCGCGGTCGCCTATGCCAGCGGCAATTACGGACCGCGCCTTTTGACAAATTTCATGGAGGACAAGGGCAACCAGCTGTCCCTCGCGACCTTTATCGGGACTTTTGTCTATGCGTTGATGATTATCCGTGTTGTGCGCGACGAAGATGAACGGGCCGCGTCTGCCATCGATGCTTCGGCTTCGGTCCTGCCCGGGTTCACGCCGCAATTGTCGCTGCTGGTGGCCATGGTGCTGGCGATATTTGCGGTCGCGGTGCTGGTCTATTTCCTCCACCATATACCCGCGAGTATCCGGATCAACACGGTATTGAAAGACATCGGCAAGCGGCTGATCCGCGACATAAAAGACCGCTATCCGAGCGAGATCGAGGAGCGCGAGCCGCGGGAACAGGCGCGGGGCGAGCCGATCATCGCGACCGGCAAAGGCTATATCGACATCATCGATTTCGACACGCTGGATGAGGTGGCCCGCGAACATGAAGCGACGATCGCAATCAAGGTCCGGACCGGGGATTTCATCCATCCCAATGTCACCATCGTTGAACTGTCCGGTACGGAAGCGGATGACGAAATCTCCGCCAAAATCTCCGACTGTTTCAGCGTCAGCGGCATGCGGACGGCGACCCAGGATCTGGAATATCTGATCGACGAACTGGTCGAGATCGCGCTGCGGGCGCTATCGCCGGGGATCAACGACCCGTTCACCGCGATTACCGCGATGCACTGGATGGGCGCTGCGCTGGCCGAACTGGGCAGCCGCGACCTTGACCGCGGGCCCGAGCAGGAAGATTATGACTGGGACCGGGTGCAGCCGCTGAGCGATGATTTCAGCCATTATGTCGAGCGCAGTTTCGGCGCGATGCGGTCCGGTGTCGCGACCAACCGGATGGCGGCGATCAAATTCATTCACGCTCTGTTTGCCGCCTCCACATCCTGCCGGTCGGAGCGTCGTTTGCGCCTGATCAGCGAAGAAGCCGAGACGATGGTGAGGCAGGCGCGTTATCATCTGGTCGGTCCGTCGATGGAAGAGCTCGAAGCCAGTCTGGTCGAATTCAACAAAGTAATGGATAATAGTAGCAATGCCCTTCTCGCTTGAAAAATTCGATCTGGATGCCTTTGTCGCGGCGACGCTGACCGAGGATCTGGGCGCGCCTTATGGACAGGGTGGCCGCGACGTGACCTCCGAAGCCGTCATTCCCGCCGATGCGATATTTTCCGGCGTGATGGACAGCCGTCATGATGCGGTGATTGCCGGGCTGCCGATTGCGGAAGCTTTTTTCCGTTATCTCGACCCGGATGTCGAGATTGAACTGCTGGTTGCAGAAGGGCAGGCGGTCGCAGCGGGCAGTGATATCATGCGGCTGAAGGGCAAGGGCCGGGCGATGCTGACGGCGGAGCGCAGCTCGCTCAACACGGTGCAGCATCTCACCGGTATAGCGACCATGACCAATGAATATGTCCGGCGGATTGCCGGGACGGGCTGTACGTTGCTCGATACGCGCAAGACGATACCGGGGCTGCGGGTGCTGGAGAAATATGCGACGCGGATGGGCGGGGCGCAGAATCACCGCATGGGCCTGTGGGACGCCGCGATGATCAAGGATAATCATGTCGCGGTGGCCGGTTCGGTCGGCGAAGCTGTCCGGCGCGCCAAGGAGGCCGGCGTCGAGAATATCATCTGCGAAGTTGACCGGGTTGACCAGATCGAGCCGGCATTGGCGGCGGGCGCGACCCATTTGCTGCTCGACAATATGGAGCCGGCAACGCTGCGCGGCGCAGTGACGCTGATCGGCGGACGGGTAAAGACCGAGGCGAGCGGAGGGGTGACGCTGGAGACGATCCGCGACAAGGCGGACACGGGCGTGGATTATATTTCGGTGGGGCGTTTGACGCAGAGTGCGCCGGCGGCGGATATAGGGCTGGATTTTGAACAGGTATCGTAATCGTCATCCCAGCGAAGGCTGGGATCCAAACCGATCGTCCGAGGTACGTGAAGATTGGGCTAGGCCCCAGCCTTCGCTGGGGCGACAAATGGTTCTATTCCTCTCATTGGCAATGGCAACATCCTCCGCCCAGGCCCAGTCCTACCAATGCCGCCCGCCATCGGGTCTCAGCGCCCCCGCCGAACGCAAGCCTGCTTCGGAACCCCGCCGTACTACGCCCGTCACCAGCTATACGCTGGCGCTCAGCTGGTCGCCGGAATATTGCCGCACCCGCAAGGACAGCCGCCGCGACAAGACGCAGTGCAGCGGTGACTACGGCAGTTTCGGCTTCATTCTTCACGGCCTGTGGCCCGACACGCGCGGGCCCGCCTATCCGCAATATTGCGCGCCGACCCGGGCGCTGCCGCCAGCGGTGGTGAACCGCAATTTCTGCATGATGCCGTCGACCAGGATGATGGCGCATGAGTGGGCGAAGCACGGGACCTGCATGACGAATCGTCCGGAGACATATTTCCGGGTGTCGCGGATCATGTTCGACGCCGTGCGCTTTCCCGACATGGACCGGCTGTCGCGCAAGCCGCTGACGGCGGGGCAGTTTCGCAATGCTTTTGCGGCGGCGAATGAAGGGCTGCAGCCCGATATGCTGCGGCTCAAGATCAACCGGCGTGGCTGGTTGCAGGAGGTGATGCTGTGCCTCGCCAAGAATTTCCGGCCCGCGCGTTGCCCGGGATATATGCGGGCGGCGAAGGACGATATGCCGGTCAAAATCTGGCGCGGAGGATAGTCTATTGTGCTTCGGGCGAATACCCGGAACTGTGCCGGTAACAAAAGGGCGTGCGGCGGGAGCTCCGCATCAGGTGCGGAGCACAAGGCTCATCCCTCGATCGTGCGGGTGCCGGGATGATGCTTGTCGAGATGCTTGCGGATGATCTTCAGATTCTTGCTGTTCGAGCGCCAGAAAAAGTCGAACACATCACCGGCAAACGGAATCGCGCCGAGCGCGGTATCGATCCCGACATTCGCTGCCATGCGGGTCAGTTGCAGCTTCGACATGCCGAGATTGCGGGCTTCCCAGACGATATAGGCGCCCATCAGCGCGGTGACGATGTCGCCGACCACCGGAACCAGTCCGACGATTGAATCGACGCCGATCGGCCGGTTGATGCCGGGGATCACGAATGCCCGCTCCAGCACCTTTTCCATCGCCTCGACGCGGTTGCGCACCGCCTGCGGATCGCGGCTGACGTCGGGCAATTGTTCGGCGAGACGTTTCAACTGTTCTTCGGAAATGGCCATCTGATCTCTCTGTTGTGCGCAAGCAATACAGTCAGGATATAGGAATGCCGACCAGCGGGTTCAATGGATGCCAGGCGCGCGGGTTGACGGCAAAGCCGCGCTGGCCCTGGCGGGCAATCGACCAGCGGATGGGAACCGCGATCGGAATGAAATTATAGTGGTCGACCAGCATATTCTCGACCTCGGCATAGAGTCGCGCCTTGATTTCCAGATTGGTGGCGGCCTCGGCTTCGGTGATCTGGGTGTCGGCATCGTTCAGGCAGACGGGGGTTGCCATGCAGGTGAGCTGCTTCAAAAACCATTGCGGGCTGTCATAAGGGGCAATCTCGTCTAGCAGCTGGACGTCGGCGGCCTGGTTCAATCCGACTTTTCGGGCATTCAGTCCGACCCGTCTGAGATCCGACTGGATGCGCTTGAACAATATTTCGGCACCCGCGGCGTCGGGCAAGGCGATGGCCAGCGGAGCGACCGGTCCTTCCGACGCCTTCCACCGGCTGACATGATTCCTCGCGTAGGCCATCCGGTCCTGCATGGTCATGCTGGCCCAGTCGGGATAGGTGTTGATCCCATCGACATCCAGCGCTTCGGGGATGATCTTGAGCCGGCTTTGCCAAGCGCTGACGCCGGGAAAGGATGTCAGCAATGCTGGCCGATTGATCGTCATTGCCAGTATCTCGCGATTCTCGGGAACCGCCCAGAAACCCTCGGCGCGGATGAACCGCAGCCCGAACAGGCCGGCGACGGGATCAAGCCTGATGTCTCCGCTGCTGATACCCGCTGCCCCGACCAGCGGGAGATGGTGATATTTGCCGTTCAGAACCACTTGCACGGCACCGGCCCGATAGCGGGCAATGGCGATCGCGGCCGGTTCGCTGCGCAGGGACACCCAGCGGTCATCCTCTTCCTCCGCATCCTGTTCTTCCTCGGAGGGTTCGTCAAAGCGGCTCAGCTTGATGACATCCTCTTCGCTGAGCAGGCGCATCGGTCCGGCACCATGGCCAGCCCGGAACAGGCCCATTTCCGGCTGGGCGAGCAATTGGAGAAAATTGGGGTGGGGTGAATCCAGCCTGATTTCGATGACCCTGCCGGTCATCGACAAGACTTCTTCAACCTCCGAAACATCATATTGCAGCCGGCTGTTGCGCAGCTCGGAAAAGCGCTCGCGCAGCAGGCGGGCGACCCGTTCGGCGGTAATTTCCCGGCCATCGTCCCATTTGGCGTCGAACAGCCGAAAAATATAGCTTAGCCCGTCGTCGGACACGATCCACCGGGCGGCGAGCGCCGGGACGACCCGGCCTTGCTCGTCCAGCCCGACAAGTCCCTTGGCGATCGCCGCGCGCATGGTCGAAGACGCAAAGTTGAGCCGCGTCCCGACCGGGTTGATTCGGGCAGATCCGTCCTCGATCACCGTGACTCTCACCTGATCTTCATCCCCGGCAAAACCGCAGGAGCCCAGCAGCGTGACCGCCAGGGTTGCCGGGAGAATTTTGAACCATGATGTCGAACGGAAAATCATCACGGTCTTATAAGCAGAGTGCGGCTGGGATGCACATTGGAAATATTATCTTCCCATCCCGCTATGCGCTCCGCCACCAGGCTGCGGGTGACGTAGAAATAGAGTGGCAGGATCGGCATGTCGGCGATCAGCAGTGCCTCAGCCCGGCGCATCAAAATCTGGCGTCTGGCAGAGTCGGGCTCGGCAATCGCCTGTGCCAGCAGCGCGTCGTAGGCCGGGTTGTCATAGCCGGAATAATTGCCGGCGCCGTTGGCTTGCTGATGCACCAGCAGGAAATTTTCCGGAGTCGGCAGGTCGGCAATCCAGCCCGAGCGGGACAAAGCGAATTCATGCCTGCGCAGCGCGGCAAAATGCAGCGCTGCTTCGCTGTTGAACAGGCTGGCCTCGACGCCGAGCGGCTGCCACATCGCCGCCATCGCGACCGCAACCCGGCGGTGCTCGGCGGAACTGTTGAACCGGATTTCGAAGCGCAAGGGGTTGTTCGCGTTATAACCGGCTTCAGCCAGCAACGCGCGTGCGGTGTTCAGACGCTTTTTCCGCGACCAGTCCGCCCACTCGGGCTTTGCAGATGCCGGACCGGCCAGTCCCGGCGGCAGCAGCCCCCAGGCCGGGATGTTGCCGATGCCGATCACCTTGTCGGCGATCCATTCGCGTTCGACCGCCATCGACAAGGCGATACGGACCTTGCTGTCATCAAAGGGCGGACTGCGGGTGTTGAAGGCAAAATAATAGCTGCCGAGATAGGGCACGCTATGGGCAGCGGCAGGATGATTGTCCTTGAGCCACTGATGGCGGCTGGCCGGATAGTCGGCGGCGATGTCGGCGCCACCGGAAAGGAACAGGCGCATGGCGGACAGGCTGTCGTCCATCGGTTTCCAGATGATCGTCTTGGTGGGAGCCGGTTCGTCATGCCACTCGGGATTGCGCTCGAGCCGGGCATGATCGTTCAGTTTCCACCCGGCCAGACGATAGGGGCCGCTGGTAACCATCGGTCGGTCCGACGTCCATTGATCACCCGCCGCCCCGATCCGGTGGAGCGGAAGCGCTGCCATCGCCGGATGGGTCAGCAAAGCCGGCAGGGACGGATCGGGAGAGGCGAGGGTGACAACGACATTTTGCTCGCCGGGTGCCTGCACAGACTGGATGTTGCCGAACAGCGCTGCGGATGCGGCAGCGGTTTCCGGCGCGCGCAAACGCTGCAGCAGGGTCGGAAACAGGGTTGCGTCGAAAGCGGCGCCGTCAGAAAAGCGCAAATTCTCACGCAGCGCAAAAGTCCACGTCAGGCCATCCGCCGAGACCTGCCAGTCCCGCGCCAGGCCCGGCTCCGCCTCTCCCCTGGCATCGAGGCGGGTCAGGCCCTCGAACTGGTCGGCGGCAAAGCGGAGCGATGACAGGTCGGAGACTTTCTGCGGGTCGAGTCCCCTGATCTCCGAATCGGACAGACGGACAATCCGGTTGGGGCCGGGCGCGGTATCGACGGCCGGCTCGCGGTTACAGGAAACGAGCAACAGCATCGTGCAGAGAATAGCGAAATAGCGCATTGCCTCTGTCTAGATGCTTTTGCCGGCTCGACAAAGCGGAACTCATGTGCTGCTAGTGTCGGCAAGGAGAATTTGTGCATGAGCGGCCTACAATATGATATTTCCAGCCTCGGTGAGGTTGGCCCCAAAATCCTGGCGCTGTTGCCCGAGATCGCAGCGCGTGTGGAAGAAACCGAACAGGCCCGCCGGTTGCCCGCCGATCTGGCGGCAAAGCTGGCCGAAGCGGGTGCATTCAACCTTTCCAAGCCGGCATCGCTCGGCGGTCTCGAGCTGGAGCCGCTCGACTTTCTGAAAATTGTCGCGACGGTTGCCGAGGCGGACGCCAGCGCGGGCTGGTGCGTGATGATCGCGGTCACCTCGACTTTGGGTGCGGCCTATATGCCCGAACCGGCTGCGCGCGAGATTTTCGGCGCGGACGATGTCGTGACCGGCGGTGTGTTCGCTCCGATGGGCAAGGCCGAGGACAAGGGGGATCACTATTTGCTCAGCGGTCAGTGGCAATGGGGCTCCGGCTCGGCCAATTGTTCCTGGCTTGGCGGTGGCGCGATGATCTTCAAGGATGGCGAATTGCAGAAATTCGACAATGGCGCGCCCTATCACCGGATGCTGTTCTTCCCGGCGCAGCAGGCATCTCTCATCGACAGTTGGCATGTGGCCGGGCTGAAGGGTACCGGTTCTGGCGATTTCTCGGTCGAAGGGATAAAAGTTCCCAAGGATCGCAGCGTATCCTTCGTCGGTGACCGGCCGCGCGATCCGGGGGCGTTGTACAAGTTCCCGCTCTTCGGCCTGCTCGCGCTCGGCGTGTCGGCGGTTGCGCTCGGAAACGCCCGGGCTGCGCTGGAAGAGATCAGGACAATTGCTATCAACAAGAAAACCCCCGGCGGCGGGCGATCGATGGCCCAGCGGGCGACCATACAGGTCGACCTGGCGCGAGCGACTGCCCATCTCGGCGGTGCATTCGCTTTTATGGAGAATGCGATCGGCGAATGTTGGTCGGAAGCGCAGGGCGACGGTGAAATATCTCCGAAAGGCCGTGCCAATCTGCGCCTTGCCTGCGCTCATGCCACCGAGATTTCTGCCGATATCTGCAAGACTGCCTATACATTGGGCGGCGGCAGCGCGGTCTATTCGACCAGCAGCCTGCAACGCCGTTTCCGCGATGCCCATGTCGCGACCCAGCATATCGCCACGGCTCCGGCGGTGTTCGAACTGGCAGGGCGGATATTACTGGATCAACCGGGCGATATGGCGATGCTCTGATGGCCGGCCGGAAGCCGACATCTGCCCCGTTTCGCGTAGAAGAGCATCTGATCGGCTAAAACTGGTGCGGACGGGACCAATGATTGCTTAGTTATCTGCGGGTTACAGACGAAAATAAGCGACTGTGCCAGATAGTGTGCCATCTTCGAGTGAGAGATAGGTGACTATAGGCACACTTTGACACACCATAAGGGCCGGCTGTGGAAACCATTGAAAAAAAGCTGCGACAACCGGAGCTAGATATGGAACAGGATCACTTGGCCCTCGGAATCTATGATCGCAATAAGTTGAGACCAATCACCAACATGTTCACATTTTAAGAGGGGCATTTTATAGGGTTTGGGGTGCTAGGTATTGAGTTTGGCACCGAAGAAATGAAAATGAATCAGGGATTAAAAGTGAAAGACGAAAAGTTGACTATATCAGCGGCGAGATTGCGTGACTTGGCTAATGTGTTGCAGAATGCAGCCACTCATTGCGGGTCACATGTTACAGCAAGACAGGTGCAAGCCTTGCTGCTAATCGCTGAGGCTAACAAGGCCGAGCGCAATATAACTCGTGGAGAGCTCGAACAGATGTTCGCGAATCCTGGGCAGGGAACGGTGAGCAAGATGCTGCGCGGTATGATGCATGTGAAGATGGAGCGGAAAGGCAAGATGGCAAACACGGTCGAGGGGCTACGATCAAAAGACGACCTTCGCGTCGTATACTTGCACCTAACGGACAAGGGTAAGAAGATCGTCAACTCAATCGTATCATAGGGAACTGACAGACAAAACTAGTGGCACTCATATGTGCCGGAATAGTGTGACTATTTGCGCCATAAGGTGCCTATATCACAGAAAGTGTGCCACAATATTTGGCAGTTTCCTGCGGTAATACTGGTGCGGACGGCGGGACTCGAACCCGCACACCCATTTCGGATAGCAGATTTTAAGTCTAGTCCTGCAACATTCTTGGTAATTCCCGAACTATCCCCGACTCATTAGGAATTGAGGGAAAGGCGGCCAATCGGGCAAAAAGAACATTCCCGAAACATCTTGGATTGCCCTTGCACGATTACACACGAATTACACACAGATAGCATTTTCCTTCAGCATCGGGTACCGGTCATCGCAGAAGCTGTAATGCAGCTAAGTGTAAGGCGGAAGTGGTCGGAGTATTGGCAGTGGTCGGCTCAAGTTAAGTTAGCCAAGACCATTTCCCTGTGTGCCTCGGATAACATTTCAATAGGTGTTGAAAATTCAGCAATAATAGAGCCAAGTGCGGGTTGGCTTAAAGGACCAAAATCCCTGGCCCTCGCCAAGTCTTTTGGCGACGCCATTTTAAGCGATGACAAATCCACGTGGCAATCAGATACAATCCCGTGAGTTATTCCACTAGTCCAAGCTATTTGAGCGATGCCATGCATTTTTGCTTTTGTACTAACCCACACAAAATAGGGAGTTTGTGAACAAACGCAGATAGATATTTTTTCGTGTGGAGGCTCAATAAATGAGCACCAAATATAATAAAGATTGCCTACAGTGAACGGCATTAAAAAATCCCGTAAGCTGCATTTTCCTTCATCATTTCGATAACTTCCGGTTTATGAGGATTATCGTCATCAATAAAATCCTCATATTCCATCGGTCGATTCACAGGAGCATTAAACCAAGACTTTTCAAAATGAGTAAGGTCGGACAATTGCTTGGCGGTTTTACCTCTGCAAAACTCAACAGCCTCCCCAAGGCAGGTTCGATCTGTCGCCGATAGAAGCTTCTCATTATAATTTGTGCCGCCAACTCTCAAGCAACGCAGACCTGATGAATTATCTATTGAAATGTATAGATCAAAATTATCTGGCTTTTCGACCCTATCCCATTTGTGATCTATATAATTTTTAATCGTACTGGGAACTGGGCCGCGTGGCATCGCGATAAATGTATCCCCAATTATGGGGCGACCATAATTGTTGATGTGCATCTTTTCCGCGAAAAATAGCACTTTAGAAACAAATAGCGGAGAAAGGCCGTCTTCAATTGACGCGACAAAACCAAGCGCAGCAAGCGCTTTTTCGTCATTAAAGGTGAATTTAATCGGCATGTTGGCCGCTTAATCTACCAATTCGAGATTACGAATTCGTATCATCATGTTGTCCCTATCGCAAAAAAGCAATTAACATCGGATGAATCTGCCGTCAAATTAATTACCCCGTTAACGTTATCGACAAAGCATTGGAAGCCAATCAGCGATGCCTAAGCGAGTGCGATTTTAGTTTCCACAATAAAGCTGGCCAGCATTTCAGGATCAGGGCAATCAGGATCGAGTGAGGGCATGGCAAAGCCAGCATTGCGGAATATCTGTGCAATGTCATTCATGCGCTCGACAAGCTGGCTATCAGACCAATCAGCATAAGGAACCACGCCTAGACGCCTCTCTAGTGCCGTCATCCGGCGAGTCAGCCCCTTCATTGGCTCATCCACGCCTGAAACTCAGGGGACGTTCCCGACAAGTCCATATCGTCAAAATCGGCATCAATCCCGGCGCTGTCATCCAGCATTGCAATCTCATGGTCTGATAGCGGTTGTCCAAGCCATTGCTTGAGCGCAGGAGATAGACTGACCGGCCCTTGAGTTTCAAGTCGCGAAATACGGCGGTTAAGCTGTGCCATGTTTTCAAACCCTATCTTCCAATGCCTGCAACCGTGATTCCAGATCGCAGACTTCAATCAATTGTTTGTGTGATGTTAGCAGCGCCATAACCTTGTTGGCCTCTTCCGGCGTGACTTCACCAGCAGCAACCGCCGACAGCAAGGCGGTGGAAGCAGTCACAGTGTCCAATGCGGTCTCAATCTTAGGCAATTCAAAGATGACCGGGCTATCCTTGCGCGCAGGCAGCAATCTTTCGAGACATAGACGGATTGCGGCCCCATCACCCTCTAGCGCCATATCAATTGCTTTGCGCGTGATTGTCTCGGCTTCACCGTGAAGCAATGCCTCGACAGCCAACGTAGTTTTGTTGCGCGCACCTTTTGGCCGACCGCCCAGCTTATTACCCGGTGCGAAAGTTCCATCCGTTTTCTGGCCGTTATTTATCGGTTGTTCGTCCATGATGTGAGCTAGTTTAGCACGATCTATATAAGGCAGCAATACTGACCTATATAGATCGTTCCCCATTACCAATGATAGAGACCGCTATATCAGGAAGTCGCAAGCCGAGCGTTGACTCTTTTGAGCCATTCACGCCATTGGACAATTTCCTATATCTAATTGGGGCTGAATGTATGGGCTGGTTACTGTTTGGATTATTCGCTCAATTGCTCGGTGCCAATATTGAAGGTCAGGCTCGGACGACACCAGCATTGCGACCAACTTCCACTACCGCGAGCGGCATATGGTACTTGATGGGCAAGGGGACCTCTTTGGCTACCTTGGTGGCATTTGTAATCGCTTTCTTTGTTTTACCATGGTGGGCAGTGCTGGTTGTCTTTCTAAGCGCGTTCATTTTACAATTGCTTTTTGTCGGTTGGCTTCGGCAGTTTGGAGCGGCTCCACTTATTTCGATGTTTCTAATGATCGTCGGAGCATGTCTCACTGTCTTTGGATTGCTACATCCCGAAGCGGCTACGTTTTGAAAGGTGCGGTGGGCTCTTGTAACCCACAAGATCGGGGTATCATTTTGAACGACCTGTGGTTTACTTGCCTCGAGAAATTCAGCAAATCGCCGGTCAACCAAGGGGATGTGGCGCACTTGCCAAGGCCATCATTCCATGGCCGAACGCCCCGGCGGCCAATCCTCAAGAATGTTAGACGCCTGTCGCTTTATGTGATCAATATCAGGATTAAGAGAGCCGCAATGACCCAAGCGGCTGTCCGCATGGATTTGAGCAATGCCACGGTTTGCACATTTGCGATCGCTGAGTGCTGAGCCGCCAGCATCGTTTTATCCGGAGGGCCTTCAGCGAGATCATCGTCCTCGGTCCAATTGTCATCATCGGTATATTCTGCTTTTGAATCTTCGAGCGTCAGCTTACGTTGCAAAGTAAATGAGACTTCGCCTACCTCCCCGAGCCGGTGCGGAGCGACTTCGCTTTCCTCTTCCGCTTCGATCACCTGTTCCTTATCTCTCGTCAGAACTTTGATACTATTGGTCGAAATAGAAGGGGACCAATCGGAGTAGAAGCCATGCACACGATCAATTTGTAGTATGGCCTCATTCACTTCGGTAGCCCGGATGGCTTGTACGTATCGCTCGAACGTCTCTGGTTGGACATATAGATAGAATATGACGGTGTCGTTGATAGTCTCATCTCGAAAATCAACGTCTGCCGTGTAGCTGACACTGCCCCAAACCCAGCATCGATCCTGTTTTTCTCCGTCTGGGAGTATTTGGATCGATAGCTCAAAATTTGAAATCTCTCTGTCAGTTCCGAACATCGAGTAGGTCGGTTGCCTAAAACGATGCCATTCATGAGGGATGCCAGGCCTGAGCTTGGCGCGAATGTACTGACTTTTCTTGGTTTCATTCTTCGGTTCGTCATCGTCGCTGAGATAATCAGGTCTAATAGTCATGCCATCGCTGAGGACGATTTGAGTCGCAGTGAAGTCTAGGCTCCAGTCCCATGGAATTAGGTCGCGGCCGATCTGTTCACCTTCGGCGTCCAATTCCTGTAATGACCATTTATAAAGGTTCTTAAACTTTGAATCCTCGCAGAGAATTATACGCCGATCTATGTGAAACTCCACTAATACCTCCCACTGCTTTGCCGCGTTAGACCAATACTAGTGGTTTCTGAAAAGTGGCAAGCTACTTTTATTTACCGTTCGCCCAAGCTAGTGCCTTAGTACATTCTTGGGCCTCATCCGGACTCATTGGCACAGGCACCACCGGTGAACCGTGACCACCCTCCATAGCCTGGCGACGGATTAATAATCGCGATGCATCATTGTCCGGTTGAAAAGATCGTTCTAACGAATCCTCAAATGCTTGGCCCGCTGCCCAATGCACCAAATGACGAGCGTCAACACCCCGCTTTTGCTCAATCTTGCGAACCCTCTTTTCCAAATTATGCATCACTCATTCCCTTTGTTGAATCTGGCTGGTCTACTATTTCTCACTACTTTCGGGCAATTAGGAGGAGAATTAAGACTGGTCGATATTGACCAGTAATGATAACTTACACTCTTTCCCTCTCTCCCTGCCATGTTACACAAAACCGATCAAAACTGACTGGCGGCACATTTGGCATTTATCAAAAGGCGTATATGGCCGGGGCATCTTTGGCCGGTGGCTTGACGACCCGAAGCTTGCCCATGCATTCCAGATATGACCGCGCGGCCGTAAATCGTTTGCGTGACCATCCCAATTTTTCATGCATGGCATTGGCGACTACGAACGTATTGCGCCCAAAATGCAGGCGGCGCAGAAGATCCAATAGAAAGGCAGCATCCGGCGCAGCTTTGTGGGGTAATCCGTCTCTTGGAATGAAGGCGTCTATTTCATCAAAGCCCTTGACGATCCGGCGACCGCTACCAGACCAGTTCTTTCCGGCGCACTGATAATCCCAAGCCGAAGCGGCCACCCTGATTACTTCGCTGTCATCGAGCGGCGGAATCATACTTGATTTATTGGCTAGGGCCACTTGGTTGAACAGGGCTTCCATGCCATCGGCCTCACGAGCGAGGCGCAACGCAATCGTGAACAGGGCAGCATTTCGCTTTCCTTCATTAGCCTGGGCCATCGATAGCCCAACTTGGGGCAACGGGCCGTCATTGGCCACCACAGGCAGGCGCATAGGCTGTAACAGCCCTATGTCGTTCAGAGAGCCTTGAATAAACTGATATTGACCAGCGCCAGCGGAGGAAGGCGGCGCAATCGCATAACCACCGCCCAATATATCAATCGGCTTGGATTTTTCCGGCCGGATTTTTCGACCTTCGCCGTTGTGCTTATACCAAGCATGAAATTTGCCCGATGCCGTTTTAATGACAATCGGGGAAGGGCCGAACCGATCTAGAGATTCGGCTAGCAAGTTTTCGTCCGGCGCATCTATATCAAGCACCGTCAGGCCACTAGAGCCCCCACAGGCGAAGCCGAGCGCCGCAGCGTCTGGAAATCTCTTTACCCATGCTTGCGAAGCAGGGCCGCGACCCCGCAACGCATTTTTGACCGAGGGCTTTTTTGATACAGCGTCAACCGGGAACGTAGCAATTCCCGCTTCCGCATATTGCGGTTGCCACATCGCAAAAGCCCCTGCCATAGTTCAGGCGATCCCCGCCAGTTCGCCTTGCCCGTCATCCGGCTTTGGCGCGTATTGAGGCAGGCAATAAGGCGATATACGGACACTACAGCCACCCATTCGCCGGGTTGGCAGCATTGCCAGCTTACCAGCCTTTTTCATGCTCGACAGACGCGCCCGGATAACGTCAGGCCGGATTGTGTCGCCTAGCACCTGTTCAGCTTCCGCATAGGTCAGGCCAGCGGGGCCAGCATTGGCCACCAGAGGCATAATCATTTCCTCTTGCGTCCGCTTGAAGGGAGCCGCCATCTTCGCCCCTTCTTTTGAGGACTCGCTACCCTTGCGAAAGCCGGGACCGGCTGGATATTCAGGAGGTGTGTTTTCAATGTTCATTCTGTTTACTCCGTTCTGAGGCCAGCGCGTTCCGCTAGCTGTTCAAACCATTCGACTTGCCGATCAGTGAGGGGCGTTGCATCGACCGCGCATTGCCCAAGGAAGCTTCCGGCCTTGCGGGTCAGGCGTTCGCAATGGTTGAGGATTTCGAGGGCATCGCGCCGTTGCTGTTCAAAGTTCATTTTCACCCCCTTGCAAGGGCGTTTGGAATGCGGGTTTTTGCCGAGCGAACCGACCAATCATTACGCGCACGGATCAGACCGAGCGCCCATGGTCGTACATCGTCCCAATTGCCGGACATCGTGGAAGGCATACCCTTTAGGAGCGTTTCAACGTCTGGATGCCGAACGGTGAGAACCGGCCTCTTGCTGTTAGTTGGTTGCGGATCGACCGCCGATTGATAGCCTTGCATTGTAAATTCCTTTGGTTAGGGAATCCATGCAGACAGAGCCGAAACGCCGTTTGATTTTCAGGGCGATTTGCCCTATAAGAGCGGTGCTTTTGGTGAAGCCCTTATCTGCAAAGATATTCGAGAAAGGTCGTTCCTGCCCGGAGCGGCCTTTTTCATTGAGGGAAGGGAGGGCTGCGATCATGCAGCTTCCGGCCTGATAGGCTTTTCGCCCCGCGCCATCGCCAGCACTTCCGGCCAATCATAGAAAATCCGACCGCCGACCTTGATAGGACGTGGACCAATCCCCTTGCTGCGCCAGTTGGCTAGTGTCTTGGGCGTTTTATTAAGGGCAATGCCAGTGTTGCCGGAGTCCACCCGATTATCTGGCAAGACCCTCACTTTCAAATATTCTATTCCTCGTTCGCTCATATCGATTTTCCTTGATGTTCCCGATTTGGCCATTATAGCCTAAGGCCTATCATAAACAATGATTAATGCGTTCGTAAATGCACGCAAATAAAAGAGGGCCATCATGGGGCGACCAAAAAAAGACGAAGCCGAGAAAAAGCTGCAACTTAACATCCGGGTCAAGCCAACGACCAAAGCCGAGATTGAGGCTCACGCCGACCGTGATGGGTGCACAGTTTCGGCCAAGGCAGAGCAATTGATTGAGGCTATGCTGGACCTGTCAGACGATGCAGATCAGGAGACAATAGAACTGTTGTCCGACATTGTATCAGAGATTCAAACCGTCCAGAATCTGACCAATGGCAAATGGCACAGCGATCTTGCAACATGGGCCGCAGTTTCGGAAATCTTCAAAGGAAGCCCTATCAAGAAAAAGAAGCCGCGCGATGGCATGGACGATCCAGCAGTGCAAAAGGCTTGGAACGCATATCTCGAAATTATTAGGGAAATTCAAAGTCTGATTATGATGATGCAGAAATTCGGCATTGAGATAAACGAAAAGCCAAGCGAGCCGGTTAACCCGATGATTAGAGGAATATTTGGAAAGACGATCAACTATCGAAAAGCAGAAAGGCAAAATATTTCGGAGATGGTGGACGCCGACGAACGCAACAAAGCCGAGACAATTTTCAGCATGATTGAAGATGCAGACAAGCAAGCGGAGGCTGCCTTAAAAATTTGGAACGAGGAAAGTGAGCCTTACCGCGAGCAGGAACTTTTAGGATATAAGCTATACAAAGCCTACCGCCGCAAACATGCCTTTGATTTATTACGCAAGGGCGGCATCCCCGATATCGGGGATTTATAGGTTATGGCACTTAAATTCACAAAGCTAACCCGCCCCGCGATCAGGAGCCTAGAGAAAGGCCAGAGCCTATCGGAGCATGGGATTACCGCCTTGTGCCAAGCGTCCGGCGATATACGCTATTCGGTCAACATCATGGTTGATGGCCAGCGCATTCACCGAGTTATAGGCAGGCAGAGCGAGGGCGTAACCAGAGAGCAGGCGGAGAACGCAATCGAGTCGTTTCGCACCAAAGCCAGAGAGGAAAGGCTAGGCCTGCCGACCGGAAAGAAAATCCATCGAACGTTTGCCAAAGCAGCAGCCGAGTATCTTGACCGATTAACCGCGACAACCGGCCAGGGTCAAAAGGGCTTTAAAGACCTGCCCAATAAGCGCAGGCATATCGAGCGCTATTTGTCACCATATTTTGGAACCAAGCGCGCTGACCAGATCAGCAGCTTTCTTGTGCAGCACTACACGCGCCACCGGCTGGACAGCGGAGCGAAGCAGGCGACCGTCAACCGCGAACTATCCACGCTTTCGCACTTGATGAACCGGCTGGTAGATTGGAAATGGATTAAGGACGAGGACCGCCCACAAATCACCAAGGGCAATGAGCCACGCAAGAAGATAGTCATTTTGACCGAGGACACCGCAGCGGCCCTGTATAACGGCGCTGTTGCCGATCAGGACGGCTCAACGTGGCTGTTTGTCATCATAGGACTTAATAGCGCCATGAGACATAGCGAGATATTGCGGATTAAATGGGATGACATAGACTTTGACCAGCGCCGTATCCACCTTGAAGAAGCCAAGGCAGGGCAGCGAACCCAACCAATCAGCGAAAGCCTTACCAAAATTCTGTTGAAAGAGCGTGACCAGCACGAGGATAAAAAGGGCTGGTTATTCCCGACCCAATCCGCAGGGGCTAAATTTTCGTACCGAAGGACGATGCACCGGCAGTTTGAACGCGCCGTGATCAGGGCAGGACTGGACCCGTCAAAAGTCACACCCCATGTTATGAGGCACACCGGCATCACCAGACTTGTCAAAGCAGGAATCGACTTACCGACCATCCAGAAGATTTCAGGACATAAGACTCTAGCAATGGTCTTGCGATATGTTCACTTGTCCGACGAGCATATTGACCGGGCTATGAGTGCAATTGACACCGGAAACCTTGGCACGATTACACCAGAATTACACACAGGCATGATAGGCCACAATTCTAGCGGTGCTAATGTCGCCGTGATAAATGGCGACAAATCCTAGTTTTCCTAA
>TARA_R110001599_G_scaffold57400_3_pt1 | contig 17953 bp, 12 predicted proteins | sample TARA_R110001599 | Tara Oceans TARA_R110001599 (sample SAMEA4398360) | marine metagenome | biome: Polar Biome; feature: [MES] marine water layer (ENVO:01000295) within the mesopelagic zone...; material: water (ENVO:00002006), including particulate matter (ENVO:01000060) such as...... | reverse complement strand
GATGTCGTAGAACCTAAACCATTTAAGGACCGAAGAGGATACTCCTGAACTGAATCAGCAGGGGTAGTACCATCGTTCCTAACAAAGGCAAACCAAGAACCTTCCTTTAGCTCGTAGTACTCCTTGTTTATAAACCCTGTGGTCTGTATATCACTGTACAGTGTTGTCTCCCAACTATCATTCCCATCTAGCTTAATTGTCTTAAACAACTTATTTTCTGTAGGCATATCATTAAATACAGAGGTCAAAGTGGATGGATAGTTCACACCATAGTATTGGTTTCTTACCTCATTAACATTGTGTCTATATAGGTTACCTCTATTAAATGTGTAGAAGTAGTTGTTCATCCCTATCATCCAATCAGGAAAGTAAGAAAAGAAAGAGGTCCAACCCTTTACCCCATCATCATAGCTTAATGTATAGTTTGTATTTGCAGATGTCTGACTCATATCTATAAAGTTTTTAAGTTTAAGAACAAGGGTTTAAGGTTATTACCACCCCATCCTTTGTTTCCATTTTTACATTTGTAGCTCCTGTTCCCGGAAAGCTAGGGTCGTAGTATACCCTCCATCCATCTGATACAGGATTAGCTCCATTGGCATCAAAAAATACTTGGTCCCTTACGCTCGGCTGAGTTGTTGGAGCTCTTAGGCTTGTGCTAACAACATATATACTATCCGTTCCTGCGGTACAGGGAGCTGCACCCTCTGATGAATAAGGTGTAGAGTTTGAGTTAAGAGCTGTTAATACCTGAGGGCATTTAACATCTAAAACAAAATTAGAAAGAGATATAGATTCGCAAGATGAAATTATCTTAATAAGAAGTGAGGATGGAGATGCAGAAGTTTTTGGAACCACCACGCAAATATATCCCGGTGGTGTTGTGTCATTATTTTGAAGCACGCAATCCGTAGCTGCTATTGAATAGGACTCTGTTGTTCCTGAGTTCACAAAGCCACTGAGAACATAGTCATATACATCTAAATAACCCGACCCAATAGGACCGTTAGGCGATGTTACTCCGCAGTTAGCTGTGTTAACTCCAACTACGGTATAATTCCCTGCATTCTGTGATTGACATAACCCACCATCGTTAGATTTTCCACTACCTTGAAAAAGATTACCTGTCTCTCCGTTAGGTCTTACACCTCTATTATAAACTTGGTTATCATACTCCACAAGAAATCCATTCACTGAAGGGTCTAATCCAATTATTACAGCTCCTACATCAGTTGCAGTTGAACCAACATTCCAATCTATTCTATATACAGCAGGAGCAGTTGGCGAGTCTTGTTTCATATTTGTGCCACAGGACTGTAAGCAGGATGGGCATTGCTGAACTACACCTAATGAACAGAATCCTTTACTCCCCGTACCGTTAACTGTTTGCTCTCTAGCTACGAACCCATCTGAATAAATTCCTGCAGGAGCACAGGAAGTTAATGCTGCATCTGTGTATATTGCAGTTGAATTACTTAGGGTTGTTCCATCTATATAATATTGAGCACTCATATTCTATTTTATTTTATGTGTCTTCAAAGACACTTTGTTATTATAAATCACAAATACAACAAGCATTTAGTAAGCTGCTACCTACACATAAATCAACAAGAGTAGGTTTTCTGTAGTCGTATATAAGATACAAATACTCTCCATCCTGTATAGGTGGCATAGTAAAAGTACCTGTGTAGTAGTCAGGAGCACCCGCAGAGTTTGTAGACATAGGCACGGCAGCGTTCAATAAAGACTCTACAGCTGCCTGAGTATTTGGATAGTTAACCGAGGACACCAACCACATAAACTTATTTGAAGTAGCAAATGAAGCTGTGTCCTGAGAGAACTTATTAAATGCTAAGGTTACATTTGAACCTATTGTTGGTATAGACCCTGAGCCTAGATAACCTGTAACCGAGTTATAATAGCTTGTAACAGGTTGACTTGAACCTAGACCGAACTGAACTTCAGTTGACTGTATTGGTGATGTGTAGCTACCATCCACAAACCTATGCTCGTTATGTGTTGTTAACCCTCCCTCGTTAGGGGTTGTAACACACACCTCTATAAGATTAATTACTTTAGCATCCGGACAAGGAACATCCATAGTTAAGGTTATAGGTTCGGTTACTCCCTTTCCGGGAATCAGCTCAATGGTTGCATCTGTAATGCTTACAACGTCCTTAGGGAATGTTATAAACGCTATATTACCGATAACCGTTTGAGTATAAATCTGACCATTATATGTAATTACAACAGTAAATACAGAGGCATTAGGTATTGCAAACTTAATATTTATATCTCCTATATTACTTCCAAAGTTAAAGCACTGCTTGTATGGCTCAAAGAAGGTTATGTCCTGCTTAACTCCGCAGCTTACACATTCGGTAGGTATAGGAATATTTATTGTATTAGATGCTAGAACATATTCATTCATATAAGGGTCGAACCCTCCTAGCTTTTGAGTTTCAAAGCTAGTTATAAATAAGTCTCTGAACCAACTTCTCATATCCATTTGTGATACCACCTCCAAAGAATCACTATTGTAAGAGGTTCCGGATAGTTTTAGTACCGCACCTCTCTTAGCATCTGAGAAGTACTTATCAGGACCCCACTGAGAAAAGCTTTCAGGATTAAAGCTAATCCCAAATTTTTCTATCCTCGCTATTTGAGTTCCTAATACCTCGGGTACAGACTGCAGTAGATTACCTGTGCCTGCATCAGAAAGCAAATTCTTTCCTGAAAGTACATAAGATATCTTATCCTCCTGAAGAGTTAATACATCAGTCTCTCTAGCAAACAATAACTGAATAGGTCCAAAAGATTCCTCTAGTGGCTTAAAGTTAAGTAAGCCTCCGTTAAACTCATTTAGCTTATTAACATTTGACTCGTCATTATATATACCGCTATAGGTAATATCAGCAAATCTTCTTACCTCCTTGTAGTCCACCGAGTTTGTGGATGTAACCCTATTACCTAATGTAAAGTCCTTACCTATAACTCCATCTCTTATTCTGTAGCTCTCGCATCCGTTTCCAAATGCATAGCAGTTATAAAAACCTGTGTCTGCTATTGCAGGTAACGGAGTATTTAGTAACTGTTGGTCCTGCACATCTCCTAGGTGAGTTCCTTTAGGAATGCTTAAGGAAACGATGCTTACATTAGCAGGGCTCAAGGGAGGTGTAGTTGAATTTATAGCAGCTGACCCACACTTAGCTACGATTGCAAATTCAGTTTTTCCCGGAGCTATTGAAATCTGAGCAGGTGATAAGCTCTCATCTATATAGTCTATAACAATAGGGTCGGGTTCTGAGGATGCAACAGATATATTGTAGAAACAGAAACCATCTGTATTAATTATTCCGAATGATTTTTCACTTTCATACCATATATCAGGAGCAGAGTCTAGAGGTTCACTTTCAAATATACAAAGTGACTCGGCTCTATAGACAGTAATACTTCCTGAAATAGACGAGTCTCTTTTTGGACCGGAGCCATTACAAGAATTTGTTCCTGACATAGAAAAAGTAATAGGCTCCGTGACAACTCCTGAATTAGTTTCAATACTTCTTTCGTTTCCAAAGCACCAATAGTTTACTGCTGTTGTTGGGAAAGGTGGACCATCAAAAGTAAAACCGGGAGGTGTAGTTACTGTACCTATATAATTATTTTGAACAGTGCCGCCACCACCTATATCAGGAACTCCTTGGTCAAGCACGTTCTGAACATTATCTCCTTCAAACCATTGGTAAAAGCTGTCGTAACTCTGAGATGCAACTAATGTCTTCTCTAGCGTATATATTCTTCGTTCGCAATCTTGGTTTCCATCTCCTGTACCTACCCTTGTGAATGTGAAGTTAAGCACTATCCTCGAACCTCCCGGTATATCCCAAGCGGTGTAAGGATTACCTGAAGAGCCATCACCATTAACCATACGGAAAAATAATTTAGGAAACCCACCACCTGAAGTAGCTGTGTTTGTCTTAGTGCCTGAAGCGACTATTGCATCTACAGAAGATTCAACAGAGAAATTATCTGCCTTAATCTTCATATAAGTACCTGCAAGGGCAGCTAGTTCATTGCCATCATCATCTACAGGATTAATAAAGTCTGCGGCTTGAGCAGACTTATCTAGTACAGTAGCATATATACAGGACCTAGTAGGTCCTCTGCTATCAGACTTTACAATTAGTCTTTGACCATCTGTTATCTTAGCTGAGTTCTCTCCCTCTAACAAGAAGTATGTATCGCTAGTATCAGGGTCGGTAAAATATATATTTGTAAATATAGTATCGTAAGTTTCTTTGTCAGGTTTAATAGCAAGCTTATACCTAGTTGCCCACTCCGGAGCAATCTGACTAGATGGGATAGTTACCTGTAAGCTATTCTTAGTACTTGACTTAGAGCAGGGTACGTGCTGTGTATTATGCTGACTAACTAGAGCTGTTGTGGCTCTGTTGTATTCATCCATATAAATCATACCCACCTCGTATCCTCTGTTGCTGTGAAGGCTCTCACTATTACCCGCCCTAATATAAGATATTTCTGCTGTCTTTAACGAAAAATACTCAGTGTATATTTCAGTAGACACAGTTGAATCTACATACTGAACCGCAGGAAATTCAAAGTATATATCATTGTTCTGAAATGGAACCGTAGCTCGGATTCCTGAACCAACAGTTGATGGTTGCGACTGAGGTGTATTGATACCATAATCATATATATCTAATGTTCCTGAAGGTCCTCCTGAAATAGTATCATCAAACTGCTGTATAAATACATCAGTCATTGTCGTTCCGTTATCTATTGTAGCTATCGGCTGTGAGGTATCTGTGCCTATTAGGTCTGTAAACTCAGGAGAATTAACCCACTCGTAAACAGAGTTATAATCCTTAGTTAACTGAATTGAAAAGGTTAGCTCTATAGGTGGTTGGTTTGTGTCTTGAGGTTGAGGGTTGCTTCCTGTCCAAGTGTAGTGCTCCCAAGAAAAAGAAAAGGATATTAAAGCTCCTTCACGTAAGCCATTGTCATATGGATATAGGTTGGTTAAATCAAATATAGCAGTTGCATCAGGAACATTTGTACCTACCTGTATGTAATAATTTCTTTCCTCCAAAGAGGCTAACAACTCTGACTCATTTAATGATTCATTCTTCTGCTGAATCGTAAAGTCTAACCTGACAGGACTACCCGTATGGTCTATAAGGTCATATCCCTCAACGTAGTTACCGTACATCAGCCTATTGCCCATTATGGTCTGAGCCTTGGATAGTCTTGGAACATTGTCATATAGCCTCAATATCTCAGCCTCGGGAAGTATTGTAAATATCTTGCTATTCTTAAATGTATACGACACATCCTGATAGTCATTGTATCCGTTATCTTCTTTTGTTAGCTTCTCTATTATCTTTATAACAGGACTGTTAGCATCCTTAAACAATAAATCAATACCCTTTACTAAAGGACCTCCTGCGTTAAATGTAATAACCGCTGTATTATATACATTGGTCATACCCTCGTTAAGGTAACTTTCTTGAGTGAAGTCAAAATTATTAGGTATAAACGCAGGACTTGTAAACTGAGATGTAGCCGAGTACTCGTTATTTTCGTATCTGTATCTGTAGCCAAAACATATAAACCTCTCCTCTAAAAAATTCTCTTCACCTCCGGTAGTAGATAACAATAGCGATGGAGCAGCAACAGGCGGTTTCTTAATAACTAATATGTCCTCATTAGTAAATCCATCTACCAATCCTATAGGGTCAGCATAATTTTTTTTTACATTTATCCTCCTTGGCTGATTTATATTGTCGGTAAAAAATAAAAGCTCACCCACCTTATTAACTCCTGTTATTAAAAACTTTGGGTCAAAGTTTAATGTGGTTTCTGTTCCGGAGCCATCATTTATACTTATAACGTGGTAGGTTGTTATCTCTGTTTTAGTGTTGAAAGAAATAATCAAATCCAATTTATCAGTTGGACTTGCATTAAAGTTGTCATCGTGAATAAACCAATATAAAGTTTCATTAACCCCATCCTCAAAAGCACCAATACATCTTGCTGTTTCTGAAAGTGGTTCATTAGCGTAGACTATATTAGTGAGCTGATTATTTCCTTTTGTGTTTTCGATTACTCCTATCTCAGCAGATTCAGTGGAACCCATTCTAACATTAAGCCCATCAATGTATTGACCATTGGGGATGAGTCTTTCATCCACCACCTTGTTCATTTTTCCTGCAGTAAAGTTTCTTTTAAGGTTCGCCATTTTATTTTATCCATTTATCTCTTCCTCTTAGATTCTGTAGTAATCTTCCGGGATGAATGTTACTGATTCTGATTTTAGCATTTCTAAGTAAAGATGATTTTCTTTTCTTAGCTCTTGCAATCATATACTCCTGAACTCCAAGTTTAGAGTTTAGAATAGAATACTCAATGTAGGCATACACGTACTCCTCAAATAACTTGTTTACAGTAATCAGGCTGTTATCTCCATTCTCCATACCATCTGACACATACTCAAGTACACACAATTCGTTAGCCATTCCTGAGCTAAAGTTTATTACACCACCCTTAGGGTCTATCTTAAATGTAGGATTAGCGTTTGCAGTTTCTGTATTCAATCCGTATCTTGCTCCTATACCATAATCAAAGTACCAATTACCATCGCAGCAATATCCTTCCTTACCATCGTAAGGAGAGTTCTCATTTAGATATATACTTCTCTTACTCCCTGTTATCCTATCGTAATCTAAAGTGGAGTGCTGAGGGCTTAACGCATATCCATCCATATCAAAAAGTATTTTACAGTTGTTATCCTGTAGATATGCAGAGGACCAATTAGTTTGAATGTTCTCCGTAAGAGGCATAAGCAAGCCATCTCTATATAAAGATACCCTCACCCAATTAACATAATCAGATGGAAGAACAAACCTTAAGGTGTCGCATACACTTAGCTCTAAAATTTTTATCTCCTTAAACGCATCGTAGTTCAGCTCCTGTATAGCTCTCTTAGCGTGAAACAAAATCTTATATCTAGGCTCATTGTTTATAGCACTATGGTTTCCGTAGTACATTAACATAAAGTTGTTTACTATATCTTCAAGAGATACGTACTGATAAGAACCCCAATTTTTGTCTTCAGGATTTGAACCTCCGTTTTCGTAGTATTGATATTGAGTTATATAAGCCATAGTTATTTATTATTTTTCTCCTGCTGCATTTTCTTGTTCCTCAGATTGAGCAAACTGTACTGCAGCTATCTCTCTTATAGACATACCTGCGTACTGTAATATCTTATTTACTAAGTTAGGTTCGTCATCGTTAGGCAATTCAAAGTCTTGGTAATCTACTGCGGTATCATCGAATGCAGGCTCTCCGTTAGTTAAGGATACATAAGTCCATTTAGGTACATAAGGAAACCTGATGTACTGACAAACAACCTGCCCTACTTTATTTACCTGAGTTCTTGGAAATGCATTTAAAAAATCTCCTTGCTCTGTATACGCAGGGTAATGAAGGGTGGGTGCGGTTAGTATTGAGTTCTCTAACATAGTTATCTTACTGTGACTAACCTTCTCCGCTTCTTTAAGCTGATTTCTTTTAGCTGAGTACACAACATATTCTTTTGATGGTGCATCAAACACAGGGTCTGCAACAATCAGCTGATTGGCTGTAGGGCTAGATACAATAGTGGTTGTGTAGGTCACACCGTTTGTAACTGTAGATACTACATCTCCTGCCTCTACACCTGCTGCAATAAAATCTACAGATGAATCTACAACCACAGAATTGGGAGGAAAGAACCCTGTAGTAAATCCCTTTAATAGGGTCTTACCATAAACCAACACCTTATTGATTAAGTAGTAGTCATCACTCGTAGTTGTTTGAGATGGTAGGTAGTATTGATTTGCATAATCTCCTAACGCTACTGCGTTGTACTGAAGCAAAGATTTTGTTTCAGAAAAGGTATCTATCACTTCCTCCAACCCTTTAGTAATGTCAGCGTACTGTGTGCCTGACAATCTTTTATTTTCTTTATTAATCTGATAATTGTACTGATAAAAATAATCCTCAAATAAATCTAATTGAGCCTGCTTCGCAAACAAGTTAAAATCAGATGGTGATATGTAACCATAATTATTTTTATTCAAAACAGACATCACTGTTTGTCTAACCGAATTTATCATCTGTCTTCTTTTATTACAAAGATAAGCAAAAAAAAAGACCCCTTCGTTTTTGAAGAGGTCTCTTAACTTTAGTTATCTAATTATTATAATCGAATAGACTATGATGCTACTTTTTCTACCGATACAGCAGTAACTTCTAGTCCGGGAGGTACAATAATCTTTGAAATAGCTCGAGTCCAAGTTGTTTCAGCAGCACTTATCAAAGCGTTATTAATTGCTTTAACTATATCACTCCCTTTTACTCCTCTTTCCTCTTGTCCTTTAATTTCTTGGTACGCTAATGAAAGATATGAATTAGCTCCTTTAAGATATAATCTAACTGCTTCATCAACTAATACGCAATACAAAATATCATCAGCAGCAACAATTTCAACAGACTCAAATGCCTCACCTTCTTTATCCTCGCCATTTATTGTAATTTCTAAATACTTTAACATAATTAATAGTTTTAACTTAGTAAAAAAACCTGCACCTTTTTGATGCAAGCACTAGCCACAAATATACAATAATTATATTAAAGATTCTAGGTGCTTAAGTACCTCAATACCATCATCACTTTTTAAGTAAGACACTACCAAGTCATTCCCATCCTTACCGAAAGGCACGTTAAGCATCTTAGTTTTATTTGTAGCTGTATTAAACCAAACCTCTTTACCGCTTTTTCTATAAGCTAATAATCCTTCAGCAAAGAATCTTTCAACCGTACCCATAATCTTTAACTCAGGGTCGTTAACTACATCTAAGAAATCTTGTGGATTTAATTTAGCAAAAATCAATACATCTCTTTTAAGCTCAGATGTTGACATAGTAGATACATTAGCTCCGAATAAAACTCTGCAAATATTTTCTAGCTGCTCTGTAGATAGTTGTTTAGCCTCTACTAATGCATCAGCCTCAATCATTAATCCTTCAATCTCTTCTGCAGCATCCTTAGCTTTATCAACCTCTACAAATGTTCTTCCATTTAGCGGGTGATAGTGTAAAAATTCTTGTAATACCTGATTAGTTCTTGAAACTCTAAGAAAGCCATCCTCAAATACAACAGGCTCTAATATAACATTACCATCCTGCTCATCTACAAATGGAGATTTTTGATTCCTAGCGTATCTAAGCTCTCTGTTCATTCCTTCTTTATCATCAAACCATAGCAAAGGAAACCTTGCTGAATGTTTGGTTGGTAGCATATAAGATAAAGGTGCTACCGCTTTCTTAAGTTTATAGTTCTTGTCAATAAACTTGCTTGTCTTTTTAGCTTTCGCTTTTGTTTGTTCCATTATATTTAAAATTAAATTAAAATTACAAAAAAAAGGGGAGTGTCTTCAAAGACACTCCCCCATTAAATTTACCTCTTATGCATCTTGGAATAAGAAGAAGTTGTTAGCACCTAAAGTACAAACTGCTCTTTCAGATAAGAAGTGAACTTCCATAGCATCTAAGCTTGAAGTTTCAGCTCCACCTGCAGAACCTGTAATCCAAGACTTGTATCGTCTGTCTTCAGTTTCCGAAGCTCTGTATCGTACGTGTAAGAATGGTCGCTTAGCGTTCTTACCTAAGATTTGGTCATACACAGAAGTTGAACCTGCAGGAACTAATAGTCCGTTGATTTCTCCTGAACCTAAACCACCTCTCATTGATGGGTCATTTAAGTATTTCCAATCTGATTTGTAGAAGTCATAACCTCTTCTAAATCCTGTGAACCCTAAGTTAAGTGCCATCTCTTTCTCATTGTCAAATAGACCGTAAGAAACACCACCTGCTGCATTGCTAGATTGTAATGAAAGCATATCGTCAATATCGAAACCGAAGTCACGGTTAACAAATACTACGTTCTCTTCAATAGCACCTTGCTTATCAAGTCTTGAGATAATAGAATCCCACTCAGCTAAAGTAGTTGGATTACCACCACCCCATACATTTCCTCTGTTCTCAACAACGTAGAAGATACCTTCTGAACCTTTGTCACCAACTGAAGTTGCAGTAGTTTGAGTAGCAACACCACCACCTGCTGCTGCAGGAACTGCTTCAATCATTGAAGTCTCAAGATAATCGTCAAAACGTAATCTTGTTTCGTGCTCAGATTTCAAGTACCATAGGTATCCTGATGCTCCATTCTCAGTTGTTACTTCAATCCATCCGATTTGTGCCATATCAGAACCTGATACTTCGTACTTATCTTTGATGATGATTGGAGAGTTCTCGAAGATGAAATCATCAGCTTCTAAAGAGTTTTCCATTCCTGCAGTTCCTTTCTTAAATTCAGAACCGTAGATGAATACAGTAAATTCTAGACCTGCACCTGCAACCGGAATACCTGCTGCCGGATAAAATGCCACTTTAAATGTGCTTGCAGCGTAATCTACCTCTATAACAATTCCTTTTACTGCTCCTCCTCCTGCGTTATCAGAAACGTGAACTGTCTGTCCAACTCTAATTGCGATACCGCTGTTAGCACCAAAAGCACTAGCAGTAGATACACCTGCGTTAGGGTCATCAGTAACTGTAAACGTAGCTTCATCAGCATTAATTGCTGCCGGAGTTGTACATTTTGTATATTTTGTGTGTAATCTTCCTTGTTCTGCCCATTTAATAAGGTCAGAGTTAGAAGGCATTTCAGCTCCTACCATTCTTAAGAATGATGAGATTGTTCTATTACCATATCTTTCAAACTCTTTTTCATAAGTATCCGGTAGATACTGATTCATAAAGTCAAAGTTAGTAATGTAGTTTGTTTTCAACGGTACTCTCTGAGCACTTGGTTGTAAATCAAAGCCGGGTGTGTTATCTACTTGTCCTGCCATTTTTTTAAGTTTTTAGTTTTTAATAATTTATTTTCTTTTTCTAATTTTTAAACCACGACCTGAGTCATCGTTTAAAGCTGTAACTTGCATTCCGTTGTTTGTCTTAGTAACTTCAGGAGCACGCTTCGTATCCATTTTAATATTCTTCAACTCACGCATAGTATCATCTGCTGATGCAGACTTACCTTGCTCATAAAAAAACTTAGCAAACTTTTCAGGATGCATTGCCATTGCTAGTGACTTGTGATACCCTGCTGCATCTACCATAATACCATCATCATCTAAGAACTTATCTATAAAGTTCTGTGGATTCAGTTGAGATTTTTTCAATTCAGCAGCATCACCGGGCGAAAATAGAACCTTGTTGTCGTCTAACGTAAACTCAAAACCTTTGAACTCACTGAACACATCGTCTGTTTTCTTCTGAAAGATTTCGCTCTTACGTTCGTAACCTTCCTGAGATGTCTTTGCATTAGCTATATACTGACGATAACCTTCAATCTCTTCTTCGCTATATTCAGAACTAGATTCCCTGCTCGACTCAAGAGGTACTCTGTATTGTTCTTGTTGTTGCTCAAAGTAATCTTTGGCTTTCGCAATAGTCTTTTTCTTTGCTAGCTTTATTTTCTTAATGGACTTATCATCATCAAGGTCTTCATCGTAATCATAGTCCTCCATCAAGTCTTCTATATCCTCTGCATCTAAACCTTTTTCAGTTGCAACAAGATATTCCCTTAGCAAATTATCAGGCTCCATTTCATCATAGTTCTTCTGCAGCTTTGCAAAGTCACTGAATCCACGACCTGTTTCTTTTTTGTACTTAAGATACTGTGACACATCTTCAGGTAGAGGCTCATTCTCTCTCTGTTGATTTAAGTCATCGAAAGATTTTATATCTCTTCCGTATCTTTCTCCAATATATTTAAGAACTTCTTCTTCTTTTAATTCGTTATTCTCAGTAGCAGTTTCTATTACAGGAGCTTCAGCTTTTGATTCTACTTCCACCTTTGGAGTTTCTGTTGATTCAACTTTACTGTCTACAAATTGCTCTTCGTGCTTATTAAGCAATTCCTGTTCTACCTGCTGAGTTGATTTCTCCTCAACATCTGTTACTTCTCTTACTTTAATTTCCATTAGATTTTAATTTATTACAAAGTTAAACAAAATTTATTTATCATTTAGACAGCTATCTTGGATTGAACTCTGCTAGGTCAAATCCATCTAAGCTATCCTCATTAGATTCAAAATTCATTGGAGGTAGATTATTCTTTCTCTGATTAATCATCTTAGATTGCTGTGAATTAGCTTGGCTTATTCTAGAAGCTTTTGCATCCTCCCTCTGAGTTTCTCTATTTAAAAGTCCCTCATTATTCATCTGAGCTAACCTCATATTTAATTCAAACTCCTTATCCATAAGAGTAGATTTAAGCTGTGCCTCGTTCTGCATTTTCTCTATCTCAAATGCTATATCAGCCTGTCTGTACTGAAGCTTAGCCTGAGTCTCCATCTGAAGTTTTTGTTGAGCAACCTGAGCAGCCATCTCCTGAGACTTGAGCTGTTGCTGAGCCTGCATAGCTTGCTGCTGCATAGCCATCTTCTCTTCTCTGTCCTGCTTGGATTTTCTTTTAAGTTTTAAAAGCTGATTAGCAAGCTTAAGGTTTTTTATCTCCCTAATATCAATAGCATCCTCTAGGTTTATATCTCCCTTAGATAGTGCCATCTGAATGTTTTGCTCTAGCATCTGCTTCTGCTCTTCATCAGGAGCTAGTTCAATAAATATACCAAAATCGTAAATGTATAGCTGACTAATCTCACTAAGTATAGCTACGTTATATTTACCTATTTGGTTTATAAACTCTTCTTTGAAGTCAGAGTACTCTAATATATCTGCAACCCTATAGGTCATAGCTTCTGCCAAACTCTTAGCTAAGTATAAACTTCCATTAAGAATGTGTCTAGTAGCTACGTTAGAGTTTAAGGCAGCTAACTTCTGTAACCCAACTAAAGAGTTCGGGTCCGGTGAGCTACCATCTCTAGCCTCATTTAAACCTGTTACGGTTCGTATCTGATTTAAGTAATGGTTATAATTAGATATAAGCATCTGTGCCTTAGAAGCTCCTGAGCTTGACTGTAATTCTTTTATAGGTATTCTTGCTTGATTAAAGTCCCCATCCTGTGTATAGCTCCTACCAATAACAGAACCTGTTTGGAAGTATAAACGCAATGCATCTTCAGGGCTATAAGCGTTTCCTGTTCCAAGGTCTACCTCGTTTAATCCATCGGCATCAATGAATACACCATCAGGCACTACCCTTGATATTACCTGCTGAAGCTTTAGGTGTGTTATCTGAATTAAATCAGCAAAAGGAATCATTCTTCTTACTAAAGATTCAATGTTACCTTTATACATTCTTGGAGCAACCGCTACATAATTTGGGATAGCGTGTTGAGTAGCTGACTGTGGTCTAACCATATTCTCCATTAGCTTCCACTGAAGCATAATGTTAGTACCCATAACCATAATACCTTCATACCAAACATCAATAGTTTTAGAAACCTTTTCAAAGTTTCCTTCCTCCATCATATCAGCAGGAGGGTTAAAGGTATCCTCCTTTCTAATCATACTCACATTACCGTTATCCTTTACCTTTCTTTTATACACAACCTTCTTAGTTGTCTTATAGTTAAAGTATAATAAGGTAGCTGTGTCCTTATAGAATATACTGTTCTGATAGAACTGTGCAGCATTATAGTAATCATACCAACTCTGAGAGTACTGAGATATCTCTTCTAGGTCCTCGTTAGTTAGTGATTGGTCTATCTTGCTAAGCTCTGTAATAGGAACATTCTTAACCTCTCCCCAATAAAAACAATCTTTAAAGTGCGGGTCCTCAGTATAACTATGAACAATATTAGCGGGGTCAACATAACTTATCTTAACACCATCACCTTCTTGGAACTCGTGCTTAGCTACAGACAATCCTATAACAGTCAAGTCGTAGTCTAGCTGCTTTCTTATATCGTCATATTTATTAGTTTCAAATAATGTATTTATAGCTTCCTCTTCTGCAATCTCTATAGCAGGTTTGTAATTTAACTGCATATAAAGCTTAAGCTCTTCGTCAGATTCAGGGAGTTCGTCAGGGTTTGTAGTGAAAGGGTCCACTCCTGTCTTCTGCTGTATCTTCTGCAATAAAGGTTTAGCGACCATCTGACCTTCAATCATCTGCTGAAATTTACTTCTCCTTGACTGAGACACTGCATCTTGAGCATAGGTGTTTACATCATACATCCTGTCTTGCATACCGTTAACAACAATATCAACGAACTTAGGTAATATAGGAACAGGTGTCCAATCTAAATTTAAGTATGACAAGTCTCCATCAACCGATATTTCATTCTTGTACTTTCCAATCGGTTGCTCCCCTCTTGCATATAACCTGAGTCTATGAAAATCTTTCCACTGACTAAAGTACCTACAATTATTCCCATCTTTTCTGAACCATTCATATTGAATCGCTTGACCAATTTGTAAACCAAATTCATCAGTAGCTTTCTCTTTGTCTGAAACAAATTGACTAGGAAAACCTGTGGACGATATGTCTATTTTTACATTTTTCATTTAATAATTTCGCTTAAATTTCCCTTATTGCTATACCTAGCAAAGTTAATATTTATTTTTGACACTTTTTTCTCAGGCAAATAAAGATGTCTTTGAGTTGCCATTATTGCCAAACCTGAGCTAATGGAGGCATCGTACTTTGTTCTATTAGAGATGTCAAACTTTGCCCAATCCTCTAGCGTTCTTATGAACACCATATCCCCCATCTCTAAGTCATCTCCCATACCTACCTTCTGTTCTATATAAGACTCAATAGCAGAAGCGTGAGCCTGCTTAACATCCTCGCTTGAGTTAGGTATACCTCCTAATTCTCTCTCTGTCTTCGATAGCTTAGTGTATTGTTTATCAGGTCTATTCATACAGAACCCTCTATATCCTCTATTCTTGAAATGATAAAGAAGTCTAGGTTTATTGTTCTCTATAAGTATAGGCATACCATAAAAAACACAAGCCATAAGCACATCCTCAAAAAATATCTCAGCTGTCTGAGGTCTTGCTATGTACTCTAAGAAAAATTCATTGCTCGGTGCATCATCCATATTAAACATAGTCTTTCCGTGCAGAGCACCGTTAGAGCCACCACCACCTACAACACCTGATATGTCGTAGCTATCACAACCAAAAGCACCTAGATGCTCGTTGCCGGGATGCTTGATACCTCTTTTATCTATTACCCTGTTCTGAAGGTTCTTACTTGGTGTCCAAGATACCCTAAACCTACCTCGGTTGTTAGGACTAAAAATAACTTCAGTATCCTTGATACCGTTCTTCCAACTTAAGGAACCTCTAGTTACGTGATGCTCCATAATAAGGGAGTCATTGTAATCTATCTGTTGGTATATCTTAGTTAGATTAAATATAGACTGCTTGCTCTCATCCCTAAATGCGTGAGACTCAGTTCTTGGGAACTGTCTGTAAAATTCATTCAATGCATCAGGGTCACTCTTAAGAGAGTCAACCTCTGCCTGCCAATAGTCCACAGCTCCTTGATGTATCATCTCTCCATCTATTCCAAGCACAGGTTTTTCAGGGGTCCTGAATACAGGCATACCGTACACATCTATAAACCCCTCCATATTCCACTCCATAGGGATGAATAGAGAGTACAACCCGGACTTAGTTTGTCCGTTTCCATTTCTTTTAGACACATCAGAGTCTTGATATAATTTTTTAAACTGCTCTCCACCTTTATTAAGTGCGTTCGATGTAGAACCCATCATACACTTGCCAATAATCTTACTTCCTAAACGAAGACAGGTTTTTGTTACCCTCCAATTATTGAGTATGTTATTTGGCTTTAACCACTTGCCGCTTTCATCGTGAACTAACAGTAAAAGCTTTTCACCATCATAGGAGTTGTCGTCAGTATTCTTCCAATCTATTGTGGTGTCTAAACCGAACAGCTCATCTGCTGTGGTGTCATACATATTTTTTTTGGTAATCTTTGCGGCAGGTATCCTAAAAGCTAATTCAGTTTTAGGCTTATCCATACCATCCATAATAGGTTTAAAAAAGAATGGCAGCCTATTATTAATAGGAACAACCTTATCGGTAAACATCTTTTTTGCATCCGAACCTGTCTTAGATAGTATCCCTACCCTTGCATCTTTAGCAAGTGTTCCTGTGTTAACACACTCCGATGAGCTCATAAAAGAAAACCCGGACCTTCTTATCTTTAAATAGTCCTGACCGAAACTTCTCTTGTCTGCCTTGCAAGCTTCCCAATGTAGCCATAGTATTCTATTAGCTTCCCTGTAGTCAGGATATCCTACATCAATAGATGTCCACTGTAGATACATATAATGAGAACCTGATATATAAGTTGGTTTACCATCATTCATAAACCACAGACCGTGTTCTCTTCTCTCGAACTCTTCCTCAATGTAATCAACCCACGTATCCTTAAACTCTGAAGGCATTTTGTTCCATTGAAATATAGACTGTATTTTATCTAATACTTTTGGTATACTAGCTCTTTCCCAATACTGTTTTGATTTTTTGCTGTGTCTTTGAAGACACTTTTTTGGAGTAGGTGGTAGAGCTATTCTTAATCCTGAGATTAATATAACATCTCCTATCTGCCCTGTTTTAGATATTACGATAAAGTCATACTTAGGCTCATACCCATACTTCCAAGACTTAGCTTTGTTCTTGGATGTTAGAATATTTTTAGGAACAACATCTACAAGCTCCCTGTATAAACTATTTTGACCTTCGTTCTGCAAACCCTTGTTTAGTATCTGTTTTACTAGCTCCTTTCTCTAAGGAATTAATTATTTCTCTTTCTGCTTCTATCCTATTTAATATCTCAAATGCATCAAATATCGCTAACTTCTTAGTAGCTGCTGCATTCTTTAATCTATCTGCAGCTAAATCATCTTCCGCGTCATACTTTATGATATCTTGTTTAGCAACCTTTATTAATTGCTCAACTGCTTGGTGACCTGCCTCAATTATTTTAAGTTTAATTTCTTTAGATTTCATATATTGTTTTTTAAAAAACAAACCTGTATCAATCTTGCTGACTCTGCATATCCAAAGTTATCATAAATATTTCTTGAATGATATAACTTAGATGGAAAAACAACTAACCTATTGTATCTTGACTTAAATATACACATTTCTTTTCCTTTAGAATATAATGTAGTTCCATCTTCTTTCGGATGTTTTTTATTTAAGTAAAGTATTGCAGTCAAATCTCCCATCATCTCGTCAGTATGTATCCAATTAGGTTCCTCCTGATTTTCAGGTGACCTCCTTACAAAATTCAAGTCAGGTGTATATGTAGGATAGTTCTTATTTAAAAAAGAAACAAGCTCATCCAAACCTCTTGCTCTTACATTTTTGAATAAATCATTACCTACCTTAACATCCTCAAAACCTTTTCGCAAAATACCCTCTACATAGCAGTCTACATCTTTAATTACATCTTCAAATATAGACACGTTCATAGCTGAATTGTAATTTGATGGTCAAACATCCGATACAGCTTCTCTCCATCTATATTAAATTCGTACTCGCTCTCGGGTTTAAAGCATACCTTATCTCCTGAGGTTATGCCCTTGCTTGTTAAATACTCGTTAGGGTATTTCATTTCCCCTACTAATGGTTCCTCTGTTATAGGTTTATATATATAACTCTCCTCAACATCAACAGGTTTAACGAAACAGTACCTGTCAACTGCATTCCAATTACCATTGTGCTTGTAAGCATAGTACTGTTCTTCTTCAACAAAGAATAAGCTGTCTTTAAAAAAACTCTTACCGCTTCTCTGCTTACCCTTCATATCATTGTAATATTTAAAAACATTATGATGAACAAGCAAAACATCTCCAACCTGTATAGGTCCTTGA
>TARA_R110001599_G_scaffold59294_7_pt1 | contig 17955 bp, 15 predicted proteins | sample TARA_R110001599 | Tara Oceans TARA_R110001599 (sample SAMEA4398360) | marine metagenome | biome: Polar Biome; feature: [MES] marine water layer (ENVO:01000295) within the mesopelagic zone...; material: water (ENVO:00002006), including particulate matter (ENVO:01000060) such as...... | reverse complement strand
TTAATGGTTGCGTTTATGACTAACCAATATATTTGGGGCCAAAACCCAGAGATTCGAGCGTGGTTGCTTGAAAATCGGCTTGACGGTTTTACGCGCCTAATGGCGAATGTTCAGGATCATGAAACGGATAAGAAAGCGGTCTTAGCGAGATTGAGATCAAATGCGATGCCCGCGGTGGAAAAATTGACGACTTACCTCGCAGAAATTAACGCGTCTACTAGTATTTAATGTAACGGAGGATTCTCATGCAGCAATTTCAAATCGCTAAAGATCAATTCAGTAAGACTCGAATCGTTGATTGCCTGTCTACACCCTTAGATGATGGCGAAGTGAGAGTAAAGGTCGAGGCCTTCTCGTTTACAGCAAATAATATAACCTATGCCTTGGTCGCCGATATGTTCGGTTACTGGAAGTTCTTTCCGCCAGTCAGTGCAGATGGCGAAGCGTGGGGCGTATTACCCGTATGGGGCTTTGCCTGTGTTACTGAGTCGCGTTGTAGTGAGGTAGCCGTCGGTGAGCGCATTTTTGGCTATTTCCCGCCTGCGACAGAACTCGTAATGGTACCGACGCATATCTATGCGTCGCGTTGGGTCGATAATGTAGTGCACCGTCAGGCTTTGCCTGCTGGCTATAACCAGTATCGTCGTATTGAGGCCGGGATAGTGAACGACCCGCGGAGCGAAGATGAACGTATGCTTTTATTTCCTTTGCATATCACCTCATACTGTCTATTTGATCGATTGCAGACCGCAGAATATTTCTCGGCAGAGCAGATTATCATTGTCAGCGCGTCGAGCAAGACGAGCATCGGTTTGGCTTATGGCGTACATGGCGATGTAGCGGCACCCGAGCTTATTGGTCTTACCTCAGCCCGCAATCAGGACTTAGTGACGGCGCTAGGCTGCTATGACGGTGTGCTTAGCTACGATGCTATCACCGCTATAGATAGCAGTAAGGCGACGGCTATTGTCGATATGTCAGGCAATGGCGAGCTAATGGCGGCTTTGCACCGGCACTTAGGTGACAATATGCGCCAGACGATTAGTGTTGGTTTTACCCATTGGGAGCAGGGCGCAAAACTTCCAGGCTTTATAGAAGAACGTAGCGAGATGTTCTTTGCGCCGGGCTATATTCAAGTTCGTAGTAAAGATATTGGCGTTGATGAATTTGAGCGTCGTAGCACGGACTATATGCAAGATACTGTCGCGAAAAGTCGCTCATGGTTGAAAATGACTGATATAGACGGGCTGGCAGGTTTGCGAGAGATATTTGACACTGTTTGCAACGGAGAGATCGCCGCTGATGCTGGATTGATCGTCCGCTTATAAATTCGACTTTGGTTTTTAGATGTCCAAAACGCGATTTTGATACGGCTGTTGTATTTATTGCGTAGTGTATAAATGGATTTGTAAATAACACTATTTGTTTTAAATAATGCGTTTTTTTAAATTTTGGCCGAAATAAAAAGTTGGCGTAAAGCACACTAAGCCTATGGCAAGATCTTAGTGTGCTGTCAGCAGGCTAAATTGCGATTTGCGCTGAGCGCAAGGCGCGCCGCAAATTTGCATAGTCACTGGACTGCGGTAGTGAGGGAGGAATCTCACGTTCGGGAATGCAGCCCATTTCTACTAAAGCCCACATTACAGGGATTGAATTGGGGTCTTCCATTAAACCTTCAGCAATTTCTTGAATATTTTTATCGATTACCTCGGCATTTTCCTGATCACCAATAAGTGCGGCGGTAAACATATCTTGTACTAGGCTAGGCGCGAGATTGGCAACAATTGAAATACCACCTCTGTATCCCGACAGGCTTAATTGGCATGCGTTGCTGTCATGACCTGAATAGAGTGAAAAGTTTGCCGGTAGATCATGTACATGTATCGTGGATTCACTTGTTACGTGACTCGAATTATTAACGAAACCTAAAAGTCCCTCAATTTGGCTTAGCTTAATAAGTGTCTTCGGTGACAGTATATTGGCATTCGAGAAGTCATCGCGAAGGATAAGGGGTAACTCCACTAGCGTACATAATTCCCGTAAATATTCAATTAATTCTTCCTGCGTTGAAAAATTATGGCTAGCGAGTGTAAGTAGCATTGCGCCGCTACCAAATTCGTCTGCAGTGCGGGCGTAGTCAAAGACCTGTTCGGGGTTGCCAGCACTAAGGTCGGCGATAATGGGGATGCGTCCGTCAGATTGCCAAATTGCGCGTTTGAGAAGTTCACCGCGTTCGTCGATATCGAATTCGGTGGATTGAGCCGTTGCACTGCCGATAAGGAGGGCCGCGCTGTTGTTTTCTATGTGCCATTCGACCAGTGTTTCGAGAACATCGTAGTCGGGTGAGCCGTCTTTACAAATGGGTGTAATCAAATCGACGATACTGCCGTTGATCATTGGTGAACTCCTCGGTCGTATAGCGAAAGCTGAATTGCAGAGACGAATTCAGGCAGTTTATGGCTAGTTATTGTACAGTCGCTTTGTATTCTACAACTGACTGATTTCATTTGGAATGTATGTACGACCATGAGGTGAAACTAAGCTATAACTATGTATTTTCGGTCTAAAATGGTGCAAGAAAAATGTGTTTGGCCACGGTTTTGCCACACAAAGTTGCATTTAATAATAGCCGGGAGATTACATTGACGTTGATGGACAGGAATTTCGGTCGTGCTATGATGCGGAATCCTTTTTATTTTCTGGATTGAAATGCTACGTAGTCTGTTTGCTATTGTTGTTTTTCTACTGTGCGCTGATGTGCTCGCAGATCGACATCAGCTGGCAAAAAGTTGGCTAGCTACGACTGTCAGCGACGCAGCAGAGTGCCCTAATAACTTTGCAGACGACAAGGAAAAGCCGCTAGGTCTAGCCACTAAGTCTGCATTTATAAGTCCGCCATACTTTATTGCCACGGCCATTGCTAATCAGCAGCATGTCTATGGCCCGCAACGCAATTTTCGTTCTGCCCCCATTCGAGCGCCACCAAGATCTCGTTGATCGAGTCATATTTTTTTGACATTTAATCAATGAGAGTAAAAAAAATGAAACAGTTTAGTTTATACGATGCTGATCGCGTCGATCATTTAGTGCACCCGGAAAATTTTGAAAAGCTCAGTGGTGACTCGCCGGCAATGACGGTGTTCACGGATTTTCGAGTCTATGAGCCGATGGTGATTGATGGCATAACGACTGCAGTAGAAGCCGAGAATATGATGAAGCGCTCGCATGTTCGATTGAAATTAGTCATCGATGAACGCGGTAGCTTTCTTGGCGTCATTGCCCTGGAGGACTTAAGCAATAGTGAGATAATTAAAAAGGTTGCCGAAGGTTACAATCGCGAAGAACTGCAAGTTGTCGATTTAATGCGCAAACGTCAGGATCTTAAGGTTTTTGACTTTCACGAGTTGGAAATAATGACTGTGTTTGACGTGCTTGAGGTGTTACGACAATATGGCCATCAGCATTGTTTAGTGGTTGAACGTGAGTTTCATCAGATTCGCGGTGTAATCTCCGCGAGTGATATAGCGCGTAAACTCAAAATGGATATTTCGATTCAGCAGCCACCAAAATTTGCTGAATTATATCTTTCTTCATTACACCGCTAAGTTTTCTGCCTTTTAGGGGGCTCCGGCCCTCTAATTTATGTGAGTCCCTGCTTACGCAAGATTCGGGCTGTATTCCCCGTCGGTATTCCTCAAAATCTCGCTGTTGTTTTGTCTGTTTCGTATTGGTGAGCGGAAATCGTTGTGGCGTTGCAAATCATGTCGCTTTATAGCTATTTCCGCGTCGTCGCTGGGAATGAATTTTATCCATTTAATTGGGTGTAAAACTGAACAGTTTATTGAGCCAGACGTCCATGATGTTGGATGTCTGGCGAGGACTCAGTTTAAAACTGCATTTCTGGTACGTGATCGGGAACGATTAAGGTGCCAGCTGTTTTAGCTTTGATTTCTTCCACACTGACACCAGGGGCGCGCTCGCGCAGAATGAAGGAGCCGTCTTCTATGTCGAGCAGCGCGAGGTCGGTTAATACCCTTTTGATACAGCCTTTACCGGTAAGGGGTAGGGTGCATTCCGGGAGTAACTTAGACTCGCCATGCTTGGAGGCGTGAGTCATGGTGACGATGATATTGTCTGCGCCTGCCACTAAGTCCATCGCGCCACCCATGCCCTTAATAAGTTTTCCGGGAATCATGTAGGAGGCGATGTTGCCCTGACAATCGACTTCAAAAGCGCCGAGCACCGTGAGGTCTACATGGCCACCACGAATCATGGCAAAGGACTCTGCCGAAGAAAATATGGCCGCACCTGAGGCGAGGGTAACGGTTTGTTTGCCAGCATTAATCAAGTCGGCGTCCACTTCTTCCTCAAGAGGGAACGGCCCTAAACCAAGGATACCGTTCTCTGATTGCAGAATCACCTCCATGTCATCGGGAATATAATTAGCCGCTAAGGTGGGAATGCCAATACCTAAGTTGATGTAGTAGCCGTCTTTAAATTCTTGCGCAACCCGCTGCGCCAATTGCTCACGCGATAAAGCCATTATTATCTCTCCTATTATGCTTGGCGAACGGTACGTTGCTCGATTGCTTTTTCAAAGTTGCCTTGAATCAGACGGTTTACATAGATCCCTGGTAAATGAATTTCATCTGGATCTAGCTCGCCCACTTCAACTATTTCTTCTACTTCAACGACGGCAATTTTTCCGGCTGTGACGGCCATGGGATTGAAATTACGGGCCGCTTTGCGGAAAACTAAATTACCGTAGCGGTCGGCCTTCCATGCCTTGGCGATAGAAAAGTCGCCTTGAATAGCCTCTTCTAAAATGTAGTGTCGGCCATTAAAAACTCTTACTTCTTTGCCTTCGCCCACGGCCGTTCCGTAGCCGGTAGCAGTGAAGAATGCGGGTATTCCGGCGCCACCAGCGCGCATTTTTTCGGCTAAGGTACCTTGTGGTGTGAGTACAACTTCCAATTCGCCACTCATCATTTGGGCTTCAAAGTGGGCGTTTTCACCGACGTAAGATGCAATCATCTTTTTAATCTGGCGATTAGGAAGTAGGAGCCCCAAGCCCTTGGTGGTGGTACCACAGTTGTTTGAGGCGACGGTGAGGCCCTTAGTGCCTTTGCGCTGTATTTCTTTAATTAAGTTTTCTGGAATGCCACATAAGCCAAAGCCGCCGGCGACAATAGTCATGCCGTCTTCGAGGCCTTCCAGTGCTTCTTCGTAGCTGCTTACAACTTTGTCAAATCCAGGCATACGTATCTCCTTGGTGTGCCGTTATAAACGGCGTAGTGGCGATTGTCTTATTGATTATTTGTGGCTATGGCGACTTTCGATCCGCTTTGCCGCCCTAGTTTGTCGCTGATAAATTGACCGGCTGCTATTAGCTTGTTGAGGTCGACGCCGTGTTGAATACCGAGTCCGTTGAGCATGTACACGAGATCTTCGGTTGCTACGTTCCCTGCCGCACCTTTGGCGTACGGACAACCGCCAAGACCGGCAATGGAACTGTCCACGACAGCGATACCCATTTGCAGTGAGGCGTAAATATTGGCGAGTGCTTGGCCGTAGGTGTCGTGAAAATGCACTCCGAGCTTTTCTGCGGGGATGACGCTTAATACGGCTTCCAGCATTCGATTAACGCCCGCAGGCGTTCCGGTGCCCACGGTATCGCCCAAAGATACTTCATAGCAGCCCATCGCTAATAGGCGCTCGCTAAGCTGTGCAACTTTTTGCGGCGCGATCTCGCCCTCGTAGGGACAGCTGATGACGCAAGAAACATAACCGCGTACCGGAATGCCGCGTTCTTTAGCGGCGGCCATAACGGGTTTAAAACGGTCAAGACTCTCTTCAATACTGCAGTTAATATTCTTTTTACTAAAGGCTTCAGACGCCGCGCCAAAAATGGCTACTTCATTGGCGGTAACGCTAATTGCGCGTTCAAAGCCTTTTAAATTAGGGACAAGCGCGACATAACGTACCTTGTCGTCGCGCTTAATCTGCGTGAATACCTCTTCGCTACCAGCCATTTGTGGCACCCAAGCAGGGTTCACAAAGCTGCCTGCTTCAATTGACTTTAGGCCTGCGGCGCCGAGCATATTCACCAATTGCACCCGAGTGGCAATATCGATTGCTTGCTTTTCGTTTTGCAGACCGTCACGTGGGCCAACTTCAACAATGCGGACGCTGCTTGGAATCAGGGTATTCATCATTCGCTCTTCTCTAGTTGGATTAATTCAGCGCCGCCACTGACTAGTTCGCCGGGCTGATAGAAAAACGCGCTAACAATGCCATCAGCGGGAGCGCGGATAGTGTGCTCCATTTTCATGGCTTCCATAATCAGCAGAGGGTCGCCTTTGCTTACCAAACTTCCAGCTGCAACTAAATGGCTTACGACGGTGCCATTCATGGGTGCGATAAGCTGGTTGTCGGCGGCATCGTCACTGGCGTCGCCCAAATCGGGATATTTGATGTTGAAGTGAACAGCTCGTTCAGCACGATAGAGGCTGTAGCCGCCACCGTGTTCGGCAACGCTGGCGCTCTGACGATGACCGTTAATGTCAGCTAATAGAACTCGGTCCTTGAGTTCCCCGCTCACGGTGAACTCGCTGTCGTCGCTGCGAATAACAAAGCTGGCGTCTGAGGATGATGACTGGGCAATGGCGGTAATCGCGACGAGTGCTTCGCCAAATTGCAGGTCAAACTTGTGCTGGGCAGGCTGATTCATACGCCAGCTATGGGCGTTATTCCACGGTGAGTTGGCATCGCTATTATTCGCTGCGCGGCCTGCGATTAGCTGCTTTTGGCGCAGTATTAAATACAGTGCGGCTAGCGCGATATTGTCGCCGAGTTGGCTTGCAGTTTTAGTAAATAAGCTGGCTTCGTGCTTGCCGATAAAACCGGTGTCGAAGTCGGCACTGCAAAACGACGGGTGCCGCGTTAAGGTGTAGAGAAAGTCGATATTGGTTGTTACGCCATTTAGGCGATATTCGCTAAGCGCGCTACTGAGGCGACGTAGAGCTTGTTGGCGGTTGCTGTCCCAAACAATAAGTTTGGCGATCATGGGGTCATAAAATACGCTGACTTCGTCGCCTTCAATCACGCCGGTGTCGATACGCACATGCGCCGATTCTGCTGGTGTCTCTAAAAAGTGGAGTGTGCCTGTTTGCGGCAAAAACTCGTTATCGGGGTCTTCGGCGTAAATCCGCACTTCAATCGCGTGGCCATTAATCTGTAGTTCGTTTTGCTTTAGCGGCAGAAAGTCGCCTGCCGCAACGCGCAGCTGCCATTCCACCAAGTCTAGTCCGGTAATCATTTCGGTTACGGGGTGTTCGACCTGTAAACGGGTATTCATTTCCATAAAGTAAAAGCTGCCGTCGGCGTCGAGGAGAAACTCAACGGTACCTGCGCCGACATAATCGATCGCCTGGGCCGCACGGACGGCTGCGTTTCCCATTTCGGCACGCAGGGTTTCGCTCATTCCTGGCGCGGGGGCTTCTTCTACTACTTTTTGGTGGCGACGTTGAATAGAACAGTCGCGCTCAAACAAATACACCGCATTGCCATGACTGTCGCAAAATACTTGGATTTCAATGTGGCGCGGTTGGGTGAGGTATTTTTCAACTAACATGGTTTCGTCGCCAAAACCGTTCATGGCTTCACGCTTGGCGGCTTCCAGTGCGCTGTCAAATTCCTCTGCGCTCCACACTTGGCGCATACCCTTGCCGCCACCGCCGGCGGTGGCCTTGAGTAGCACGGGGTAGCCCATCTCATTGGCCGCTGCGCGGATGATCTCGGGGTTTTGGTCGTCGCCGTGGTAACCGGGTACCAGTGGCACGCCCGCTTTTTCCATAATCTGTTTGGCTGCCGATTTTGAGCCCATTGCCTCAATTGCGGAGGTTGGCGGCCCGATAAAAACGATATTCTCGGCAGCGCAGCGACGGCAGAATACGGCGTTTTCCGACAAAAAACCGTAGCCTGGATGAATCGCTTGGGCGCCGGTTTTCAGCGCCGCGGCGATGATCTTCTCTATGTCGAGATACGATTCTCGTGCGGGTGCGGCGCCGATGTATATGGCTTCGTCGGCCATGCTCACGTGCAGAGCCGTGCGGTCGGCGTCGCTGTATACGGCAACGGTGCGCACGCCCATGCGGCGAGCAGTTTTAATGACGCGGCAAGCGATTTCGCCGCGATTCGCTATTAATATTTTATCGAACATGTTTGCGTTTCCACTTTTTGGAATACGGAAAATACGGTTGTGTAGTTGTGCAATTTTTTAGGCGTTTACATTCTAAATACGCCAAACTTGGTTTCCTCGATTGGCTTATTGAGACTAGCTGACAAGCTTAGACCGAGCACCATTCTGGTATGCGCAGGATCGATAACGCCGTCATCCCAAAGTCGCGCAGAGGCAAAATAAGGGTGGCCTTGTTGTTCATAGGTATCGAGAATTGGCTGTTTAAATGCTTTTTCTTCCTCGGCTGGCCACTCTTTATTTTCGCGTTCATATTGGTCGCGTTTTATTTGCGCCATGACGCCAGCTGCTTGTTCCCCGCCCATAACCGAAATGCGGGCATTGGGCCACATGAACAAAAAGCGAGGATCATAGGCGCGGCCACACATACCGTAATTACCTGCGCCAAACGACCCGCCAATCAAAACGGTGAGCTTGGGCACTTGCGCGCACGCTACTGCCATCACCATTTTTGCGCCGTGTTTGGCTATGCCGCCAGCCTCATACTGCTGGCCAACCATAAAACCGGTGATGTTCTGTAAAAAAATCAATGGAATTTTGCGCTGGGCGCAGAGTTCAACAAAGTGCGCGCCTTTTTGCGCCGACTCAGAAAACAAGATGCCGTTATTGGCGACGATGCCGACCGGGTAACCAAATATGCGGGCAAAGCCACAGATTAAAGTGGTGCCAAATAGGGCTTTGAATTCGTCAAAGTCGGAAGCGTCGACAACACGTGCAATGACTTCGCGTACATCGTAGGGTTTGCGGCTGTCTTTGGGCACAATGCCGTAAATTTCGTCGGCGGGGTAGGCGGGTTCTTCGCTGGCGCAAACGTCTAAATCCACTGGCTTGCGCCGGTTCAAGCGCTTAACCGCATTGCGGGCTAATTGCAGTGCATGGTGGTCGTTTTGCGCGTAGTGGTCAGCGACGCCGGATGTGCGGCAGTGAACGTCGGCGCCTCCGAGATCTTCGGCGCTGACCACTTCGCCAGTTGCGGCTTTGACAAGTGGTGGACCCGCCAAAAAGATAGTGCCTTGCTCGCGCACGATGATGGATTCATCTGCCATTGCGGGCACATAGGCACCACCGGCGGTACAGCTGCCCATGACCACTGCAATTTGCGGTATGCCCATCGCAGACATATTGGCTTGATTGAAAAAGATTCGCCCGAAGTGCTCGCGATCTGGAAATACCTCGTCTTGCTGGGGCAAATTGGCGCCGCCGGAATCAACCAGGTAAATACAGGGCAAATGGTTTTCTTGGGCAATGGTTTGTGCGCGCAAATGTTTTTTGACCGTCAGCGGGAAATAACTGCCACCTTTCACCGTCGCATCGTTGGCAATAATCATGCACTCTTGGCCGCAGACGCGGCCAATACCTGTGATGATACCTGCTGCCGCAATATCGTCGTCATAGACTTTATAGGCGGCTAATTGCGATAACTCTAAGAATGGCGCACCGACGTCTATCAACGCGCTAATGCGGTCACGGGGCAGCAATTTGCCACGCTCGGTATGGCGGCGTTGCGATTTTTCGCCGCCACCTAAGCTTGTGGCTGCAACAATTTTTTGCAGGTCGTCGACCTGTGCTTGCATATGCGCCACATTCTCGGCAAAGCCTGGGTCGCGAGTATTAATAGTGGATTTGATTACTGTCATTTCCCTTGTGCCTTTTGGTTCGCTGGGCGTTTGTCTTGGTATTGGATTCTAAATCGCGATTACATGGTCTCTTTAAAAAGCTCGCGGCCGATCAGCATGCGGCGAATTTCTGATGTGCCTGCGCCAATTTCATAGAGCTTTGCGTCGCGAAGCAGGCGGCCAGTAGGGAATTCATTCGTATAGCCGTTTCCACCTAATGTCTGAATCGCTTGCAGCGCCATTTGCGTCGCTTTTTCGGCGGCGTAAAGAATGACGCCGGCGGCGTCTTTGCGGCTGGATTCGCCGCGATCGCAGGCGCGGGCGACTGCGTATAAATAGGCGCGACTGGCGTTGAGTTCGGTATACATATCGGCGAGCTTGCCCTGCATTAATTGAAACTCACCAATGCTTTGACCGAATTGCTTGCGGTCGTGCAAATAAGGAACAACGACGTCCATGCAGGCTTGCATGATGCCGGTCGGGCCGCCAGATAAAACAGTGCGCTCAAAGTCGAGGCCGCTCATTAGCACTTTTACGCCGTCGCCTTCTTTGCCGAGGATATTTTCGGCGGGAACTTTACAGTCTTCAAAGACCAATTCGCAGGTGTTTGAGCCGCGCATGCCGAGTTTGTCGAGTTTGGGCGAGCGACTAAAACCAGGATAGTCGCGCTCGACGATAAAGGCGGTCATGCCGCGAGGGCCCGCTTCCATATCGGTTTTGGCGTAAATGACATAGGTGTTTGCATCAGGGCCATTGGTGATCCACATTTTATTGCCATTGAGTACGTAGTGGTCGCCTTGTTTCTCTGCCTTTAGCTTCATACTTACCACATCGGAACCCGCATTGGGTTCTGACATTGCCAAGGCGCCGACATGTTCGCCCGAACAGAGCTTGGGTAGGTATTTTTCTTTTTGGGCTTGATTGCCATTTTTGTAGATTTGATTTACGCAGAGATTGGAGTGGGCGCCATAGGACAGACCCACTGAGGCCGATGCCCTGCTAATTTCTTCCATGGCGATAACATGAGCGAGGTAGCCCATATCGCTGCCGCCAAACTCTTCACTCACGGTAATACCGAGTAAGCCCATGTCGCCCATCTTGCGCCACAAGTCCATGGGAAAGGCGTTGTCTTTGTCGATGCTTTCGGCGCGCGGGGCGATTTCGGCCTGGGCAAATTGGTAGGTGGCGTCGCGCAACATGTCGATGTCTTCGCCAAGGCCAAAGTTGAGTGTGGGGTAAGTTGTGCTCATGGTTACGTTGCCTTAATAGATGTAAAAAGTATTTGCCTAGAGGATTAATTTATAGCGCATTCAGCTGGCTATAGCTTACTCGCCCTTCATTTCTGCCAGCGCTTGTGCGCAACGCGCTTCGGCTTCGTCGAGCTCGCCGAGCATGGCCTTGATGTCTCGTAATTGCTCTTTAAGTAGGCGCTGGCGCTCGCGAATTTTGTCGATCAGCTTGATCAACTGGGGGCTGTTGTCATGTTCCGGCTGGTACATTTCGATAATGTCTTTGCTTTCTTCCAGCGACAATCCCAGGCGCTTACCACGCACGATCAGCTTGAGCTTTATACGATCAGCGGCGCTGTATATGCGGGTTTGGCCTTTGCGTTCGGGGTCGAGTAAGCCCTTTTCCTCATAGAAGCGAATAGTGCGAGTGCTTACGTCGAAGTCCGATGCTAACTCGGAGATGCTGTAGCTTGCTTGTGGCATGGGCTGCTTGCCTAAAATTCTGGGTGGCGAATACCTTACTTCTAGTTTACGTTAACGTCAACTTAATTTCTGTGGTCTGGTCAAGCGAGGGTCCGATAGAAAATGGTCAATAGCGGCAAGTGCGCTTGCTTCACTAAGCAATGGCGCGTGGCCGCAATTGGGGATCTCTATAAACTGCATTGTGGGCATTTGCTGCTGCATTTTGGTAACGCATTCGGGGCTTAAAATGTCTGAGAGTTCACCGCGCAACAGCAATAGCGGTAGGTCGCTAATGTGATTAAATAGCGGCCAAAGATCGCTTGCTTCCGGCGTGCTCGGGGTTTGTAGCAGCACGGCGATCTCTGGGTCATAAGCTAATATAGGCTTGCCTTGGGAATTTTCGCGATACAAATTTTTACTGAATTGCAGCCAGTCGTCGTCACTAAATTCGGGGTATTCCTGGCTGAGGCTTAATTTGGTTTTGGCGATAGCTTCAGCCCAGTTCTCAACTGGTTTGGCATTGCAAACATAGGCTTTAATGCGCTCGAGACCGGTTTGATTTGCCTCGGGCCCGATGTCATTGATGACGGCGGCAGTGACGCGATCGGCGGCGGTAGCGGCCAACACAATAGACACTAAACCGCCGAGGGAGGTGCCAATGAGAATGGCGGTGTTCAAGTCGAGTTGGTCAAGAAGGGCGATGATGTCGAGGGCATAGGTGCCAGGGTGGTAGTTTTCAGGTTTGCTGTCGTAGTCGGAATTTCCGCGTCCGCGTAGGTCGACTGCAAAGATCCGAAAGTCACCGGCGAGGTGTTCACACAAGGGGGCGAAGTCGGCGGAGTTTCGAGTTAGGCCTGGAATGCAGATAATGGTGCGTTCGGCGTCACTTGGCCCATATTGGCGGGCGTATAGGCGCAGGCCGTCGCTGCTTGTATACCAGTAGTCTCTGTGGTTTTGCATGGACTGTAGGCTCATGAGTAGTGGTTGGGAGTGTAATTGACGCTGCGAGGTATCGGGTCGTGGTGAGCTTGCGTCACGACCCGATTAGCTTGCCTTTAAAAGGCGTAAGCGACACTAGCAGTCCATGTTCTTGGCGCACCGTAGAAGGCCAGTTCACCAGAGCCAAGGTTGTAACCACCTGTTTTGTATTCTTTGTCTTCTATGTTTTTGATATGCAGGCCGACGGTCCAGTGCTCATCGGCGGAATACCAGTTGGCACCGGCATCAAGCAAAGTGTAAGACTCGTCTTGATCGCAGCTGCAAATCACATTATTAAAGTTTCTGGATGCGTCGCGATAGGAGGCTGCGGTGTTGAGTGCAAGGTTGCCGGCTTTACCTAAATCGCGCTGATAATTGATCGCGAATTGGCCTGTCCAATCTGGCGCGTTGAGCATTTCCCAGCTGGCGGAGACATCAGCGCCACCGGAGATAACTTCGGTTAGTTCCGCATTCATATGGCCAACAGAAAGCGAAGTGCTGATGTCGCTAGTGACTTGGAATAGGGCTTCCAATTCCGCACCCTGGATTTCAGCTGTACCCGCGTTGACCACGTCAGATGAGAAGAATACCGGTGCGGGCTGTGCGGTTTGCACTGTTAGCTGCATGTCGGTGTAATCCATGTTAAACACAGTGAAATTGAGACGCAGGCGATCATTCCACAGTTGCGATTTTATTCCGGCTTCCAGCGTTTCAACGGTTTCTGGGTCATAGCCTTGGGCTACGTTGGGGTTGGTGGCAGCGTTGCCGCGCATGTCGAAACCACCAGACTTAAAGCCTTCGGCATAGCTGATGTAGAGCATAATGTCGTCGCTCATACGCCAATCAAGTTTGATTGAGGGGCTGAGTTCGCTCCAGTCCTTATCTGCTTCGCTGTCGCTAATGTCGGTAGCTATGGCAAGTAAGGTGTCGTTACTAGGGTCGCCAAAGGTGAATCCAGTACCTTGGCTTTGGCTATAGGGATAGGAGTCGGTGGTGTTGTAGGCATAGCGTTTGATATTGGAGTTCTTGTCGTCCTTGGTTAAGCGCATGCCCCCAGTTAAGGTTAGATCGTCAAGAATATCGTAGCTAATATTAAAATACGCAGAGCTGCTCTCTGTGTCGACGTCGCCGCCAATAGCAAGGTCATAATGTTCGCCATCCATATAAGGTGTGCCACCTAAGCCATTTAACACGACGTCAAACGCGCCGGCAGAGTTACCCGTAAAGTAGTACAGGCCGGCAACTATCGCCATGCGGTCTATGTTGAAGTTTAATTGCAGTTCGTGGGAGGTTTGGTCGTCCGTGTATTTGGCTGGTACGTCAAAGGAGTCCAGCGGCGTGCCATCAAAATCAATAAACTGCTGAGTTTCACCCTCGCGTTTGGCGAACACATATTTAACGGTGGTACTGTCGCTGACTTGGTATTGTGCGGTTAGCGAGTAGCCGTTGTTTTCAACATTTGAAATATGACTGGTGCCGCAAGCGCCATCGTAGGGATTGTTTGACGCGGCGAAGGTTTGGCCATTGGCTGGATGAGTTAGCGCGGTAGGGCTCGACTGTGAGCCACAGGGTTGGTTTGAGTTGTCGTCGGTCCGATCGCCAGCCAAGCGGATGAAAAGCGCATCCGTTGGACTGTATTCAATACTGACCCGCGCGACTAACACGTCTTTGTTGTAGTTGTCTTCGGTCGCGCTGTAGGTGCCGGTATTGATGTCGTAGCCAGTATCGACGTCGCCAAAACCATCGCGCTGCATTCTAGCGATGGCGGCGCCAATATACAGTTCATTGTCGATCACTGGCAGTTGCGCAGAGATGTTGACGTCTTGCTGGTCATAGGCACCAGCGGCGAGACTGATTTTGCCTTCGGCTTCGCCGCTCATTTTCCGAGTAATGTATTTAATGGCCCCGCCAACGGTATTTTTGCCGTAGAGGGTGCCTTGTGGGCCACGCAGAACTTCGATGCGTTCCACATCAAATACATCCATCACCGCAGCCTGGGGGCGGGCGTAGTAAACGTCATCAACATAAACGCCAACACCAGGTTCAAAGCCCCAAAGAGGGTCTTGCTGACCGACACCGCGGATATACGCGGTGAGCGTGGAATTGGTGGCGCGGCTGGCACGGAACTGGGTGTTGGGTACACTTTTTTCCAGTTCGGTAATGGTGCTAATTCCCTTGTCCGCTAATTCTGTTGCGGTAAATGCTGTGATGGATACCGGTACTTCCTGCAAATTTTGTTCACGTTTTTGTGCGGTAACGAGAACTTCTTCTAGTACCACGGCGGTACCCTGTTGTGCCCACGCAAGGTTATGGCATAGGCCTGTCGCGCTGCTGACGGCGAGTAACATGGCAAATCGTTTTTTGTCTGCTTTTATATTTATCATGGGGCACCTGCGTTGAGTTTATTGATTTATGTGTCAGTGCTATGTCGAATACAAATTCAACATGTGTTGAATTTGTATTCGAGGTTATTCAACAAGTGTTGAAATGTCAATATGCTTAAAGAGAAATTATTTTTTACCTCGAATGAAGTGAATCAAGGCTAGTCCGGCGAGGGTGTATGCACAAGAGCCGATTATGGCGTAGCTGGCGGACACGGCCGGATTCGCGACACCACCAAACAAATTAAAATAGTAATGACTGAATAAGGCGATCAAGGAGGCACTGGCGATCAGTGGTAGGGGTAGCGGTTTGCGTACTAAGACCCCGAATAGCATTGGCACCAAAGACGCTGCGGCCAAACCATAGACACCTTTTTGCGCGAATAGACCAATTAACGGTGGTGGATTCCAAGCTAGCAGCAGGCCAATTATACCTACCGCGATTAAGGTCCAGCGTGACCACGCGAGGCCTTTGGTTTTACCTTTGCTGAGCGGTGTAACAATATCGTTGACCACCATTGCCGACAAGGAAACAAGTATGCCGTCTAAGGTGCTCATACCTGCGGCGAGTAAGGTGATGAAAATAAACGTCAAGGTTAGCTGGCCAATTGGGCTGCCACTAAATTCATGAAGTAAGTATTCCCTCACGACAGTGTCTTGGCTCTGAATTTCTAATCCGGCGAGGCGGGCATAAAAGCCAACCATCAAGATCAAAGTGAATAAAGTGCCGACAACCACGGTGGTGCCAATAAATTTTCCAATGTCTGCTTCGCTGCGCAAATACAACACTTTAGTCAAAATATGCGGTTGCAGCATCAGCGCAAAAGTGACAATAAAGCCCCCGCCAAACACCGAGAAAAAATCGTAGTAAAGATTGCTGTCGGGGTTTAGCGCTGCGCCATAACCCGGGCTTATATTGCGTAGCGATCCTAGGATGTCGCCGTCAAAATAATGAAAACCCTGCACAAATAAGAGCAGGGTAACGATGATCATCATAATACCTTGTAAGGTATTAGTATAAGCGTGGGCATAGGTGCCGCCCATGAGTACATACGAAAACACAAATACCAGTACGACGAGTAGCGCTGGCTTCTGGTCGATAGGAAATATTCCGGTCATCAAAAGGCTGCAGCCAACCAGTATCAGCACCACAAAACTAATAGATAACAAATTAATGAACGCAAAGAATAGACTAAAGCCCCGATGGTGGTAGCGGTTGTATATCCACTGGGGGATGGTCAGTGCTTTGCTCTCTTCCCCTAGTCGTAAAAAACCGCGTGACAGCACCAGAAACGCAGTGAGAATACCTGCCGAGCCAGCCACACCGTAGTGCAAGTAGGCGGATAAACCGTGCACATATACAAAGCCGGGGTTAATGACAAACGTCGCGGTTGACGCGATAGAGGCTGCGAGCGTAATGCCAATGAGATAGGGGCTCATGTCTTTATTGCCAATAGCGAAGCCGCTAATGTCTTTGGTGCGACGCATGCCCACCCAAGAAAGCCCATAGACCAATATTACGTATGTGCCGGTGAGCACATATTTAAAGACTTCTGCCGATATCATGTACTATCTGCCTTGTATTTTAATTATTCGTGAGCCACTATATTCAACGCTTGTTGAAAAAACAAGTAAGGCTTTAAAAACAACCATATTGACAAGCTAGCGGTGTAAGGCAGTTCCGCTTTCACGGACGAATGGGTTTGCTGGTGTTTGGAGTATTACAATGAATAAAAAAGACAGTGGGCTCAAAAGCGAGCGCATTTTGGATGTTGCAGAGGAGCTGTTTGCTCTGCACGGCTACGACGGCGTGACCATGCGACAGATATCGACCGGCGCGCAGGTCGATGTGGCCTTGGCAAATTACCATTTTGGTAAGAAGCTCGATTTATTTTATGCGGTTTTCCATCGCCGTGCGGAGCTGCTAGGAAATACCCGTCGCGAAGTATTACGTAACAGTTTGGAAGTGGCGAGTGGTCAACCGCAAACCTTGGAGCAGATTATTGAAGCCTTTTTGCTGCCCTTAAAGTTTGCGCAAGAAAGCGGCGACCCCGGCTGGAAAAATTACATGGCGTTATTGGCCTATGTCATGACTTCACCGGTGTGGAGTAAGACTTTAATGAAAAATAATTTTGACAAACATGTCAGTGAATTTATTGAGGCGCTGAAAATAATATTTCCCACGGCAAAAGAGGAAGACCTGCATTGGTGTTATCACTATGTGTCTGGCGCATTGGCGCTAACCCTAGCGCAAACTGGTCGTATTGATCGTTTGTCTGGCGGCAAATGCCATTCTTCTGATTTTGACGCTGCTTATCAGCGCATGATTCCTTTTATGGCCGCTGGATTTAGGGCTGTATGTGAAAAGTAGAAAATAATTAAAACAGGTGTAGGAAATGAGAAATAAAACTGCCTTAGTCACTGGCGCGGCCAGTGGTATCGGATTAGCGATTGGTGATGCCTTGGCGAGGCTGAATTATACCGTTTGGATTAGTGATAGTCAGTTTGAATCCGCTGAGCGTGCGGCGCTAAATTTACGTGAGCAGGGCTTCGATGTGCATGCTGTAAAACTCGACGTGAGCAGCCAAACCGATATTGATAATGTCGTTGCCACCCTTGAGGCCGCGGGTGGCTATGCAGATGTGCTGATAAATAATGCCGGAATTCAACATGTTGCTAAATTGGAAGACTTTCCGGTTGATCGTTGGCGATTGCTCACTGAAATATTGTTGATTGGCCCTGCGATGCTGAGTCGTGCGTTGCTGCCGATGATGCGTCGCCATAATTTTGGTCGCATCATTAACATTGGCTCGATCCATTCCTTGGTGGCCTCGCCACATAAAAGCGCTTATGTGGCTGCAAAACATGGCCTGTTAGGTTTTTCTAAGGTCGTGGCGTTGGAAACCGCCGAGCAGAATATTACGATTAATACCATTTGTCCTTCCTACGTGAAAACGCCATTGGTAGAACAACAAATTGCCAGTCAGGCAAAGGTCCACGGTATTTCGGAAGAAGAGGTGGTTAATAAAATC
>TARA_R110001599_G_scaffold74158_3_pt1 | contig 17956 bp, 28 predicted proteins | sample TARA_R110001599 | Tara Oceans TARA_R110001599 (sample SAMEA4398360) | marine metagenome | biome: Polar Biome; feature: [MES] marine water layer (ENVO:01000295) within the mesopelagic zone...; material: water (ENVO:00002006), including particulate matter (ENVO:01000060) such as...... | reverse complement strand
AGCAGGGTGATGATTTTTTAAATTTTATTACTGCTGGTGCAGAAAGAATGCGAATAGATTCAGCAGGGCATGTAGGAATTAATGAAACAAATCCTTCAACAGAATTACATTTAGGAACTTGTCCAGATGCAAGAGTTATTACTTTTGACCAAAGTGGAAGATTTCATGGTATTGGAACTTATTTCTCATCAGGTTCTACTGCAAGCAGAATTGATTTCTTTTTATCAAGTGGTGCAACTGATGGTACTACAAATCAAGAATTTGCTATGTATTCAAGTGGAGATTTCCATGCTGATGCAGATGTAGTAGCATTCTCATCATCAGTTGGTTCTGATAGAAAACTTAAAAAGAACATTAAAGATACACCTTATGGATTATCTGATGTAATGAAAATGAGAGCAGTAGAATTTGATTGGAAAGAAAAAAGAAAAGGTGTGCATGATATAGGTGTTATAGCACAAGAATTAGAAAAGATTATACCTGAAGTAGTACAAGAAGTTCAAACTCTAAAAACAGATGGGAATACTCATAAAGTTGTAGATTATGGAAAACTTACTTCAGTATTAATAAAGGCAATACAAGAACAACAAGTTCAAATAAATGAGCTTAAAACTAAAATAGGAGAGCAAAATGGCTAAAGTAATAAAAGCTGGTTCAGTTGAAAAGGCAGTTAAGCAAGTAGAAATACAGAATACACAAGTAATGAAACAAGCAGATGGAACTGAAGTAACAGTAGTAACATCAACTCAAACAAGACCAGTTGATGATATGATTACACAAGCAGAAGCAGAATTAAAAGTAGCTGAAGCAAGAGTAACTGAATTAAAAGCAGACATTGTTGAATACAAAAAAATAAAGGGTTAAGTAAATGGGTATAGTAGCATCAAATACTAATCTTGGATTAGCTTTTTTAAGCACAGGAATTGGAGAAGCTTGTAAACTGGAAAGTAGTGTACAAACCAATATAAGTCTTAAAGGACTTAGCATGGGTAATCACGGAGGAATATCGTCCTCATCTTTCCAGTCATCTGGTGGACCAGCAAATGGAGCTAATAAAATTGGTGGTTCTAATAATCCGTTACAATCAACTGGAGATTCAGATATGACTAGTGCAAATACAGTAACAATAGGTGCAGCACCTTTTCATATGTCTCATTGTATTGGGATAGAATATGATGGCAGTGGACCGGGAAGATAATATGATTTATAGAGATAAAATACTTGACATAAAGACTAATAATTTATTATTTTATAGTGGTGAGGTACATACAAATCATATTTGTAATGTTTTTACTTACAATACAAGGAGAAACAATGAGCGTAGATAACACTCAGATTAAAAATCTTATTAAAGATGTGTGCGTTCAGTTAGGAGAAAAGTATGCGAAAGCTGAGGCTTTGGATATTGTCTATGCAACTGGACTTGTGGAGAGCAAGTACGAATACATTGAACAAATTGGAGCTGGTCCTGCTAGAAGTTTCTGGCAAGTGGAACCTGAAACAGCTGTCGACAATTGCAAGAACTTTATATCGGCTAGGCCTGAACTTATGCAAAGGGCTTCAGATATTCTTGGAATTGACCCTTATCACTTTATTGACCCTCAGCCTGATAATTGGGATTGGATTCTTCGTACTAATATTGCTGCTGGTGTTTTGCACTGTAGGATTAAGTACTGGCGTGTACCAGAAGCTATCGAGCCTGGTCCCGAAGGATTAGCAAAGTATTGGAAACAACACTACAACACTGTTGAGGGTGCCGGTAGTGTAGAACATTTTTTATTATTAACAAAAGGAAAAATATAATGGCAACATTATCACAAATATTAGCTGGATTTAGAGCAGACCAACAGCTAGGTCAAAAAGAAACACTAGGAATGTTAGGTGATTCTATTTTTGAATCAGAGACATCTGTAAAAGAAGGAACTAGAGCATATCAAGAAGCAGCAGATAAAGCAGGGTTAGACATTGAGAAATACGGAGAGAAAGGAGCAAAGATTGATACTGTTCAAAGAGCTTTGAGTCTTATTCCCGGAGGAGCAATTCCTGCTGCTATTTTAGGATTTGGTGCTAGAAGAGCTAGAAAAAAACCTAAATTTACTTTTGATATAAATAAGGCGGCTCCAGGATTTGAAGGTAGACTGTTTGCAGACCAAGCAGGAAAAGACTTACTTTCATCTGTACAAGGGACTAGAAATATTGTATCGCAAGCATTAAAAGGTTCTTTCTTTAATGATTTAGTTTCAACAGCTACTAGTTTATATGGTTCATATCAAGCAGCAGAATTAATGGGAACTGTTTCTGAAGGAACTACATTTATGGATTATTTAAAAGGGGTTAGCGAAACCACTACAGGCAATACAGATGGTCTTAGTCCACGCATCCCAACAGGAGACCTATCTATACCTGAAGAACTTATGCCTGGATATGGAGACGAATAATGGCTATAGAATATAAAACATTAGAACAATTATTAGAAGAAAGAGGTCTTTCTATGGACGCTCTTAAAGACCCTGGTCAAAGATTTGGCTATGGTTCTGGTGGAGAGTACGGACAATTCTTTTCTCCTTTTGACATAGAAGGGTATCAAGAAGGTATACAGTCCTTAAAAGGATTGGAGTCTTCTTTAATGGGAGGAATTGAACAACAGTTTGGATTCCAAGCAGGAAAGCAAAGAACTGGATTACAGTCACAGCTTCAGAAAATACAACAAGCTGGAAAACCTAGCGGTCTTACTGGTGGAGCTCAAGATAGATTGATGAGCATGGCAAGACAAGCTGGAAGTGAGTCATATGGAGACCTAGCAAGACAAACTTCTCAAAGAAGAACTGCCACTCAAGAACAGTTAGGTAGTCAGTATGGTGCATTACAAGGTATGTTTACATCTTTCTTAGGAGATTCAACAACAAGAGCATTACAAATTACTCAAGCAGACCCAACAGGTGGAAATCAAGGAAGGCTTGTTACAGCACAAGACATAGAATCTTTTAATTCTAGATTAGGAATGGGAGATAGAATGAGTTTTAATGCTGCTGCCCAAGGTTTAGTAGGGCAAGACTATCAACAATTAATTGACTTATATGGAGATTACGCACAAAATGGCTAGAAGAGTTATAAACCCAACCTTAACAAAATCTTTACAAACAACAGCTGTAGAAGAATTACAAAAATTAATAAATTCTGGAATAAAAAACAACGCACTTTTAAAAGCCCAAAGTGAAAAGAATAGAATTGAAAAAGAAAAACTTGATTTTGACAGAAGCAAACAGTCGAAAAAAGATGCAGAAGAAGCAATAAAATTTCAAAAAGCTGATACTAAATTATATAATGACGAATTTTATGACCCTATAGAAAAAGCTTCTATATCAGGAACTTTGTCAGACATATATCAGGCTGAAGCAAGTTTAGGATTTATTGACGGAAATTATAAAATAGATGCTATGAGAGAAAAAATGGTTCCTTTTGAACAAGAAAGTAATTATAAAAAAGGAGCAGAACTTGCTTCGGATTTAGACAAAAGAAAGAAAAATTTAATTTCAGCACAATCATGGGAAAGACAGTTGGTGTCCTCTAATGTGTCTGGTGAAGATAAAGCTATAATTATGGACGATGTTTTTCAAGCTGCTGAAGATGGATGGCTTCCTGATTCAGAATTAAACTCTTTTATAACTAGAGCTCAAAAACAGAGAGTTCCAGGGTATGAAGTACCTAAAGAACAATCTGGCGGCATGACACTTACTGGAGCTTCAAGTAATTTTACGTCAGCATCAAAGCAATGGGATTTGTATGAAAAATTCTATACCCCCGATAAAGTAAACGTAGATAGGTTTATGAGTAGTCAAGAAGATTACGGAGAGTTTTTGACCTTAAAACAAAAAGATGCTACTAGAGGTGAAGCACTGGCTGAAGAAAAACGTAGATTTAATGCAGCCTCTATTGAAAAAGCAAATAATATATTTTTAGATTTAACTGTTGGAGAACAAAGTGCTAAAACTTTTGAAGCGTTTGAAGGGAATGCACAAGCACAATCTAGGATGGTTGCTACTTATGGAGGTCTTGCTTTAGAATCTATAGCTGAGTTAAAAGAAGTAAATTCAGAAAACTATTCAGCTTTTATAAATAAAATTGAGAATAAAGAAATTAAAGCCGAATTAATTAAAAAATTATCAATAGCCTTAGGTCCTTCTGAAAATTGGGAAAAATATTTAGATACAAGTAAATATCCTAGTGCTAAGTTTAAAGTTATAAACGAATAATATGATTCCAAATGATAAAAATATAGATTTCAGTGGGGTTCTTCCAACTGAAAAAGACACTTTATCTGTTCCAGATATAGACTTTTCAGGAGTATTGCCTGGAGCTGCTTCAGGTGAACCAGAATCAGATTCTACATCTTTTGAAAAAATTCTTGCTCAAACACAAAGTTATAAAGAAACACTAGCACGACTTGAAAAAGATAAAGGTTCTAGAGCAAAAAGAAGAGAATGGCTAAGGTCGACTGTTGAAAATTGGGCTCCAGAATGGGTTTTAGATTCTTATAATAATAGTACAATGGGTATTGCTCAAGGTGCTCTTAAAGGAAAAGATGTTTTCAAAACAGAAATGTCTTCAGGTCTTCCACAGTCATGGGCTTACAGTACAGCTATTCACGTAGGAAGTTTCTTTGGCTCTCCATTAGATATAGGTTTAACTTTTAGTGGAGGAAAAATGGCTCAGGTGGCTACTAATGCTATCGGTCTTGACAAAATGGCTGCGAAAGGATTTCAGTATTTAGTAAAGAAAAATAAAATTACTTCTGACCTTGCTAAAACAGCGGCGGCTGATATGGCAGGTCAAGCAACCTGGTGGACAGGAGCTTTAGCAGCCCACACTCCTTATTATAGTTCTGCTGTAAATGCTGCTGATGCTATAGCTCAAGCAAATAAACCAAAACCTGAAACTTTTATATCGTCTTCAGGAGATAGATATATTACATATCCAAGCCTAGAAGGACAACCTAAAGGAATTATTGAATCAAAATATGGCAAACCTAGTATTGGTACAGGAAAAGAAAAAAGAGGATTGCCTATAGATGTTGCTTTATACATAGAAGGTCAAACAGATTATTTTGACGTTTCTATTAATGGAGGAAAAAGAAAAGACCCTATTGACTTGTCTGCTATACAAAACGCAGATGAAGGCAATCAATTTGAAACTGCAATGAAACTTATTTATGACAACCCTCAAATAAAAGATGTTGCTACGGGTGTTGGTACAGGACTTACTTTGGCTGCAGCAAGATTAGGATTTAGATATTTACCAGCCAATGTCTTGAGCAAGGGAGCTACCCCTATTCCAAGACCTAGAGGAACTTTAACTACCATAGCTGGAGAAGCTGGAACTTATACGGCGGCTAGTAGTTTATTACAAGGAGATTCGCCAAATCTGGCAGACCTTGCAATTGGTAGCGGAATTGTCTTAGCTTCTAGAATTCCTGGATTATTAGGTGCTAGAGCTACGAGAATGAAAACTAAGTATAACGAACGTGTAAGAACCGGTCCAATGTCAGAAGAAATGAAAAGGAAAGTTGCACAAGCAGCTGAAGCAGAAACGGTAGATGTTTCTAGGTTATCTCCTCCAAGAAAACAATTAACTGCAGGAGAAAAACCTGCTTCGACAACCCCTTCAACTCCTAAACCTAAAATAGATGATACAAAACCTATCATAGTTGGTTCTTTGAAACTTTTAAGTCCAGACGAGTTTGCTACTGTAGTTAGAAGAAGTAACTTATCTGAAAAAAATATAAGAAGAATGAACGATGTATATGAATTAGTTCAAGACCCTATTGTACATATTAAAGACGCTAGTTATTTAAAATTGGGAGTTCCTGTATATGAAAGAGCTAAAAACGGAGAGCTAGTTATGACAGGAGAAACAGTAGAGGGAACCGCGGCTGCTGTAAGAATGTTAAATAGAAATGACTTACCTTCAGGAATGGCAACTGGAGACTACATGAATACTAAGATTGTCGGTGTTCCCGATACTAGTATGAAAAAAGGAATAGAAAGAATTACTGATAGAGTTGAGATACCATTAGGGTATGACGCTAGAGTTCTTAGAGAAACTATGGTTTCTACTGATGAAGGTATAAGGTTTAGTGTTCAAGTTGGTAATAAAACATACCAACTAAATGAAAAAAATGCAGACTTATTTTTAAAATTTTACACATCACAACCTTTGTTAAAATCTAATTTTGAAGCAAATAATAAAGCTATATTTAAGGATAATTTTGCATTAACTAAAATTAGAAGAAACAAATTAAAGTCTCTTATAAAAGATGAATTAAATCCAGACGTTAAAAATATGATAACTGGAGACTTTAGAGCTGCAATAAATTCTGTTGGATTAAATCTTAATCATAAAAAATGGTTAGATGTTATACAAAAAACAAACGAAAATGAAAAGATAGGTAGTGGTATATATAGAGTTCCTGTAAAAGTTAATGACATGTCTGAAATAGAAATGAAACTGGTTACAGAGAGAATGGAAGATATGAGAACTATAAGAGGTATGACTACTTACATTATAGAGAACTTAGAAGCAAGTAGTTTAAGGCAAGTAGTTGAAGTTAATAAAGATAATTTTATATTAAACGCTTTTGCTCCTTACATATCTCAATTAGGAAACGAAATGAGTTCTCCTGCTGCAAGGTCTTTATTAGGTCTGTATTCTAAGGTTGATAGAAATATAGTTGAATCAGTTACTGATGATATAGTAAATCTTCAATTAGCTATAGGTATGGATAAAGAAGTTTTAAGTGTTAGCAAAAACTTGCCAACTTTTGTTTCAAAGTCTTTAGGATATAATCCTTTTAGGAGTGAGCTTGCGGAAAAATGGATTACAGGAAAAGGAGTTACCTTGTCCGATGGTACTAAGGTTAGCGGGTTTAACGATTACCTTATTTTATCTGGAGATAAAACAGCAAATAGAATTTTTGGACAAATGAAAGCTAAAGTAAAAAAAGTAAATGAAAACCCTGGTAGGTTTAATTACACTCCAGAAGAAATAAATTTTCTAAATTACAGAGTTAATGCAATATCTTCAATAAAAAGAGTTATGGATAAAATAGCTAAAGATGCTTTAAAAGCAGGTATACAAGTTCCAGGTATTAAAAAGTTTTATATGCCTTTTGTGATGGATAGAAAATTTAGAGATGTCATATATTCATCTATGAAAAGCTTGAATGAAAAAGTTACTAAAATTATGGGAGTTCCTGGATTTGGAACAGGGAATATTTCAAGCAAATTAAGCGACGCTCAAATAGCACAGGTTAAAAAAGAAGTTTCAAATTGGATAGAAAAATTAAACAACTCAAAAGATAAGTATAAAAATGGAACAGCTATAGTATGGAGAGAAGCTGAAAGAGAAATAAGAAAAATTCCTGGCAATAAAGGTAAAAACGTTTCTGAACTAGACACGTGGCTTGCTATGAATACAAGTTTATTTAACGAAGGGTTTAAAACGTACGGTCATTTAGAAAAGAAAAGAACTCTTATAGATTCTAATGGTTCTATTAAAACTACAGACATTTTACAAGCAGTTACTAAAAAGAAATTAGATTTATTAGATAAAAACCTTTCTACCTTATTTACAGATTATATTTTAGGTGCAAGAAAAAGGATAGAGCTTGTAAAAATGTTTGGAGTAGATGGTAAGCTTATAGATAAATTATCAGATTTAATTCCTGATGAAGATATGTTGTCAGGTATTATGGCTAAAACTCTTGGTAGTCAAGCAGATGTAACTGCACAAAAAGCTGGAGTTCCTCCAATGGTAATTGGCTCACAAAAAGACGCTCTTAGAGTTGTTAAAGATTTAATAACGGGAGAAAGTCAGTATACTAGATATAATCAACTTAGTTCTTTTAATGAAAAAGCAGCAAACATTATTTTTACCAACAAAATATCAGGAGGTTTTGCTATAGTAGCAAACGCTTTTCAACCTTTTATATCTTTTGTTCCAGATAACGGTATTTTTTCAGCAACAAGAGGTGCTACAAATTATTTTCTAAACTCAAAAATTCATGATAAAATTTTACGTGCAGGTCCAACTTCACTTACATTGTTAGATGAACTTATTCCCGGCTCTAGAGCTTTAAAAATTAGCACTGAAAGAATTTCAAATCCAAGAGAGGGTACTATTCAAAAACTTAAAGACCGAGCAAGTGTAGAAAACTTTACTCAACTTGCTGGTAAGCCTTTTATGTTAGTTAATTTAGGTAACAAAATACTTTCAGCTGCATCAGCGGACGATTATATTAAAAAAGCTACTAGGGTTTTATCTGGAAAACAAACAACCTCAGACAAGGTAGAACTTGCGATTGGTCTTCCAACAGTTTCTAATAAAGTGAAATATATGAGAAATAAAATGTCTTATAGATATGGTTTAGACCCCGACATGCTAATTAAGCATGCGGATGCAATTTTAAATGACAACTATGTTACTAAAGAAGAATTAATTGTAAATAAAAAACTTAAACAAGCTCTAGAATCTTATGCTCAATGGTCTCAAGCTGGTAGAGACTTTGCATTAGATTCTTTTTCTGTTAATGACCCTAATGCTAGAATGGTATCTTTATTTAAAAGGTGGGGTAAAAGCCAGGCTTTTCTTATGAACGATATTTATGAATTTGAAATGGCTCAAGGAAATCATTTTATACCTTTAACTATTGCTGCTAGTGGAGTGTTTGGAGGATATATGGCAGCTAGAGCAACAGAGTGGTTGAAAGACACTATGTCAGGAGAAAAAGAATATTTAAATGAGAAATACTTAGATAGAATTGAGTACAGAGGAAGACTTCCAAAAATAAAAGACGTATATAGTGGGAAAGATAAAATATTTATGGAGGACTTAGCAAACGCTTTAACATCCGCAGGTACTATAGGAATGTTAAGCGATATTGTCTTGGGCGATGAAAAATTTGATGCTCTAAAATTTGCTGTATCTCCAGCTGGTTGGAACGACTTAATGGATATTAAACTCTTGGTTGAAACAACAGCAATTAATGCTCCTTCTAACCCGGGTACTGATTTCAACAGAACTCTTAGATATCTAAGTAGAGCTGTTGTCGGTCCTTTGTCTGGTAGTCAGTTAAACCATCTTATATTTAAAAAATTTAATTACGAACCTTGGTCTTACTATGTCTTAGAAAATTGGAAGCTTCAACCTGTAACAGCACAAGTTCCAGTACAAGATGAAATAAATTTAATAAAAGCTCAAAGGCGTAAAAAAGTTGAAGAGCTAACAAACCTTTATTTTAATCTTCATTATGGTCCGAACAAAGATAGAACTAGAAGAGATATAGACAACATTTTAAAAGAATGGAACAGTAGTGCTATAGTACATAAATATTGGGAAGGACCAGATTCAGGAAAATTAAACCCCTATGCTATTCACCCATATATAGACATAGAACCAAAAATAACTGATAAGTGGATAGAAAAAATGAATGAAAATGAAGACGCTTACAAACTTAAACCAAACGATGTTGGGAGACCAATGAAAAGGAGCATTTACTAAAATGGATAATAATAAAACACTAATGGACTACTTTGGAGAAAAGAGTGCAGAATTTGATTCTTCTGGAAGAATGTCTTCGGAAGAAATGGAACAAATACTTATGGGGTTAATAGACCCGGGAAAAAAACTTAAGCTTGTTGGAACTGCCGCAAGAAGAAGTGGTAAGACCCTTCTGAAAATCTTTGACGAATTGATAGGTAGAGGACCTAAACAAGCTGACGATTTAGTCGCTAGGAAACCTATTGATACATCTTATATAACAGGAAAGAATCCGAACGCAGTAACTATGCAGGACGTTTTAAAAGGTAATAAAAAATCTTTGGATATTCCCGCTTTTGAAAGACAGCAATTAGGATTAGTCAAAAGAACTACTGTTCCAGCTTCAAGAAAAAAGAACGTATTAAGTCAAGACGATTTGTTTGATGCTAATCTTAAAAAGAATCAATCTGCAATAGCTAAATTACTATTAAATCGAGACACCAGAACCATGGGAGAAATATTCGACGTCTCTAAAAGAGGAACTGAATATTTACCAGCTCTTATAAGACAGCAAGGTAAAGCAGGTCCAGGTATCCCTGGTAATAGAGCTGCAAGTGACATAATGAAAATATTGGAAACTATCGCAGAGAATCTAAAGTAGGTTTATTTTGATTAATAAAGAAAATATAGAAACACTATCAAATTCTTTTAGTCAACCGGAAGAAGTCGTTGACGAAGGTCTCTTAGATTTTGACCAATTAAAAGCTTTGACTGAAATGGTTTTGCCTATAGGAAAAATTAAAAAGGCACAACTAGCATCGAGAGCTGTTAAAAAATATGGTATAGGAACTGCTAACAAATGGAAAAAACTTTTAAGTTACAAAGAATTAGACCATTTTGCTGGACCTTGGAATCTAGACCCTAAAGTATTTTGGAATCAAATTAAAAAAGATGATAGGCTTAAAAAAATATATCAGACGTTAAAAGAGTCTGGTGGTCCTAAATAATTAAAATGGAACGTCGGGCATTTGTGCTGCGACACTAGCTTCCGCTTCTTCTATAGTATCGTATAAGGTACAAGTATCTGGTGAGAATCCTACAGTAGCCTTCCCAGTAGAACCATATCTGTTTTTAGCTACAACAATGTCTAATCCAAACTTTCCGTGCTTTGCATTTTCAAAATTAACTGTCCAAGGGTAGTGTGTAAAAGCTACAATCTCTGCATCTTGTTCTAGATTACCAGACTCTGCAAGGTCACTAAGCTTAGGAATACGTTCTGTTCTATATTCTATGTTACGATTAAGTTGAGAAACTAATATTACAGACATTTCCTCTGACTTACATAACCACTTATACTTTCTTGAAGTGTCGCCGATTTTTAATCTTAAATCCCTCATATCATTAGTAGGATATTCTATAAGTCCTATATGGTCATCAATAACCACATCTGGCTTTATACGTCGTATCTCTCTAAAAGTTCCTTCTAAATTACTAATATTGTCAAACATAAATAATTTGTCGGTATATCTTTCTTTAATAATATTTAAACTTTTCTCAATCTCTGATTTACTAGTGACTGCATTATGTCTTAACATGTGATAAGTTATTCCCTCTGATTCCATAGCAATAAACTTCTTCATCATTTCAGTGTTAGGCATCTCTCTGTTAAACATAACTACTTTCTTTCCAGATAAGACTAAATTCCTAGCAATGTTAGCAACGGTAGTAGTCTTAGCATTACCAGGTCTACCTGCAAATATAGTTATTTCTCCCTTTGTCATACCTGATATAATATTATCAATAGGCTCAAATCCTGTGGTAGTCAAACTTCTCTTACTGAACAAAGAATCCTTAGTCATAGACAACAAAGTGTCTAAGTCAAATTTTTGTCCTGGCTCTAGATTAAGTAAGGAGCTTGCTGTGTCATGCACATTAACTAAAAGACTACTTATGTCATTTGTATCGTCAGATGCTTTGTTAGCAATTTCTTGAGACTGCTTTATAAGCTTTCTTCTCAACCAATCTGAATGTAGTTGTTTTGCATACGACTCTACATTCGCAGTAGAAGGTACAGACTCTACTAATCCAGTAATATAATAAGTAATACCTTTTACCTTGCTAGATATGTTAACCATGTCTATAGGTATGTTTTCAGATTTTAAATCTATTATGGCATTCCATATCGTTTGATGTTTTTCTATATAAAAAGCGTCTTTATCTATTATATAGTCTTTTACTACATCTAAACATTTTTCATCTTTTAATATTGAGCCTAGTACAGCTCTCTCTGATTCTTCGTTGAATATTCCTAGTCCTTGCATTTATGGCACTCTCCTTTCACCATAGGTATTGTCTTGTATACAGACTGGTCTAAATATCCTGGCTCAAATTTATTACTGTCTTGCATTTCTATTGCCCAAGCTTTTTGACATATTGGACATCTAGTAGGAACTCTAACCATAGATACATTCTCACTACTAGGTTTAGCTCTCTGTGCAAAAAAATAAGGATTTTTCTTTCCCATTATATATAGGTCTACTATATCTTTATCAAACCAATCCTCATACCCCTCCGGGTCTACTTGTTTTAAATATAGATAGTAAGACATAAACTCACTTTTTTCGTGTTGCCACTCTTCTTGTGACTTATAAGTAAAGACACTTCTCATTTTATTCTCCCTGTATTTTTATTTAACTTAACTGAAAAGTAAGCTGAATTAATTCTAACAAATCTTTGTATCGAATAGTTGCATATATTTCCCCTCTATCTTGTTTGATAAGGGTAATATCGCAATCGTCTGGTGGTAAAAGGTAACTGGCTATAGATTTTCTTACTTTACATTGAACCTTCATTTTTCTTGAGGTTTCTTCATCTAGTAAGTAGTCTACAATTAAATCGACTTCTGGAGATTCGCCTAAACTTCTTCCATCACTACCCCAAGCTCTCTTTGCATTGAAGCCATGGGATTGTGCGATGTCTACGCACTCCTTCTCGAATCGATTACCTTTTGCTTTTGATTTACATGCCATATTATAATTTACAAATTTGTTATTATTTCAGTCAACTTATTTCAAATGCTTTAATTTTTCTATATCAAATCTTTCTGCAGTCCTTTTAACGAATTCGTCGAAAACCATAAATGTCTCTTTCCACTCTCCGTTATAATATACTTTAGTAACTACAGTATTAGCTAACATTATAGATTGCTCCACACTTGTGCTGTGAGTAGCTATAACTCCTAGAGATATTTTTTTTGTAGCCCTCCAGTTATCGACAATCCTTTCTATAACTAGTCTTTGCCCAGTAGGAAATGGTGCGTCATCTTTTTTACAGTCTCCTATTAATAAGAATTTATTACCTACTTCAAAGCAAAAATCAATATCTGTAGGAGAAACAAGCCCATCTTGTAATCCGTCAAATATTATTGATTGTTTGAATCTTTTTTCGTATAAAATTGGTCTTTTCATTTTTTTTCCTTACGAGATTGCCCCTCTAATCGATTATAATTACATTTGCGACATAAGTGTCGTCTAACCTGCCAAATGTCCATAGAGGGGTAGCCTCATTTGTTATTTTAATTTAATGTTCTTTTTCTTGGAAAAATTACATTTTTTTCACAATCTAGCCAATAAAACGACATATCTATGTGGTCATGTCTCATTGATATGTTATAGCCTTCTTCCATCATGCTTAAAACTACTTTTTTTGTAAAACTTGGAAATGCTCTATACTTAACAAAGCATTCCGTGGTTGATGTAATTCCCTGACTCTCAATTGTCTGTCTTATCATCTTTTCTTTTTTCGTCATTTAATATCTCCCTATATCTTTTACGTAGTATGTGGACGAGATACTTTTCCTCTCGCCCACTTATATCTACTATTGACTTACGTCCTAGCTTACTAAGACGTTTAGTGACAAGGACCTCTGTTATTCCTTTGTCATATCCCAAGAGTTCTTGGAACGAATTCATAATGCTATTCCAGTTAGAAATATCCATTAATCACAATTGTCACAAAATCCAGGACCAAGGGTTTTCTTAGCAGAGTCTATTATATCATCTGCTGCTAAAATTACCTCTTCTTCATGTTTGATAAACTGAGACTGGAATTGAGCTTTTATAGAAGTTCGAACATTGGAAAAGCATTCTTCTTCTCCTTCACATCTATGCTGCTCAATTATCTCAATCAGTGACATTAATTGCTTTTCGTCTAATGTTATAGTATAGTCCATTAGAATGGCAATTCGTCTTCCGTCAATGGCTTTTCAACTACTCTGTTTGATTTGAATACGTTGATAGCAATTGGTGTTACTCTTGTCTCTCCAGATTGGTCAGTCCATTTATCATGAACAACCTTGATAGTAACTGCGTTACCTGAGATGTCAGATTCCATCACCATAGGAAGAAGGTATCTTCCTTGGTCGTCTTTTTTCATCTCAAATCCACAAGCCTCGGAGAAAATCATGTAACCTTTATTGTTACCTTGATTATCCTCTAGCTTAGGGTGCTTGTCTTTATCCGGAGTTTTAAACCTAAAGTATCCTTTAGACTTAATTTCCCTACCCTTTAAATCTGGGTATCTTTTGTCGTCAAGCTTATAACTAGCTTCAAAGATATCGCTGATATATTGGTTCTTTACAATAATATCTTTTTTGATAGTTAGTTTACTGACAGTAGCTTCGTATGTTCCTTCTTCTATAGTAGCATATTTCTTGCCACTAGTATCGTCAGAAGGATTATAATAAGCTACATTGTTATCTATGTCATTTAAGACATCTGATACATTACTCATCTTTAGACTCCTCTATTTTGAGTTTAGACATTACTTTGTCGTAATTGTCTGTGTTTATTTTACCAGATGATAAAGCAATCTCGACTTTTTCTGCTTCTTGTACATCTAGCTGCGACATAACTAATAGCAATGCGTCATATTGGTTTTGACTAAGAGTCTTATCAATATACTGCTTTCTATATACGTCGTCTGCAACATTACATAGTCTGTTAACTGCAACTTTAAATGCATCTGAATTTGCGGCTTTTAGGTCGTTACCTAAGTCTACGTATCCAGCTCCACTTCTAGCTTGAGCTATTCTATGTGCTGCTACTGAGTCAAAACTACGTGGTATACCTTCGTCCATAATCTTTAGACGTCCGTGTACTACTATAGCCTTGTCTCCAAGTGTCTCGTACTTTATTACTTCCCAAGACCAAATAGGATAATGTTGATTTAATCTCCAACGCATATATCCTTCGTCTACATAATCAAAACCATTTCTACTTTTAACTACGTCTTGAGGAGTAGGTTCTTCTGAGACATTTTGGTGTTTTGAAATCAAAGAACTTTCTTCATAGATTTCTGGTCTACTAGACTCTATGTCGTCAGATATTTGTTGAATATCTTGTTTCACTAAGTCTAACTCACTCATTTTACCCATTTACACTCCCATTATTATATGGACATAGACTTCTTACGTCACAATAAGATTGACATTTTCTTCCATTCCATGTTTGTTCACTACTACATTTCTGAGGCAAGTTTCCAGTCTCTAGAGCTTTATTTAATTCATCTCTAGCTGTTAAAAACCTATTTTCTAATACCTCATCGTCATATTTTGGTACTTCGATTAAATAAATATGCTTATCTAATCCTCTATCTCTAGACACTGCTAGACCTCCATCTCTAAGTGTAACTTGTATGTACATGTTATCGACTTCGTATCCTGATTTTGTCAAGAGATATCTATACCAGTTTAATTGCCAACCCCAGTCTCCGTATTCTGCTAAACCTTCGTCGCGGTACCATTGTTTAACCATTTTAGGAGAACCTTTTCTTCCCCATTTACCACTCGATTTGTATTTAGCTCCAGACGGGTCTGGTGTTAGATTGTATGTCATCCCTAATAATTGAGCACATTTATAAGAACCAGTATTTTTATAGTCTAATAACATCTTAGTTTTCTTGTCATACAAGTCTGCTATTCCAGTTATATTAAACTCTTCTAATTTCTGTTCTAGTAGATGTCTATCGTCTTCGTGTTGCTCTAGTCTAGAATGGTGCATAGTTCCTGCTAAGGAGAATGCTCTATCTTGTGGGTCTACAAAGTAGTCCTTAGTCCTTTTTAAATAGGATTCACAAGTTCCAGTTAGAAGCTCAGTAGTTGATGGCTTTCTATTAGGGTCTCTTTCTTTCGACATTTCAATTAAAGTCGGTAAAGACATTCCCATTTCTAGGATATCTACATTACCTTCTCTTACATCGTCAAAAGAGACTGTGTTACCATTTGGATATATGAAACCAACGGCGGGCACTTTTTGTCTCCTTGGAATTGACGTAGTCTAGCATTAGACTATGTAATTTATCTTTAATTGATACACCTTCTTTTAGGGTTCTAGATTTGAACTTTATCCAAAGTTTTTTATCTACAACAAAAGAAGTTTGATATCTATTTTTCATAAAGCAATATACATATTAAATTTTATTTGAGTCAACATAAACTTTATAACTTTATAAATCAAGTTTCATTAGTTTACTATCAACATCTTGCTTTTCATCGTCGGGTATAGAGTCAAAATGTTCCATCAAAACATGATAACCACCTTTATATCTATCTAAGTCATAAGCTAGTTTTTTGACTAGTTCTTCTGCTTGAGCTATATATAAAGTTAATTGACTTTGACTAAAACCTATTACCTCTGTCTCTACTTTTAGACTATCTAACAACTTATTGCCAGTAGTCCTATTATCTACTTTACTCATTTACTCTCCTTGTTATTAATTAACTCTACAAGTTTCTTATCAAACTCTTTTAAAGTCAATTCTCTGTTTAATTTTACCGACCCATTTGGGTGGCATTTATAAAATATCTCTTGCGTCAATATAGGTATAGCTCCTTTATTTAGCTTTGTCATTCTTCCTCCAATTCAAAGTCTGCCCAGTCACGACAATCGCTACATATAGCTATACCTATGTCTCCGTCTTCTACAAGCTCTGTCATAGCACTACCACCACAACAACTAGACATCCAGACGCAATCGTCTCTATCTTTAACGTCTATATTTCCTTCTTCATGCTCTATCATCCTATCACCGCCAAAACTTCAGCTTCCCTCATTATCAAATATTCTTCTCCATCTGTAACGAGAATACTACCTGCGTATTCCGGATACGTAACATAGTCTCCGGCTTTAAGACTGTCAACTAAAGGACCTATTGCAAGAACTAGTCCTTTGTTTGGTTTTTTCTGAGACTCAGACGATACTAATATACCACTATCAGTCGTATCTTTTATATCGTCTACTTTTACTACTATCCTATTACTCAAAGGTTTGATACCTATCTTATTAGTCCAGCTCATCTAAACCTCCATTTCGTCGTTAGTCATATTGTCTAGAGCATAGTCATTATTCTTCTCTTGCTCTGCGTCTAACTTAGCTTGATAGTCGTCTTGAAATTTAGGTTTACTATGTTCGTCTAGTTCGTTGAGTTCTCCAGTGTTATTATTAACTAGTTCCGACGCCCAACCTGCACCTGGTATGTATGTGCATTTTATTCTAAATCCTAGACTATGTAGTTTTGATGTCGCATTTATTACTTGTGTCTGTAATCTTATTGCTTCTTTACTCATTATTACTCCTTTCTTTTTTATATATTAATTCATGCAGATACTCCGACATGTCATTGTCGTCTCCTGCCATACTTATATCTTCTATAATATGACTTAAGTCTAACTCTCCAGTATCTACTTGATACTCTACTCCGTCTATACTAACAAAAACTCCACTTAGCTCTGCGTTTTGTCTAAGATATCCCGATGTTATTTTCTTACTCATTACTACCTCCGTCTATTCCCTTACCTTCCATTCCTGGAAAAGGTCTAGGTTTTTGTTCTTCTGCAAAATAATAGTCGTCGTCATAAGTGTCGCACTCATAATCTCCGTCTAACCACACTAATAAATTACTTTTAACTTCGTCGTATATTTCGTCATATATAGAATCTAAATCGTAGTTTTCATTAAATTCTCTTATTGCGTAATTTACTGCGTCTTCATTATTCTCTGCCTCTACATCTACAGTAGTCTCAAAACTAGTCATTAAGTCTGAAATGTCATATTCTACTGGAATGCTTACTCTTACTTTATATTTCTTATTCATTATTTTCTCCGGTTAAAGTGGTGGATAGGTTTGCCAACCGATTATATTCGCAATTAAATATTAGGGAAGAACGGGGTTCAATACCCGCAACTATCCTTATAATAGTTTTTAATTGTTTATATTTATCCACCACAAGTTTCATATTCTTAAGATAATACATATTATATACATAAAATCCAAGCTTTTTATTGTCATTTGTCAATTATTTTGTCCTTTCTAGTCGAGCTGTCATTGAGCTACTATAATAATATTATAAAAATAAATCCAAAAAA
>TARA_R110001599_G_scaffold14109_8_pt1 | contig 17959 bp, 15 predicted proteins | sample TARA_R110001599 | Tara Oceans TARA_R110001599 (sample SAMEA4398360) | marine metagenome | biome: Polar Biome; feature: [MES] marine water layer (ENVO:01000295) within the mesopelagic zone...; material: water (ENVO:00002006), including particulate matter (ENVO:01000060) such as...... | reverse complement strand
TCTGCAGGAACTGGTCGAGGATATCTTCAGACTTCAGAGTCTAAGTTTATCACTGGAAGTGGGCGTAGTTTAGGAGTTACTGGTTACTTCACTTCGTACGATCACATTGATGGTCACACAGTGAATGTAGTTAAAGTTCCTTTGTTCGATCATGGTCCTGTTGCTCAAGCTTCTCGTAAGCATCCTGAGTCAGGTCTTCCAATGGAGTCGTACAGAATGACTTTTGTTGATCAGTCTACTTATGATGGTGAAAATAACCTTCAGATGATCAATAAGAAAGGTCGTGAAATGTTGCGTTGGGCTGTTGCCGGTTCTGTAATCCCAAAGGGATTCTCTGGTAATGATTCTCGCGCATCTGATATAGACGGTGCTTCCGTGCATATGTTAAAGACAGCTGGTATCCTGCTTCGCAGATTTGATACTTCGCTTGATCTAACTTGCACTGCATCGTAATTTGTGTTTGGTTTGCATAGGGGGGAGGGCAAAGGCTATCCCCCCATTTGCATTAATATATATACAGTATTGAGTTATTCTTTAACTATAAAAGAACAACTTAGTTATTCTTTCTAAACTTTAAAAGAACATTATAATGAGAAAAATTTACGTTAGGCGTAAGGAGACCACAGGTTTCCTACCGAAGGAGGTCCTTGTTGGAGCTCGAGTTACAATTGGTTCTATCTATGTAGGACGACAGCCACTCAAAGGAGTGGAAGGTGAAGAAGCAAAAAAATATCTACCAGATATTATTGGCTTACCTCATGACCATCCAGATTTCCCATCAAGGGTAAAAAATTACTGGGCTAGTCTAAGTGTTAAAGTCCCATTTGCAGGAAAAGAACTTAATATCGCTACTAGCGAAGATGGTACTCCTGAAAATATTGAAGATTACATCACATACAAATGGTGTATGAAACATAAACAAGTAGCGGACAGTAAAGAAGAAATGAACAAAATTGCTGGTAAACGATTTTATATATATGATCCCCAAAAAGATCTATTAAAAAAGAATAAGCTTATCCAAGTTTCAAAAGACGCAGATAAAGAGTTTCTTAAAGCCTCTACAGATGTAGCACGGATGAGACGATTGTTAAGAGTACTTAATAATGCTAATCCAGATAAACTTACTAATTTAGAAATAGAAAATAATCTTTATGAGTATAAAACTAAATTTCCTGCTAAGTTTTATAAAGCAGCTCTAGATGCAAATCTAGATCTTAAAGATGAAATTGCAGAAATGATTCAAAAAGATATTATTCGTAAAATAGGTAATCAACATATTCACGGAGACGAAACTCTTGGTGAAGATTTAACTGATACAATGACGTATTTTAAAAATAAGAAAAACTCTGGAGCAGTAAACGCACTACGAGCAAAACTTAAAGAAGTAAAGTGACAGTAGAAGAGATGCATATTGCAGTCAACCTGGGGGTCCAAAAAATTGGGTCTTTCCAGGTTGACAACCTCTTAGTTGAGGAAATAGACCATGAGTTAAATTTAGCTCAACGTCGTTTCATTAAGCAGAGGTATTCTGCTATGTCTAATACTAAACAAGCAGGATTTGAACAATCTCAAAAAAGACTTGACGATTTACGTAATCTTGTAGAAGATTTTTATAGTCCTTATCCTAGCTTTATGGGATCTATATATTCTACAAGATCTAATAAAGACATATTTGCATTTAGAACAAAGTTTCCAACAGACTATATGCATTTAGTTAATATAAGAGCTAAAGTATTTTACGTATGTAAAAATTTAACAGTTCCTTTTAAAAGTCAAAAACTTGAAAATTATTATTTACGCATTAATATTACTTCCCCAGAACGTGGTTACAAACTTGTAGACATTCGAATACCAAATGCAACTTTAATACCAGTTTCTGTTAAAGCAAATAGCGGGGGTATTACTATAGACGATCTTAGAAACGGAGTATACGGCGCAGGTATTCAGCCTTCCCTTTCTCCAAATGATGGATTTACTGATTTAACTTCTCCTTCTATTACAGCAGATTCTCCTGTAGCAGATGCTAATGAGATTTTTCTAAAAAGAGCTAATAAATTTTCTCAAAGCCAACATGTAAATTCTTTTGGGGCTTACGCTTTATTAGTATGGAAAAATTTACAAACTGAAGATGAAATTATTATTAATGTTAATCAAGGTCCATCTATTGTTGAAGAAAACCGTAGAATTATTACTCCTGAAATTATAGAAGAGAATCCAGAAATTGAATTAAAAAGAACACTTTGCAAGTATTCTCAACATGACGATTTGTACGCTATATTAGATGATCCATTTAATTCTACAAAAAGTTCATCTCCTTTGTATACAATACAAGAAAATTTTGTAGATTTGTATACAACTCAAGAATTTATCACACAAGATATATTCATTAAGTATTTACGGAGACCAGCCCTTATAAGTTATAGACGAGGGATTGGTTCCGAACTGTCAGAACATACTCACGACGAGATCGTAGAGATGGCAGTTAAAAGCATTTTGGCAGGCATCGAGTCTCCAAGATATCAGTCACAATCTAACGAAGTTTTAGAAAGTGAATAATTTTTTTATTAATCATGAAAATATAAATAATCATGAATCAAGTTTTTATTTCAAATAGTCTTACTCCCATTATAGAAAGTGCTGGGCCTACAACATGGGCTTCTCTTGCTCATACTACAGCTGCAGGTGATGTTCACGCAACTGCAATGATGGGCATATGGTCACCAACTAAGCAATTGTTTTTAGACGGTAGTACTGCAGCTCTTTCACTTATTGCACCAGACAACGTAGCTAAGATTGTAGCTGCTGATGGTACATGGGTTACTGATAGTATTGGGGAAGCTGGTGATATTGCAGCAAATCAACATGCTATCACAACTCAACCTACTAGCCCACAATGGCTAAATAATGAATTTCAAATTGTTCAGGCTATGCCGAGCGGCAACCCAGTTGCTTCTCCAATTATCCGAACTAGTCAAGTTAAAAGTCTTATTTGGCAGCCTTATGTTGCCCCAGCAAAGCACAAAATAGATCTCAAGACAGATGCAGGTGTTGATGTTGGTGGAACAGTTGCAACAACTGATGTAATAACAATTGTTTTAAATGTTAGATTCCCGCAGGATATTTTATTCTACGAGTCTCAGATTAACCCAACAGGAGCAATTAGCGGTCTTACTCCTACATTGTCTGCAGCTTTTGATAATCCAAAGCGTGTTTACAAAATAGAAGTTGTAGCAGGAAGTGCAACAGCTACTACTGTTTCTGACACTCTTACTACTAATATCAATGCTCACGGTACACTAAGCAAGCTTGTTACAGCTAGTAATGGTACTAATGGGGTAAACTTAGAGGCTAAGTTATTTGGTATGGTGTTAGACTGCAGCTACCTTAAAGAAGGCACTGTAGTTTCTACAGGTAAAGTTGTCGATGTTACCGATATGACTGTTGGTGCTGGATCTTTTGCAGAAGCTCTTGGTGCTGAAAAGAAAGCTCAATACTCGCAAGGTCACTTAAACAGAATGTACCTTCCAACAGGTGGAGTAACTAGCGCAACAGCTACTCCTGGATCTGCTGGTACGGGATATGATAGACTTATTGTTGAGTATGTTAATGCAACTAGCTCAATGCCTGGCTTTAATAACGGTGGTAACACGAGTCGAGCTACTATATACACTCCAAACGATACTTCGTTTGATGCTGAAGCTTCAGGTATAGACTATGAGGAGGTATGGGGTCTTAGTAGACTTAATGGTGACGCAGCTGCTACTGCAGTTGAGTACAACTGGTAATAATTAATCTATAAATTAATGGGGGTACAATTGGGTACCCCCCTTAATACTTTTAACTCATGGCATCAAAATCTATATACAGCGACACTAAACTTAGAGTAAGAGCTTCTAATCTCACTGCAAGGCAGAGATACACAGTAGAATTAAAAAATCTTTCTACAGGAGAATCAAAAACTTTTAAGCAAAAAAGTATAGGTACGTCTTTGCACAAAGTAATTCCATTCAAATCGGGGGGAGTAGTGCAAACAATTATTAAAGACGCGCGTGGTAAAGTTGTTAAGAAAAGCAACTCAGTAGGTACCGCAGAAATAGATTGCTGTATAGCAAAACTTGTACATGATGCAATTAATTGTACTTGTAAATGTAATAAATGTGTAGAAGATTTAAAAAGAGCGGAAACTATTTACCTTCTTCTTGAATCTGCTAAACACGAAGCACTTGTATTAGGTAACTCACAAATGTCTTCTGACAAATTTTTAAAAGCTCGAGAATTGTGTACTGAGGTTTGCGCTTGCGGCTGTTAAATATAATAAACTATGGCATTAAAAGGAGGTAGACACTATGTGGTAATTCCCACATTAATAGATATAGAGGCAACTTCTCTATTTCCCGCAGCTTCAACAAGTGTGTATTGTCCATATAGGACGTTACCAGATCATGTTGGATTTTCAGAAATAGGATACAATGGTTCTCAGTATTTTGGAACTAAATCTTTATTTAAAGAAATAGTAGGTATAGTCCCAACTAAGTTATGGGATTACCACACAAATGCTTTTATAACTCTTTCTGAAGCTAATTTATCTACTTATATAAATAAGATTAAATACAATTACCTTGTTGATGGTCACAAAGTAATAACTATTGTATATAATCAAGCTGCATTTAATAATGTTTTTAAAGAAATAGAATTTAAAATATTATTTGACGACGGAGAATACCATACAGTAAAACAAGCTATAGTACATTCTGAATGCATGAATGAGTTTGGGGTAGAAGTTGATTACTCCAATCTTTTTACTTTCGACGCATCTGCTAGCCCGGTATATGCACCTACAGACCGTAGTGCTAATAATATGGGGAACATAAGAGTTCTTAGTAATAGTAAAAAAATAATTTTTGACACTTACGCGTACTCAGATAAAAAGTTCGATACCCCTGAATACCTTAATAACAATTCTAATTTTTTCCAGGTTGCTTATCATAATCAAGATCTTTTTCCTGCAGCAAGTAAAAATATAACTATTAATATCCCAGGTACAGGGAACGTTTTTTTTACAAATGATAAATGTCTTTGGGAATTTAGACAATCTTCAAGAGCTATTTATAATGCTAATAGTTCTAGTGGAATTAGTAGAGGAACGTTAGAAAAAGATATAAATCCATTAGGAGATATTTCGTTTATACCTACTAATATGAGTGCTAATGGAACTCATTCAAATAATGGATACAGAGATCTACGATTTATAAGTAGTAATTATACCCCACTAAATAGTCAATTTATATTTAGTAATCTTGGCGGTGATTTTATTTCGGATCAAGCCCCAGATGCAATGCAAACTCAGTTTGATAATAATAACGCTAATAATCAAATGGCTGGGGTATTAAGAGGTTTTGCAGCCACAAGTAATGACACAATAAATGCAAATTCTTGCAATGCGTTTTACTTACCAAACACAGCAAGTGAAAGAAGTACTGGGGATACAAGTAGAACTTTTGATGGAGTTATATTTTCTGTATCAAACTGGAATGGGAATATTGATACTGATAGTAATGGGACTATAGAAGATGGTATGGATACTGGCAATGAAGTATTAAAAAGTCTTGCTACTTCTTTAGTATTTGGAGGAAATTCCTATAATTGGCCTTCTGATAGAGTTAGTCCAAATACTATAGCTAGATGGAAATTCTCAGACACTAATGACAGTGCGCATTCTTTACTTTTACTTAATTTAATATCTCCTCAAGATTTTATTAGTAATTATATTCTTGGCAGACATGCTAAATATCTTAGCAGACCTCATCATTTAGGAGCAGATTTAGACTTAGAACATAATAAACTTCAAGCTTCTTTAACTGCGTCTATATTTAGAAAAAACATTCATCCTGAGTTTAATCAATATACCGAATCTATACCTCCTGGACAGCTTCAACTTTCAAATCAAGGTCTTCAGGTAAATAAAAATGATCAGGGCGGGAAAAGAATTGTAGCTATTCCATATCATTACTACGTTGATGCTTATCAACCTATTACTTTAGGTTTAGGTTTAGGAGGTATATTTCTTCAAAATCAAGTTGCTCAAGTTGATGAACTATACAAACCATATTTGTTTGGGAGCGTAGGATTTGGAAGTTCTGTATTGCCTGCAGAAAATGGAAATTCTACAGTATACCTTAATAGTAGTACTACTGACTCTACTTTTGTAGCTGAATATTCTTTTAAAACTTCTAATAATTTCACAGCAGTTAATATATTTACTGCAGCTTTTCAGTATGATAATTTATCTAGTAAAGTTTCCCCAAGTGCAGACAGAAATTCAGTATGGTACTCACAAACTCACATTGCGGAACCATTAGGTTTAAGTATTGGTACAGCAAATCTTTTAAATGAACCTAGTGCGCAAGGCAGTGTGATTGCAAATAGTATTTATAATAATAGTGTTAATGATTTAACTTTAGCTTTTAATGGCACACACGAAGACATAAGAAGCGTAGTAACTCAAACTGGGATAAATGTATTACTTGACGGAGATGTAAGAAAAGTGTACTCAAGAGGGTGTTTAAACATGGATCGAGGAAGATCTGTTTCTGATCCTCTTGGTTTTGAATTAGATCTTTTAATTACTCCTGCACTTACTAATACAAATATTGCAGTAACAGAATTGCAATTTAAATCAGTATATGGTGTAGGACAAACGAATGTACTTACCTCTCAGGTTCTTCCTTCTCTTGTTAATGCTACTGTCATTGATTGCGGTTGTGAAGGCATTATTAATAATATTCAATGGGATGTTGCTGGGGGTGCTGGAGCTGCTACTGTAGCAGATAATGCTCTTGATATATTTAGAATTAAATACACACCTGGAAGAAATTCACTTGATAATAGTTTATTTCCTATAAACACTTTAGATTTTTCTCAAAATACTTCAGTAACCGTATCTGATACGGATTCTGATCACAGAGTGTTAACAGTTAATTTGTCAGGAGATGACCCATCAGATTTAGACAGACCTCTTGTAGATGTAGAAGTTGGAAACTTTAACTGGGACAATACAAGTAATTATATTTCAACTATAGAAATTGCAGGACGTGAAAACGCAGTTTTACAAATAGGATCTGAGGATGATTCTCCAGGTTTAAATGATTTAAATTTTTCTCCACAATTATTTCAATTTGTAGCTTTAGGAAACATATTAGTAGAGGGAGGAGGAGTTGAAGTTGATGTGCCTGGGTGTACAGATCCTACTGCTTCTAACTATAACCGACTAGCTACTGTAGATGATGGTACTTGCATTTCATGTGACCTTACTGGTACAACAGGTTGGGCAAATCTATTAAATTATCCAGCTCTTAGTATTACTACTATATTTCCCCAACCTTCTATTACAGCAGCAAGTCAACCCTTTGGAATGGCTGATTGGTATGCAGATGCAACTTATCAAAATGGAACTTGGGTTGCAGGTCAAAAAGGTAATGCTCATAACTTCTGGGGACCAAATTTAACTGCTGCTCTAACTGACAGCGGGGGTACTGCAGTACCGTATGGAGATGATTTTGGGGATGATGCAAATCCTTATACTTTTTTCATGTTTAAATCAGCTGTTACGCCAGATTTTTTAAATGCTAGTACTAATGGTGCGTTTGGGGCTTTACTTACTTCACTTATTGCAAATAATAATTTTACACCTGCTGCGTGGAATTTAGTTTTTTACAATATAGAAGATTGGGAAGGAACTGATTCAGCACAATGGAATACACAATATGATGTTTCTCCTGATGTTTCTGCTGAACAAGCAATACCTATTTTAAATTTTGCTACTAATCCTGGTATAGGATCTATGCAAAATCAATCTACAAATCCTTTACTACCTACTTTTGCTAGTTTTACTGCAAATCAATATCCAGGATCAGACAATCTTTATGGATGGGATCCTAACTCAGCAACATTTTTAGAAGATCCAAATGTGCAATCTTTTTTAAAGCCTGGAAAACATTATGTAGCACTTCTTGTTCTTTCAATTGCAGACATGGTTGGGGGCTACGTAGATCCTGAAACTAATGTTTCAATAGATTGCAACAAAACTGTAGCTGTACCATTTAATTTTTGGGTTACTTTTTGCGGATGTGATATATTTAACGCAGAAAATTACGTAGGAGATTTATTTACATATCCTTGGAGTTCTGGGGGTGAAAATTCTACACCTTTTCCTGCAGGATATACAAATAATGAAATATGTACAACAAGTGCAGGATCTAAAAAAATTAAACAATTTGTAGATGATCCTTCAGGATTTTGTATAATACCTGATCCATTTTCTTGTGATAATTTTTTAGATGCATGTATAGAAAGTATAACTCCTGAGTGCATACCTTCTGGAGAACTGGGGGTTAACATATTTAGCGGAACTATAAATGTTTCTGTATATGGGGCTTTTACTGGTTTTGAGTTTGATCAATATGCATTTATAATTGGGGGAGAGTTACTTCAATTTGAACTGTATCTTCTAGAAGGTGAGTATACTGAAGGTCAATCTTTAGTAGCTGAAGAAGGGTTTTATTATAATTTTGCATCAGTAGAGGATTACCAAGCTTTTGGATTTGACCCAGCTTTTAACAATCAACTTTTACTTTCATTTACTAATCTTCCTCAAGGAACATATACAGCAGTTCTAGTTCAAACAAATACTTTTTCTTTCCAAGAAAACCCATGTCCTCCTTTAGTTCTTACTCTTACAACTTTAGTTTTAAGCGGGGGTGGAGATTGTCCTGACGATGTAGTAGGTTGTACAGATACAGATGCTATTAATTATGATCCAAATGCTACTCTTGGTTGCCCGAATAATGATTGTTGTGAATATGTAGACTGTGAAGATTTATTTATAGATGGTCAAATAAATACAATTAGTACAACAAATACAATATTAGATTGTGTTTCAACTGAATTAGAAGGATCAGACCCTGTAGTAAATGTAAATATACTTGTAGACCAAAGTATTGGATCTTTTACAATAACAAATTATGATGAGGTATCACTTAATGATTTTGCAACAGGTACTTTTGTTGCAGCTTATTGTCAAGTATTTGGAGGGAATTCTGGGACAGCAGTAAGTAATATATTAGATATGTTTCAAGGTCCTCAAAATGCGGATATATTAGATACTACCAGAGAATCAACATTAGCTATAATAGCGGGAGACACTACAATTGGGGGATTTCTCCCATTTGTAGATGGACTGCCTGTACTTACAAGTAGTGGTTTTGTAACTCCAGGTTTAAATACAGGTTATTATGCAGTTATGCTTATTCCTGGATTTACAGATGTAGTAGGAGACGATTGCACTATTCAAATAATAAACAATTTTGACAGTTTAAGTTTCTTTTCTATAGGTTCTACTTTAAATTTTGATGATTGTCCTACCCCATGTAATGATCAAACAAATCCAGAGGATTGTCCTGATGCTGTTCCTGGGTGTATGGATGAAAATGCAACTAATTATAATCAAGATTGTGCAGGTAATACGGTTGTTGCAACATATGATGACGGTTGTTGTAACAACGAAGGACAAGGCGAGTGTGATCAAAATGCAGAGGCTGATGGATGTGAAGATTGTACTGATGATGTTTCTTCAGGACTCCCAGGACTTAGAGATTGCGATGAAGCAAACGATAGTACTGAAGGATGTTGCGACCCCTCAGCGTGTAATTTTGACCCAACAGTAGATGTATGTATATTAAGTCGTTGCGAGTATTGTTGTGCGGAAGATGATGATTGTGAAGATGGGCCTACTACTGATGAATGCGAAGATGAGAATGGAAATATTTTACCAGATTGTGTACAACCAGAATGTCCAGATCCTACTAATCCTGAGTGTGATACTCCTGTAGTCGATCCTTGCCCAGCAAATGTAGATTGTCCAGGGCCTCCAAGTCCTGAGTGTGTAATACTAGGAAATTGCCCGGAAGACGGAGAAGGAGGAGACGATGACGAGGATGTAATAATTGATGACGAAGTAATTGAAGAAGTTGTATGTCAACCTGCTTTAGGAAACTATGAGACTTTTGATGAAGTACGAAGCGCAGCTATGACATGCTCTGCATCTGAAGGATCTAAACTTCTTTTTAAACTGCGTTCTGGGGTTAAGTACGATAAAACAGATTTAATTAAACTTACACTTATTAATTATTTGTTTAATTTTGCTATTAACGAAACTTGCATGGCTACGTGCAATGAAACTGATGATGCACGAGCAAAACAATTAGGAGTACACAAAGCATCTTGTAAGGATAGGTGGATTGCTGGAGGAAGACAAATTTGGACTCCTACAAGCACTTACGGTAAAGGAGCAGTTGTAGGAGTATTAAGACTTGAAGCAGGTAAAAATCGCTTAGAGTATTTTAAAACTGTTGCTCCTATAGGATCAGGCGATGCTCATCCTAAAACTAAACTTTCAAAAACCGCTTCAGCTAAATGGGCTCCTTGTATTACTACTAGAGGAAAAGGTTTTAATGAAACAGGTCAAATTCCATATGTTAATACATTCTATGAATTTATGACTAAATTTTGTGAGCAGTGTAGTGTGTACACAGGATCATCTACGTCAGATGAATACACAGAAACCTTAATTAGAACTCCCCAAAGTGATGGAGCATCTTCTGGGATTGTAGACGAAAACGGTAACGAAATAAAACTTTTCTAAAATGGCATTAAGAGCTAAAGATTTAAGCAAAAAAACTAAAAGCAGTACTACTACTAGTGAAGTACTAATTCTTCAAAATACAACTACAGCTAAGGCAAGTCAATTTCCTCTGGATGATGTCTTTCCTATGCTTCAAGACGGTAGCGTAGCTTCCGGAACTAAGTCATTAACTGCCTCTTTAGGAGTTGCTGCACCTACCTCTCTTTTTGTAGGGGGCGGGTTTGGGAGTAGTATTACAGGAAGCGATAAGAACACTTTAATATTTAAAGGACTTCGATCGAATGATACAGTTATTGAAATTAAAAACGAAACTATAGCTGCTGATCCTTCAAAAGGAAACCTAGTAATTGATTTTAATCAAAGTGTACTTGATTTAAGTGCATGCAGCAATACTAGTTCTGCATTTTTAAGTACAGTTAATCTCGCTTCTAATGTAGGAGCTACTATACTTCCTGTAGCTAATGGAGGTACTGGTGTTGCAGCTCTTGCTGATAAAGCTGTTTTAATTACACAAGATAGTGGAACAGATACAGTTGCAGCAGCAGCAATGTCCACAAATGGACAGCTTCTCATAGGAGGATCTTCTGGTCCTGCAGTAGCTACTCTTACGGCTGGTACTAACATGACTATTACTAATGCTGATGGAGCAATTACACTTGCTTCATCCATAGGGACTATTTCCGCTGATTTGGATATGGCCAACTATGATATTGATTTAGGTACAGGATGGTTAAGTGGAGACGGTACACATGAGGGAGTTAATATTGATTCTTCAGGTAAAGTCTTTATAGGGGGATCAACTCCTTCATCGTATTTTACGTCAGATCTTAATATTAATGGAAATGTTTCTTTAGGAACTACAAATGGGAATGCAAATGTAGTTGTAGCTATGAAGCCTACAACTAGCGGTATTACCTCTAGTCTCCATATAACTGGGGCACATGCAAGTGGTACTACTAACGGAGGTGGAAGAGTAACTATTGCTGCAGGTGATGGTGACAGTAATGGTAGTGGGGGAGACGCTTATCTCGACGGTGGTAGAAAAGCCGGTAGTGGAACAGAAGGCAGCGTATATATTAGAACTGCAGGTTCAACTGCTCTTCAAATGGACCCTTCACAAACAGCTATATTTTTTGGGGGACTTGTACAAAGAGGAAACGCAGGTATAATTCGGCATCAAAATACTCCTGCTGTAACTGCAGATGATACTGCTGTAGTAACTGCTGCTAACATACTTACAGGAATTGTAACGTGTACCCCAACTACAGATAGATCAAAAGCAACAGATACTGCTGCTAATCTTATAAGTGGGTTAGGTCTTACTACAGATGACGATTCCTTTGACTTTGCAGTTATTATTTTATCAGCAAATTCAAGTGCATTAGATGTAACTTTAACTGCTGGTACAGCTGTAACCTTAGTTGGTAATATGCATATTTCAGCGCCAGACGTTGCTGATGCCTCTATTGCAAGTGGGTCTGCACAGTTTAGAGTAAGAAGAACTGGATCTGCCGCAGTAAGTTTGTACAGAATATCGTAACTTTAGACTTATATAATAAAATACAAACCATAAAATAAATTATGATGACTACAATAGAAGCTACTAACCGTGAATTACTCGATCTCTTTCGTGGACTCGAGTCAGTTAAAACAATCAAAGGAGCACGTTTTGCTGTGCTTGTTGGTAAAAATCTTAAAGAACTGAGACATATTCTTGAACCAATCGAGAAAGCTGCTCAACCGACTTATGAATTTCAAGAGGTATCTGTTAAAATGCAAGAACTTGCAGAAAAAGAAGATAAAGATGGAATGGCTAATTTGGAAAAGCAGAATCAAAATTTGATTGATGAAAGAAAAGCTCAACTTGGGGCAGTAGAAGATATGCTTGATGAGAAAGCTGAAATTCTTTTACATGTTATTAAACAAGCTCAGCTTCCTGAAGAAATTACCGGTGAGAACATTGAAAAGCTTATTAAAATAATCGAATAATGGCCGCAATAATAACTAGACTTAGCATTAGATCTAAAAATCTATTTGCAAATGCCCTCAGCGCTCGTCACGATAAAGTGACAGCTGTAGGTACTGATGCAGATCGACGTATAAAAACAATTAAAGAAGCATCAGGAGCTCCTGCAGTTTTAATAGACGCCTCAGATTACCACAGTGCAGGCACTGAAACAGTATTTGTGTTTATTAAAAACACAACAACTACAGCTAGTAAATATATTTACATTAAGATCGGTTCTCAAATAGTTTGTAAACTCAAACCTGGGGCGTATATCTTATTTCCTTGGTATGTTACTAGTGCAAGTTTAGATGTTAACGTTTATTCAAATGACGCAAGTGCAGGTGTTAAAGTAGAATACTTTGCGGTATTAGAAACAACGTAATGCCTAAGAATAAAAAAATAAAAGACACTAAGTTAGGTTCTTGGTTAGCTGATAAAGCACCAGGCATACTAGGTGTAGTAGGAGATCTTCTCCCAGACAAAGGGGCTTTAGGTGTAGTTAAGAATCTTTTAGATAACGAGCCTAACATAGACCCTGCAGAAGCACAACGTGTTATAGACGCTGAAGTAAGATTTCAAGAAAACGTAACAGAGCGATGGAAAGCTGATATGGGTAGTGATGTTAAGTTAGCTAAACTTATACGTCCTGTTACGCTTATATGTCTTATGGCAATGTTTATGATCACTATGTTTATCGACAGCATGGACAACGTAGCATTTAATGTAAAGAACTCTTATGTGTCTTTACTTGAGCTTCTAATGCTTACAGCATTTGGTGCTTACTTTGCAGGTAGAACTATAGAAAAGAAATCAAAAAAATAATCTCAAACCAAACACATGACGATTAGTGAAATAAAGAGTTTTTTAGAAAGTAAGCCTGGATATTTAAAAAAGAGCGCAGAGGTGCTTTCCGGGCGATTAGAGTGTGATATTGAACTTTGTGAAACAGCACTCTATGAAATGAGACGAAAGGCTAAAGAACAGCCTGATGATAATGCTAATAATAACGAAAGCGTTATTAATGAGTTTCAAGAGTTCCTTGACAAAAATGGTATCAGTCCTGAAGACGTCTCAAGCGTTAAATTCTGGCAAACAATGTCTGGAAAACAACGTTTCTCAGTCGTTACTAAAAATGAATCCAAATCTATGGAGGATTTTAAAAAAGAGATTGAAGAATTTGCTACAAAATTTTCCCCTAATACAGGAAAGTATACGTATGATATTTCTAAAGATCCGGTAGCGTATGAAATTTCCTTACCAGATATACATTACGGAAAACTGCATAACTTTTCCTTAGAGGAAGTAGAAAAACAATTTATGCATGCTGTAATAGATCTTGTTCTTAAAGCAAAAGGTTTAGAAATTGAACGTTTTATCTTACCTATTGGCAACGATGGAATGAATTCAGAAGGTATGCGTATGGCTACAACCAAGGGTACCCCGCAACAAGATAATGCTGGATGGAAAGCAACCTTTACAGGATATTGGAATTTAATGGTAAAAGCAATTAACTACTTAAAAGAAATTGCCCCCGTTCATGTTATTGTAATTTCAGGTAATCATGATTTTGAACGAATGTTTTATGCTGGAGATGTAATCTCTGGTTGGTTTAGGAATGATACTAATGTCACAGTTGATAATACTTCTAACTCTAGAAAGTACTATGAATACGGAAGTAACATGTTAATGTTTACTCACGGTGACAAAGAAAAACCTGCTGATATGCCGTTAATAATGGCTACTGAACAACCCGAAATGTTTGCACGTACTACTAGTAGAGAAGTACATTGTGGACATCTTCACAAAGAAATGGTTAATGAGTACAGAGGTATTAAGGTTCGGTTTTTACCATCTATTTGTCCTAACGATGAATGGCACAAGCAGATGGGGTACGAGGCTAAACGAACAGGACAAGCATATATATGGAATAAGCAAAGAGGACTTGAAGGATATTTACAAACAAATGTTAGAATTTGAAGACATAGAAGATGATGATGATATTACTTCCTCACTAGAAGAGGAAGTAGAGATTCTAGATGAAGCATATCGAAATGCGTATGCTATTGCAACAGGAAGATTGACTGTAAAAGAGCTTTTAGATACAGCTCCTAATATGATATTTTTACCTTTTGATCCTTCTATGCCTGAAACATTTGCAATGGTTATTGATGATATTATTAAGTACTTTGAAGACAACGAAGAATACGAAAAATGCACTGAATTAATTAGTGCTAAAAAGAAGTTTAATGACGTTAGATGAAATAGCATACAACATTCTTAATTTATTAAGAAAAGGAAGATCAAGTAACGATGAGTTTATATCTATTGATCAGCTTAAATTTAATATTAAGCATTACCGTGCTATGTTTATTCGTAGAGACTATGCTAGAAACGGGTATGTATCTAATCATTTAGAACAAGATTTAGGGTGTTTAGAACTTGAAAAAGTTGATGCTTCAAAGTGTTGCAATCTTCCACAAGATTGTCCTGTATATCGAACTAAAAGAAAACCACCTAAAACAGTACGATTTAATTTTAGTGATGCTTTTACATTTATAGGCAAACCTAATGGTACAGGAACAATTCCTAAAGTAGAATCATACGAAATAGAATATTTACCGTATGATAAATATACTTCAGGGCATAGTAAATATTATGTTATTGATGACTATATTTACGTGTACAATCCTAATGGGTTAGAAGCCATAAACATTAGAGGAGTATTTGAGGATCCAGAAAATGTAGCTCAGTTTGCTACATGCACCGAAGGGCCTTGCTATGACGACCAATCACCTTTTCCTCTCCCTATGGATATGGTTAGCACTATTACAGCTGGCCTAGCTGCTGGGGAACTTTCAATTTTAACTGCAGGAGTTAATGACACTTCTAATGATAGACAACAAGATAAACAATAATTAAAATGGGATTTAATACAACAACTGATAGGCTATTAGACAAGCTTACAAAAAAAATAGCAGCATTAGACCTTAGTATCGGGACAGTAACAGTTAATACTTCAGATTTAGAAACTTTACTTTCAACTGGTACTGGTGCAAAAGCAGGAGGATCTGCTTCTAGCAGACCTTTAGGAACAGTAGAAGGAGTACAGTCAGAAAATGGAAACGTTGCAGCTGCTGGATACCCTGTACTTGTTAGTGGTCGATACGATTCTTCTCCTAGAACATTATCTAATGAACGTGTAGGAGCAATTGCTCTTAATGCAAGTGGACATGTAATAGTTGAAAATACTGCTATGGTAACAGATTTAGCTGCACTTGAAGTTTTAAGTACTGCAGCTAATGTAGACTTAGCAGCTATGGAAGTATTACTTACTGCTATAGACGCTGATACAAATGCTATTAAAACTGCTGTAGAAATACTAGACAATGCTATTAGCGGCAATGAAATGCAAGTAGATGTAGTAGCATCTTTACCTGCAGGTACAAATATAATAGGAAGTATTTTAGGTATGGCTAATCCTTTGCCCGCAGGTACAAATGCGATTGGTAAATTATCAGCAAACAGTGGAGTAGATATTGGGGATGTAGATGTTACTAGTATTGTACCAGGAACTGGGGCAACTAACTTAGGTAAAGCAGAAGACGCAGCACACTCTAGTGGTGATGTTGGTGTTATGCCTCTTGCAGTTAGAAACGACGCACTTGCAACACTTGGTGGAGCAGACGGAGACTACGCACCATTACAAGTAGATGCAACAGGATCTCTTTACACAAACAATCAGTTTGGGACATTTGGTAGTATTCTAGTTACAGGAACTACAGCAGTAACATGTGGTGTAGCAGATAGAGTATTTGTAGCTATTTACATGCTTACAAACACAGTATTTAATTCTGCTTCAGGAGGTTTAGTTGCAGAAACAGAACAGCTTTACTTAGATGATACTGGTGCAGGAACAAGCATTGATGCTGATGGGGGTGCTGCAATTGACAGTATTACCTTTCCTGCAGGTATGACTTTATATGGTAGATACACTGGATTTACTTTGGCTTCAGGATCAGTAGTAGCATACGTAGGATAATGTTAGGACTAGGAGGTAACATACAAAACGATAAGATACCTAAACGTGCTTATACAAGTGGGTCTACTCTTCTTGACGGAACTAATGATTATTTAAAACAAGATGACGGAGTTAGTATAATTGATCTTATATCTCCTGCTAGTACAAGTTTTAGTATATCGTTTTATTTTATGATGCCGGGTAGTGGGGGTACCGCTCAAGTAATGCTTATGACTAAAACAAAAGCAGCAAGTGGTGATGGTTTTTTGTGGTTATATATAAGCGGATCAAACGACTTGTCTTTGCAAGCTAGTAATGATGAAGCAGGTAGTGGTCTGCAAAACCAAATTCTTGCTGTATGGGATACAAATTTTGTAAAAGGTACTTGGTACCATATTACAATAACATGTGATAGAAGTGGGACTAATAGTAATACGTTAGCATATGTAAACGGAGATGTTGCTACTCGCTCCAATCATAGTACTACAGCTTCTAATGTAGCTTTGATTGATACAAACAATGATGCTTATATGAGTATGGGTACTTTTAATATAAATACCGGTCATTTTATTTATTATAATTTGCACTTTGATGAAATAGCTGTATGGAATAGTGTATTAACTGCAGATGAAATAACAGAAATAGCTGATAAGTATCCTAATCTTACTCAGAATGTAGGAGACTACGCAAGTAGTGGAACTTTACTTAGGTACTATAGAATGGGTCAGGACACATCTGCCTCTGCAGTTAGCATTGAAGATATGTCAGGAAATGGAGGCGCACCGTTAGCAGGAATAAACGCTCCCACAACTAGCACAACAAAACCATATTAATATGCCGGATACTAGAACATATGTAATTATAGATGCAGCTGATGTAAGCTCTGTAGACTTTTCACAAGTTTACGAAAACTCAGCAAATACCTTAAGGTATAGTACTGATGATTCTAAAACTTTTGTAAAATTTACTGGTAGTACTCCTTCATTTTTAAACGGTAAAACACAATACACTAACTCTGAACTGCTAGCTATACTCAATGATGAGGATGGTGAGTGGTATACAGATCCAACTTCTTTAGGTCCTAAATAATGGCTAGTAAATATCATACAACAAAAGACGGACGAACAGCAAAAAAAGGTTTATACTATTATATGAACCGTGCTAAAAAACGTGGTACATCTAAACCTGGTAAAGGTTCTGTAAGTGATAAAGCTTTAAAAGAATCTGCTAAAAC
>TARA_R110001599_G_scaffold43231_1_pt1 | contig 17975 bp, 19 predicted proteins | sample TARA_R110001599 | Tara Oceans TARA_R110001599 (sample SAMEA4398360) | marine metagenome | biome: Polar Biome; feature: [MES] marine water layer (ENVO:01000295) within the mesopelagic zone...; material: water (ENVO:00002006), including particulate matter (ENVO:01000060) such as...... | reverse complement strand
TTCTGAGTCATCCATGTCCACCTTTATTTCTTTTCTACTTTGCATTAACTCTTTTTTCATTTCTTCTGGCTTTTTTGCTTCAAATGAAGTGTCTAGAGCTTCTGAAATTTTATCACTCATCATGTACCTTTCTATCAGTTACCGGACCCAATAATTTCGGGCCCGAGATATTCTGGATAATTGTTATCGAAATATCTGACCAATCTATCTCGTATAACGGGGTAGTCTTCCAATTCTGTGGTTAATGCGAACCAATATGCCCAGTGACTGGCATAATTTCTAAAGTAATTAATTTCAAGTGCATTCAATTCTAACGCATCTGTATTACTTAGCGGACCACCTTCATACTGGAATGAAATTACAGGAACAACTGGTTTTACTTCACCATGTCGTTTAAATATGGCATCACATACCTCTATACATCTTTGCGCTCTAGTACCATTACGCACTCTGATATCCGCATCAGAACCTTCTGCCTCTTTATGGTATAGCCCGGGACTTAAGAAATCAAGAGAATCGAAGAGTGTTTTCCCTTCATATTCAACACTAGAGGTAAATACTTGATTATTGAGTTGTGTTTTGACACTATCATCAACAAATCTAACATCACGACCCTGACCTAATCTCCATAGCCCAAATTTTGCCTGTGGTAAAAATTCTCGGAGAATATTTATTCTCCTTATTACACCTTGAGTCCACCAAGTTAGATCTTCTAGAGATTCAGTAGCCGCCGATCCAAGATTTACTGGTTTTTCCCAATCTAGAAGAATCCACCCTGTTGTATTCTCATTAAGATATGAACTTCTGACTACAGTCGGATCTTCACCGAATTTTTCTACCCAATCTTTAACATTTTGAGAAATGCTGCTAAAACTTGCACTACCTGCAAGATAATCAATTACTACTTTCCTAAATTCTTCATCTGTTTGATTCTTATACGCCTCTTGATCGGAGGTAATATTAAATGCCCCTTGCGAAAAGTAATTCATGCTAAATGGATTTCCATTTTCTACTAGAGAGGGAATCCATGGAAAATCATTGGTTCCACCACCGACCACTATGGATGGTGCTTCCGAAGGATTTGGATCAACATCTGTAGGATCGGTTATGATATTTGATCCCGGAACTAAATCTGGATAAGTGCCGTGGAATTGTGTTTTCTCCATGACCAGACCATTTGGCATATAATATTTAACACCACCAAATGCATGTACATGGTAACCAACAGTGGTTTCTCCCTCTCTGATTGCAGTGGGATCTGGACTAGCTGCAACGGCGCTTTGTGGGGTAGTGTATAATGGATAATAACCATCAATTGCAAATGGACCAAATATTGGGTTTAAATTAATATCAATTGCATTATCATTTACTGGATTTACTGGATCCCGATCATCTGGTTTTTCAACACTTCCCGGTCTATCGGTATCTGGAGAAATTTGTGTTTCTGTAAAGAAATTCAGATTTGATGTTTCGATCATCGGAGTATTTTTTTGATTACCATAAATGTAAGTCTTCGCTATAAAACTGAAAGTGGTTGTAATACTTCTTGTTTCTGAAAAATCTCCCTCATAAATTTCAGAAATACCTGTACTTGTAAGAATAATAGGAACGTTGACCTTTTTATTGATACCAGTGAAGTTCATAGAAATAATAAACTCTGGTGCAAATATGGGTAAGATTTGTTCTACTAGCTGTAAATTTTCTTCGATATTTCTGGTAAAGGTATACAATCCAAAGTTTATGAGGTATGGAACTTCAGCATAATTATACCCAGCATTCCCATCACTGTCAGTGGACCCGGATGTTTTTCTTAGTTTATTAGCTTTTCTAGTTGGATCATAGCTCATACCCAACATCTCAAAGCCCATTCTAGGTAAAGTGATACGTGTTCTGGTAGTATCTGAAATTGTACTAACTTCTTTGATTCGTCTTATGAACTTTTCTTTTGGTCCATAAGTCAGAGGAACTCTGTCTTTTTCGATCATCCCACCATCTTTATTATATTTGGCAACGTACATGTCATTAAAAAGATTACCGAATCCAACGACCAGTTTTCTTAAAGATTCATTGTTATAATATTGGAACACTAGTAATTACCTCCAGAAAATGGGTCTCTGTCAGAAAAATCGATCAGATTATCTTGTTCTACTTCTAATTGTAAATCTTCATTGTCGCCCTGAAGAGTTTCGCTTTCGCTATTGATTTGACTAAAGAAGTCTGCATTACCAGTTCCACCAACAAACCTTTCAGCATTACTTTCGGTTCCCTTAATTGCAGATGTTGTAGCTGATGTTACGAATGATCCAGTAATATTTCCAAGAGTTAGTTGTAAAGTTTGACTATTCCAATTAATAACTTGACCAGTTGCTGTCGCTTCATCTATGTTAGTATACTCACCATACGTATTACCAACTTGGAATACAGTTTCCCCTTCTAAGAACTCGGATATTGTATTTGGACTCAGGGTCGGTGCTCCTGTAGTAACAATCTGTGCAAGTTCTTTTCTTGCCCTCGCAAAGCACTCATCAACTTCACATATTCCAGTATTAAAATCTTCATTATTATAGGCAAATAATTCACTGAATGCAAGAAATGAGTATAAGTTACCTAACTGGTAGAGTGGATTTTCATGTTCTACAAAGGTTATTTCAAAAAGACTGTCAGATAGAACATAGTATATTAGATCACCCTCACGCGGACGAATAATAGTGGAATCTCTCTTAGTAACCTCTCGCTCAAACGTTTTAGTTGCAACTCTAAAAGTTGCTTTGTCTCTAAGATCAATACCAAACTTACCTACAATATCTCCATCACCCCCAAAGGACTGTGGATTCTCCATATACATCTCTATCAGATATGCTTGATTAAATGATGAGTTAGAATCTTCACCATAGATTGGATCATAGTCATTTAATGTTCTTGGTATGTAATAACAATTTCTTCCAAGAGCACGAATGAATTCAGCATTCAGATCCTCTAAAAGATTTTGTTCGCTATTGACATCTCTGATGTATGGATTTTGTGCCATATTATCCCGTTATAAAGTGTGGAGGAAGTTCGTATTCTGATTGCATACGTTGTTCAAGTGCTGCAACTTCTGCCGATCCTTCTTGGTATAGTTGACCACCACGGAGTGTAACACCACCTGGCATCTGAACACCATCAAATTTAGAAAGGTTTGCGCCCCACTGTCGTTTGATTAGTGCAGTGACATATTCTTTGAGATAACGGTCATTGAAAATCTTTGGGTAGTTGTTTGGATTCAATGTTGCATATCCTTCAATAACAATATACTGCCCGGGTGAACAATCTCTAGATAAATCAGTATCCATGATGAGCCTATCAGTAACCTTACTGAAGTGGATAATATGTTCTGGATTGAAGAATTGTTCCACCATACTGATGTATCGCATAGTGCTATCATATCCTGCTAAACCCATTGAGCTTGCCATTCCGAGACCACGGTTGATTCCGAAATAATCTGTTAAGGCTAATTGGTAGCGAATGTCAAACATGTCTTGATTTGAGAGAGCACCAAATTTAAATACACGGACAATCGATAAAAGATCTTTACCAGTTGGTCCGGGGGCATCTCCAAATCCCATAGCTTTTTGTATCTTGGATGTGGGGATATACTGATTATTGATATCCTCTTCGGTAATCTGATATGCAAAAATACATCTTTCAACACCATCAAAGTGACGTTCTGAAAAGTATTCTAATGCATCATCAAGACGCTCTTCTGCTTGCTTATAGTCTACATTTATTTCGACAACGGGAGAACCGAGTCTTCTAAGAGCATAATCAATAAGGGTTTCTCTTGAATTTGGGTTTGACATATTTACACCTCTCAGGTATTTAGGGGATTTTGAGGTCTAAAATAATTATTTTTGATCTTCAGTATCCTCGGGTGCCGAAACAGTTATTCTTACTAATTGTTTTGCATCATAATTTTCTATGATATATTTCCGACTACCGTCTTTCTCTTCGGATGGGGTATAATCACTAAATCCAGGCATATTGAGAGGACAATACAAAGTGGGGTAATCTAATTTAGAATATTTTTCATTTGTTGAATTTAGCCACGTTGTGGGCTTATCACCACATCCACATTCTTTACAATAAAATTTACCCTCAGTTTCACTTTTTGTCAAACTTTCACATGGAGGTAAAGCCCCTCCAATAGATTTATCACCAAAACAACTCAGAGTTCTTAACTGTTTAGTTGGTATATCAGCTTTTTTATTTCTGAAGCCACGAGAAGCCAGGGATAATGCAAATGTTTGCATCATTGTTAATTTTTTATTCACCATATCTACACTCCTTCTGAGTGGATGTTTTGATTCATATTCTTGTTTTTTACCACAGGTACAATTGCCACATTTTTTACGATGCATACTCATTATTATAATACATCAGATGGTCCAATCTGAATAAATCCTTCTGTTCCTGATATTGCTATGAATAGCTTTTTCTTCGTTACCCCAGAACCAGCGGGGACGTTGAGTGTATATCCACCAGTCTTACCAAACTGGGGATCCAAGAAGTATGGCTGACCAGCGGTCAATCCTGTAAATCCACTAAAGAGTCCTGATGTAGTGACGGTTACTTCATTTCCAGTAACACCCTTTACAACACCAATACTTTCGTTACCGTGATATGGATCTAATGTTGGTCCACCACTTGCTGCTGCGATAGACAGTACAAGTTGTCCCTGTGAGCCAGAAGTAACAAATCGTCCCGCAGTTAGACCGGCAGTAACTCCAGATGAAACCGTAACTGTGACATCATAGGAACCTGCGTTGGTTACGTCACCAGCGACACCAACATCACCCTGAATGGTAATTCCGTGTGGCACACTATCGGCAAGACCAAAACGAAGAAATCCTGCGGTTGGTCCTTTGGTGGCTGTTCCTAGTTCAGCACTGACTCCCTGCAATCTAGAACCAGAAATATCGATATCATAGATCTTGGCTCTATTTAACTTAGCTATAACTTCATCATTTGTCTTGGTAAACCAATCGAAAAATGAAGTGGTTGAATTAAGATTCGGGATTTGATATTCGTTGTTTTCTACGCCCATTTGTTTTTTCCTATACCCTTGTTATGTATTTGATTGATACACGCTTGTCTGCGGTGGTTCCACTTAGCGTGAAATTGGAGTTTCCTATATGTGTAATTGTTCCTGACAAAGCGGTAATATCAGGATCTCCTTTTGCTGTGACAACTGCCGAAAATGATCCACCAGATTCTTCAATAAAGATCGTTGCACCAGTAGTAAATGCTTCTCTATTTGTGGTTGTGAACAAGATATCTGCTGTTGTGGGTCCGGGAATTGCGTTAGCCATATCAACAGCCTGTATGATACCAATCACGTCTCCTCTCAAAAAAGTTACTTCTCCAGTTTTTGCACTAAGAGCTGGAGAACTTGCGTAAATCTTATTTCCAATAGCAGGTCGTTTTCCTGAGCTAAATGTTAACAGTGCGTACACTACATTCTGTTTTAGATCCTCTGTGTTTGGCGGAAGATCCAGACCGAGTTCTCTATTATTAGTGAAGTTAGTAGGTTCACTAATAATTGCATATGAATCAAAACTAGTTGGTGTAGATCCTGCAAATGCTCCAACTCTCAGTGTGCTTTCAATATTAGATTCTTTCATTGTAACACTAGTCATAAATGCGTTTACTGGAATAATTGGACCGTACAGATTTTTTTCAGTCAATAGTCCATCATATGGAGTAATAAATGACTTTAATGCATTTTCGAAACCATAATTATTATTTGTATCAGAAACCTTAAACTGTACTTTAGTATTATCTTTTCCTACAAGACGCTCATTAGTCGCTAAATCTTTTGCAATTTTTACACCACGAATATACCAGACATCTTCTTTAATTTTTGTAAGATCAAACTCAACAGTGGGTTTGGTGCCGTTTGCAAAAACCGTTATGTTTGGTGCCGTGACCCCTGCAACAGTAAAGTCACTGTCTTTTAGACCACCCGCTTTTGGATCGATGTATACCATCTCAACTGAACCAGCTTTGTTCGACCAAGCAGTGGCTTTTTCATTGTACCAACCCAAGGGGGAGGAATCACTAAATGGAGATCCTTGAATTTGTGCTGATAAAGTTGTGGGAGCTATTGAACTTGGAAGATCTCCCAAGGTAGATCCAGTACCACCAAATCTTATCTGGGTGTTGATACCAGACATGCGGAGTGCTTGTTGTAATTTGAATACATCATATCGTTTTATATCACCAAATTCATACAAAACATTACCCGCAGTAATTTCGCTGGGTGTTGTCTGGTTGTAGTAGTTTTCTACACCATAGAATTTTGCTGCACCAGTTCCAAGTGGCTGAAAAGGATCACAGACTGCTGTTTTGAATGGACCTAAAGTTACACCATCATCAACATAGTTTCCTTGATCAGCAGCAAAGAAGTTAATTCTGTCTCTAATTTCTAATGTGACCCAATTACTATCTGTAAATCTGTTATCACTCTGCGCTAGTGCAATCCAACTATACCCATCTTCTTGTTCAATAACAACAGTGGGTAAATCTGCAACACTAGTATATCCATTACTTGGTTTATATACAGAAGCAGTTGCACAATCTGTTCTATTACTAGAATTATTACCGACACATAGGAATAACACACCATCACCAATTGTAGGATCGAAGACAAAGCAGTTTTGTGTTTCCGGTCCAATGCTAGGATCGTATCTATCATAAACAGTAGATTTCTGCCAATCTTTTCTGGGGAAGCATAAACGATAATCATCCCGAGTTACTCTTTGGAAATAGCAAGCCGACAACCAAAAGTCATTTAGACTTTGAAGATCATTTTGTGGCACATCAGTAAAGGTATTGGAATTTAATGAAATGTATTGGTTACTGGAGTAGATAAGTTCTTCTATCTGATTGACAGCATTCTCGAACTTGTTTGTTCCAGTATTTAAAATTTTACGGATTGCGGTAACCATTAAGCGTATCCTCCTATGGGACAGGAACTAGTTGACTCTCTACCATCATTTGGTGATGTATTTCCAGATGCAGCATTCAAGAAAGCAACATCCAGTATATTTAGTATTCCAAAAGACGAACCGGCTATGGTGACTGCATCTGACCAGTCAGGAAATGCATAAGTCAACATGTTAGCGAGATTATATGTGGCACCACCAGTTATACCGAAGTGTGCTGTTGATCCAGAGCAACCAGCCGTTGCAGGGATACTAGTAGTATCATCTAGGGTATATGGGAAATAGTTACCAATAATTGCAATCTCTTCACCCGTCCCCGTACCATCATAAGCACCTTCACCAAATGTGGCTTCTTCCCATTGAGAAAAATCTGGAATATTATCATTCTGTATAACTGTTATTGTTGTATCAATTGGATTGTAATCAGACCCCTGTGTTTGTGATGATCTATATGTGGTATCAGAAGCATTACTAAAATCGTCGTTTGTTGCAGAAACTGCGAACTGTATATTTACACCAATTGGAACCACATGTTCGTTCATATACTTTTCTAAATATTCAATGTTTATTGACGTTGTATCTTGAAAAAACAACGTTACGATATAAGCACTACCATCAAATACCTCTATTTGAGTTGTAGACGCACCAACTAGGGTATTACAAAAATATTGAATTGATGCTGGTGTGCCTTTGATATTACAAAATCTATCCACCACACGATTAAGGAAATTTCTAATATTCTGGGGTTCAATGACTAATTGATCTTTATTCATTTCAGTCACCAATTCACTTGAATCGGGTAGGTAGTTACTGAGCAAATATGAAGTCATTTCATTTGGACAAAAATCTAGATCTTTTAGAACCTCAAAATTGTTATCTAAAATATAACGGCTACCGTTGGTTGAGTACAACCAGTTGTAATAAACCTGAAAAAGTTGTACTAGATTATTAACCATTTATCATCCATGCAGGAAATTGATATGTAACATCTATTCTCTTTGTGTGTGGAACTTGTCCGTATGGAGTATTTACTGTTGACGGATTTAAATTAACTAACTCGTTAGGCTTAGTATACCCTTGTTCATTTGTACCCTTTACCATAGTCACGGATTGATTTTTTCCTATAGATGGAGAATTTGTTTCGGGTTCTACATCTAAAATCGATCCGTCATGTATAATTACATTACTTGGACCAGTGCTGTAGTCTGGAAAATTTTTAGCTAAGTCCTCTGCAACAGAAAGCAGTCTATTTCCTGACGAATTTTCTCCACCGTCAAGGTCTATTGCGTTATATAATGATAATACCATCAACCAGCTCCTATAATCTTGGGATTAACTAGAAGCTCCTGCGTTGCTTTTATTTCACCGGGTGTATAGTTTAAACTAATTCCTGCAACTGTAGTATATTTTGTAGAGTCAAGAACAAACTTACCTTCGTTTGTTGTTCCCAGAACACTATTACTTACGGTTTCACCACCTGCGAATATCAGACCAGAGGCTGCTGAAATACCAGCGGTTGTGAACCCACTGGCCGTGTTTAGTGTTATACTAAAAGTAGTTCCCGAAGTTGTATAATCAATCTGATTTTTAAAATCAAATTTTCCAGAGATTTCACCAGAAGAACCAGCTTGAATATTAGGAATTCGTGTTGTTTCGAGTTTGACAAGTGATGAGTTTAAATTGTTACTGAAGGTCTGATTGAATCCCCTACCATACGCAGCACTAAATGTACTTGCGGGTTCATTGGTCGTGAAAGTTATATCCACCTCTAATGGCTCTCTATATTGGAATGTTAGACCTACTAAAATTTCATCAACAAAGTCATTGATTATTTGCTCAGGTACTTGACTTGTGTTTTTCAGAGAATCTCCAGCACCACCGATGAGAGCATCATCAAAGAGAGAAAAGAGAACTTTACCATCAACTTCTTCGGCTGCTGCACCACTTCCATATACTGAAATATTCCTTTTAGGATCTGTTGAATTTATTGAAATTATGCCTTTATTTAAAATTTCTGTTTCATAATCAGATACAGAAACCAACCTTCCTCCACCAACAAAATTCCTTGGTGCGGCAAATTTTATAAGATTGATATTTGGTGAATTGTAACCACCAGAGCTTTTTGTGGATGAGTTGGTGATACTGATTGATGCTCCTAGACCACTAAAGTTTGTTGCTGTATTTGGTCCTGATCCTGACGTGGTTAGATAAGATATGTAAACAATTTCAGTGTCCTTTACTACTCTACCAGTAGGAGTACCTTCTGTTCCAGATGGAGCACCAAAAAATATAGTATAACCATCATTTGTAGTTTCTATATAATAAACTCTATTTGACGTAGAAAGACTTGAGTTTGTGTTACTAATTCTAGTGTATTCTTTTACACCATCAGACTCACCCACACTAACAGTAATTGTTGCGGGATCTATTTTTTTGTTGTTAATATTAAATTTTTGATTTAAATAATCAACTGTCATTGGAGCATTTATAACAACAGATGATGCCTGATAAAATCTATAATCCTTTGTTTGATTTGGCTCAATTATATCCATGGTAGTATCATCATCATTTAATTGATTGATGTAAACAAAATTATAATTTCTCCCATTTTTAGAAGCAGAAACTGTTGTAACATATGGATTCAATCTAAAAGATGTTGTTGCTGTATTATTTAAAGACAAAACACTAGTAGAAGAGTTTCTATGTGCGACTGTATATCCAAGTGGCTTAGATAAGGAAATCAAACTTTCCGTTCTCTGAGCAGAATCCATAAAAGACTCATTCATGAGCATGTTAGAGTAGAAGGCATAGTAAAGAGTGTTATATGAAAGTAGGTCCACTATGGTATTGACAACCGAACCATCAAAATCTATGTCTAGTTGGTTATCTGAATTCTGTAGAAAAGACTTTAGATTAGCCTTGATTTCATCAAAATTCAAACTTCCTAATTGTATTGGTGTATTAGCCATTTTACGTTCCTTCTATCGTGAGTTGTAAACGATCACTGGATTGGGTGTCCGGTTTACCAGTTTTTATCGTATATTCTAGTACTACTTCCATTTTTCCGTCATCTTTTACAGTATCAATATTTTCAATTATGAGATCTCCATAAATTACTCTTTGCTCATATCTATTTATGAGATCCTTAGCCCTTTGTTTTATAAAAACAAATTTGGAAGATTTGACATCAACATCAAATAGTAGCTGTTCCAGACCAACTCCCACTGGAGCAGATGAGAACGGTCTCTCATTTTCTTTAGTTAGTAATATATTTGACAATGATTGTCTTATGGCATTTCCGTCTGTTGTAACCGAAACGTCTCCGGTGAAGCTGTTTCTGTCGAGGTTTAGATTTAAATCTTTATATTTACTCATTATTCTGGCTCGTCTATCTTAGAATCCCGGATTAGTGTTAAAATCATTTTATAATTCTGAAGCGAGGCTATGGCATGTTTGATGTTGGATATCAACCAACAACCAGAATATTCCTCTGACAATGGACTCCCGTCACTGGGTATGTTAATAAATTCACCAATACGAAGATTTAGGTTTCCGGGTACAATACAAACAGCCTGCTGTGCAGTATATAGGTTTACCAGAGCGTTCCGGTAGAGCGGAACTTCTTTGGGTGTGTCCCAGAATGTTGAATATGTTCTTAGTGCTCGGAATGTGCTGTAATAATCCTTACCGTGACATGTAACTCCACATGCACTTTCAACAGAATCTGGATCTAAAACATAATATCCCTTTTTATCTGAATCAAGTTCAGAACACCCAAGTATCTGTGTCTTTGCCCATTCCATTTCACTATCAGTTGGTTCTCTAAAAAGAGGAACTGCTGATGCACCAAAATCTCCACCAGTACAAGGGCATTTACATAATGAATCAGTTGAGGGGCAACCAGCGTTACTAACAGAACCATTTATGTTTACACAGTCATAGTATTCTCTATTTTCGACAATGCTTCTCTGAGTTGCATTTCCCCTTTTTCTATTTACGTCGGTTCTTATTCTTGGATATTCTTTGCTCATGTTGTACACTTTCCGTCGTGATCATTTTCTGCTGTAAATATAAACAATGTCTGTGACCCAGTTATTCCCGCAGATTCCTGCGGTGCTGCGTTATCGGTAATAGGTCGGTCATTTTTATCGCTTCTTTGGATTGTTATTTTATCATCTGCTGAAGGAAAATATAGTTTTGATGGTGGTCCAGCAAATGTCGTTGGTAGATTTACTGTTCCCATTATTTCATTTAACAAATATGTTACAGAACAATAAGGACCATCAACACTATCTGGAATATCCGGTCCAGTATAAGCATCTGTTCCCCCATAGGTTTTCCATTCATTGCCTGGTGTGTTAGAGCATTCGACTTCAGTTTCAGCATCAGTCCTGTTACCATTTGAGTCTTCACAATATCCCTTTGTTCCTAGTTTCGCAAGACTTCTTCTAGTTTTTATTTCACTCAAATCTGTATCATTAATAGAATTCATTCTTACTATAGAACCCATGTAAGTTGCAGGTATTGGTGTTGTCCCTTCTCCTGAATTTGATCCAGCGGTCATACCACCAATTTCCATTAAATTAAAACCACTGGGATAGTTGAATCCTTTAGTATTAATACCTGCGCCAGTAAAGGCTTTATTATTAGTCATTTCTATTGTATTATATGCACTAAACAATCCACGTTTTCCACCACCAACAGGTATCACAAACATTTCTTGTTGTTGATTCACTTTATATGCTTGCTCACCGTCACTGGTTGGATTTAATCCAAATGTGAATGTTAATCCATTTGCTATTGGCTTATCGTCACCATCTTTACTACTATAATCATCACCGGAATTTCCGGGAATGTATACCTTTTTCTCTCCATTTGCGGGATTAATATCAATTGATTCGAGATATTCATAGTAAGTTTGTGTGGAAGGAGCACCTTCAATGAAAACATCAGCCTTTGTTTCCTCTGGAACCAGCGCCTTGGGCCATGTCTCCACTTCGACAAAGGAATATCTGAACATGTGACCAACGGTATTACCGGCACTAAGACCATAGGGAATAATATTTCGGTCCAAGCCCTCTGGATCTTCATCATCCTCTTGAGGTTGACCTCCCCATGTCGCACCAACAAGTAACGCTAAGAACTCTCCACCAGTATCGCTATTACAACAAACAGAATATCGGTAGCGGTTCCATTGTTCCTTTAGGTCGGCTAAAACAGTATATGCTAGTTTACATTGTTTATTATTATTGCGAATGTCAACGATGTCTTTGATACCAATTTCACCCGTTATTGTATCTGTGATAAGTGGGAATTCGCATGTGTCAAACATAGGTTGCCACATATACTTATTTCCCCTACTAGTGGCATAATCATCGTTCATGGTTGGGAATGGTTTATACAAATATGAAGAATCAAAATAACCATAAACTGTATCTGTCAAAGAACTGAACGCTGGATTCTCTTGACCGACAGGTAATTTCCTACCCAGCAAAGGTGAATCACTATCGTCATCCTCATCAACGGCATTAAAATCTTCATACTTGTAAACAACGTAATCTTGTTTTAGATGTGTTGCAACACTCATTGCATCGTGATAATATGTGTTGGTTTGAATTCCTATATTATTATCATTATGCACAGTTTCTTCATCAGCTTTTTCACCCGAGTCTAGTTCGGTTATTCCGTTATACAGTCCCCTATAATTTGGTTCTATTAGGTTGTATCTAGAGCCAAATGCCCCACTCTCTTGTAGCTCAAGTAAATCAGTTGACTTTATCAATTTAAACATTTCAATACGCTTGGATACAGTTTCATCCATTGTAAATCTATACGTGTGGTATCCAGCGTCTTCATTACCATCAATATAATTTTTCTTATATAAACTGTCTGCTTCATTGCCCCCTATTGGAATAAGGTGCCACTGACCGTCTGGCATGGACTGATAAAATACGTATGATGGATTTATTTTTTGTGCTGTGCCTCGGTCTTCAAGTTCACCATCATCATCAAAAATTTGCCCTAGTGCTGGTATTGCATAATTTAAAGATGATCTAATTATAGTGTTTATGCTTGGTATCGACTTCTCTTTACCCCAAGGGTATAGTGATTGTCTATTTTTAATCCAAAGACCGTTATAGGTAGGAACAATTTCTGGTTCTACTTGTGTTGTATTTTGTATCGGTGTTATACCATCTTCGGGTGTTGGAGCAAGAATACCCAATTGATCTGATGAGGCAAGAGACTCTACAAAGTCACTAATTGTTCCTACATAATCTTCTTCTAGTTCTCGTGTTTCATAATTTATAGAGGTGCTTTCATACGAAGCAAATTCTAATCTATATGTAACTGACTGAGATGATCCTAATTTAGCAATACCGGGTGATATATCAGAAACAATAGAAACATTATAGACATAAAATGATAAACCATCCAAGAAAGATTTAAGACCACTTTCAATTACTTGAGTACCAAAAGAAAAACGAATCATAGATCCAGTTTTTGCTAAGTTTGTTATAGATGGTAGACTGCCAGAGTCATTATTTGGATTTGGATCATTAAGAATAATAAATCCACTTATCCCACCTTCGAACAATCCTTCATCGATAGACATTCCACCAAAAGTACTGGAGGCTTGAAAATTCTGAAGAACATTAATATATTCACTTGAACCTTGTGCCTTTATTGAAATCTCACTAAAAACTACATTATTTCTAGCCATTAAAAGTATCCTCTATATTCTGAATTACATCACTGATAAATGACCTCGAAACTGATTCTATTTTTCTTTTCTCATCATTTTCATTTACTAGTCTGTCACTAACTGAAACTAATTGTTGTGTTGATGTATATAAAAGTCCATCCGTTCCAGTCTGACCATTAGCAGATAAAATATAACCTTCTAACAATGAACATGTTCCATTAGTGTTACCGGAGTTATATGTGGCACCAGAAAAATCAGTAAAACTAAAAAGATTTGATGACCCCTGCAATAAAATATTATTAGTATAGGGATTCAAATCAGTATTAGTCACATTAGAGTAAAATGTTTTAATTGATTCTGAATATAGACTAACTTTTTTCATTGTAAACTCATCACCAGAATTTCCCAAATAATTCGGATCAGAAGAAAATGCATTTTTTTCTCCTATGACATTGGATACACTAATCCGTGAACCCTCGTTGGAATACTGTCCATCAGGACTTCTCCTGAATATGTAAAATCTATTATCTTCTTTGAAAAAATCTGTTTCTAACTGAGCGCCAGTTGTACCAAGATTATAATTTTTTATCCATATTTTTCTTAGGTGAGGATCCCATGACTGAACTATGCCATAACTAATTGTTTCTTCTGTGTAGTTATTTTGATTTGGTGTAAACCCATTGAAATCATATTTCAATACGATAACATCTCCTGTTGTTGGTGCGCTTTCGGGTTGCTCCAACATATGAAAAGCATATCCTGCATAATCAGATTCTAACTTTTCAGTAAATTCTGTACCAGAAATGGGCCAGTAATTATCGGATATTATATTATTTTCTAGTAAATTGATATAATATAAAGAAGGATCTTCATACAGTGAAATTGAAAGTTGATCTGGACTTTGATTATCTGAAATTTCTATTTTATTTACTTCTGTTGTTTCTATAATAGGCCGACTAAAAAGATTTTTAACGTTTTTAGTCAGACCATCAGTAAATTTATATTCAATATTATTTAAAAAATCAAAATATGTCATTGCCCACTCCCCAAGTCATTGAAGAATTCTGACCTACTCGTTATAAATCCATTGTAGTTAAATACGTTTTCTAGTTCCACAAAGTTACAAGAAAGGAAATATGAGAAAGGTCCACCTACTCCAGCAACAAATGATTGATTATCTAGTCCATGAAGAACTGACATAAGCACACATATTTTTGGTGTGCCTAACCATAGTCGAGTTGTTTGAAATTCATTACCACCAAATTCATTTACGGCAGTTACTGTCCATACGTTTGGAGGCCTCATTCTACTAGCTTGTGCAATGTTACCCTCACTCGCAAATCCACCTACAACAGGCATTGATAGTGTTTCGAAAGCTTCTCCAATATCTTTTGCAATAAAAGTATTTGCCTTTTTTGACGTAGATTTCAAATTCCAATTGAAGCTGTATTTTCTTTTTGATGAACCAAGATATCCTGCCTCTGTTGTTAGGAGTTCTAATCTACCTAAATTGGAGCTAATTTGTCCAAACGCATCTCCCTGATATCTTTCAGAAACACCAGTCAAAGTTTCTCCGACTTGTTCTAGTAATTGTCCAAAATCCATGGTGGCAAGATTTGCTGGATCTAAGTTGCTGTCTATTGTTCCTAGAGCTTGTGATAGATTTTCCATCATTGGAGCATCTTCTGAATATCTGTGAGCAGTACCCCTATTCACCTTAACTCCCGGAAGAATTATGCGGGTTACTGGGTTTGAAAGATTTGCTCTTTCTGAAGATGTTCTGGGGTATGGATAACAACTAAATACCAGATAATACGGTGCTTCTGATGATCCATCATTATATCCCCAAGAAAATTCGGTAGCCATGGTTTCCTCCTAGTTTCATTCATATATATGTATGCTATGGCATATAAAACGAAGTACATCCCAGAAAATACAACCAAATATGTCGGAAATCCCACCAAGATCGTTTGTCGGTCAATGTGGGAAAGAAAGATGTGCAAATATCTCGATAACAACACCAATGTTCTTCGTTGGGCAAGTGAAGAGGTGGTAATACCTTACCTATCCCCAGCAGACAATAAAATGCACCGATATTACCCAGATTTTCTTGCTGAAATAAAAACCAAGGACGGTAGTATCAAGACATTTTTAATTGAAGTTAAGCCATATAAACAGACAAAACCACCTGTAATCAAGAAAAGAAAAACAAAGTCTTACGATATGAATATGAAGACATATGCCATAAATGAAGCGAAATGGAAAGCTGCTAAAAAAGTTTGTAATGATAATCAGTGGGAATTTACCATTCTAACCGAAAACGAACTATTTAAAGGGAAGCAACTAAAATGAGTCTAGAAGGAACAAATGTAAATGATTTAGTTGAAGCTGGTGGAATTTACAGTAAAGGGCTCATGAAGCACAATAGGTTCCATGTAAATATGTTTATTAACACTGATACCTATGTCAAATCACTCACCAATATTCCAGTCTTCGCTGCCAGAGTTCCCGGTTGGGATGTGGGTACTGTTGCAGAAACTGGCGTCGGAGGAAACATCAAGATGTTTCCGTATAGGAAAAACTGGAATCAACAATTATTCTTGACTTTCTATATGGAAAATGAAGTTGATGGATCACTGTTTGATATAGTGAATAGATGGTGTAATGCGGTTTCTCAACCACAAGGTATTCAAGGATATTATCAAGAGAATGTAAGTGGAAATGTATTAGACATAGTAAACGGTGACAGAGACAACATTAAATGGAAATTTTATGAAGTGTATCCACGGGTTTTATATCCGATTGAGCTAAAGCCTGTTGAGGATTTTTCCCCTATGGTTTTTAGTGTGCAGTTTGTTTACCGAGCGTTTGATATTTACAACGCAGAAAATATTTTAATAGGAACACAAAATCCTAATGGTGGAATAGGAAGTTAATTATGAAAATAGAATTACCTGTGTACAAAACAAAACTCCCTGTAAAAAATATAACAGCGGAGTTTATCCCTCTTGTTGTTAAGCAAGAAAAAATTATAGCTGCGGCAAAACAAACCGGAATCCCATCTGATGGATACAATACTCTTCTTAAGATTCTTCAATCCAACACAGAAGTAAATATAGACGATCTAACTGAAACTGATTTGATTCATTTGATATTAGAATTGAGAAAAAAATCAATAGGAGAAAAATTTAAAACCGCCTTTAATTGTCCACAAACAGGACAACTAGTAAATCTAGATGTAGATTGTTCTGATATTGTTATTGTTGGAAATAGTAATGCAGAAAAAATAGTAACGGATGATTTTATCATAAACATAGAAATACCATCAAGTTTTTCTAATATAGCATCAACAATAAAATCAATAGAAACTATTAATGAAAAAATTGAATTTAAAAATCTAACGGAAGAACAAAAGATTGAGATGGTAGACTCACTACCAATTAAAACTAGAGATGAAATAGAAAAAGGAATGAACTGTCTTTTTCATTATGAGCATGTGTTAGTGTATGAAACTGCTGGAACAGAACGAAAAATAAAGCTAAGTAGCGCAGAGGATTTTTTTACCTTACTTTTTGCCATGTAAATCTGCCTAGCTTTTATTATCTAAATTTTCAACTCATGCAAATGTATGGGTATAGCCTAGCTGAATTAGAATCAATGATTCCATGGGAAAGAAAGATCTACACTGGTATGTTAAACGATTTTATTAAAGATCAAAATATGAAAACACAACAAGCAATGGCCAATAAGGGGATATAATAATGGAAGAAAATACACAAAACATTAATATAAAAGATGCTGCCAGTATGTTGCAAATGGATGCAATGACTTCATTCTCAGAAGTTGTATCTGACAGAAAGAACACTGTGCCGGATTTTTCTTCATTGAGTCGAGAAGGAATAGAAGATATGGAAGAGTTCAATAACTTCCAACCTTCTGCGGCAGTTGATAAAGCAGTGATAGACACAAATCAAACTGCACAAAAAATAAAAATTGATCAAATGTCCGCTGTCGGTCAGAAACCATCTGAATTAGGTAACGATATTAAATTCCGAGAACAGGAACTTTTCGATACAACAACTCAAGGATTCCCTACTGAAATGGACACAGAGGAGTTACCCCCTGATATCGGTGGGGTAACTCCTCGTGCATCTAGAGGCGTGTCTAAATCTCGCGGTGGGGTTGATCTAAGAACAACAGGCAACCCCTACGGATACGCTTAATCCTTAGCGAGTCTCTCGAAGTAGTCAAGAGCATCAGTCTCCTCTGCAACGCTCTCAGACTTGCTA
>TARA_R110001599_G_C12275790_1_pt1 | contig 17991 bp, 17 predicted proteins | sample TARA_R110001599 | Tara Oceans TARA_R110001599 (sample SAMEA4398360) | marine metagenome | biome: Polar Biome; feature: [MES] marine water layer (ENVO:01000295) within the mesopelagic zone...; material: water (ENVO:00002006), including particulate matter (ENVO:01000060) such as...... | reverse complement strand
GAATCACACAAAAATAGAATTAAAGTTCTATTTTTACATCATGCTGCACAAAATACATAATACATTGTTTTAAAAGTAAAATAAAAGCCACTAAATTATAGTACCCTGCATTATACCCTTGATATACTGACGTTCTGTAATAACTGGGTTGTTACCTAGAATCAATACGTTAAACGCTTGTATCGACCAAGAGCTAATAAGCGAAAAAAGTACCAGTAAAGTGCTCCGGTTATTTAGGTGCGCACAACACCTAACCCATACTCAACAAAAGCTAGAGTTAATAGCACAGTATTTTATAAACAACTGTGCGGTTCAGCCCCGTGGATACGGGGAACACTTCAAAGTTACCAACGGGAATAATTTGCAAACCGGTTCAGCCCCGTGGATACGGGGAACACCTCAATATTATCAATGATATCAACTAATGATTCGGTTCAGCCCCGTGGATACGGGGAACACTACTCCTGATCTTCTGCTTCAGGTATTCCGTACGGTTCAGCCCCGTGGATACGGGGAACACACGCGAGCCGGTGATCGTGTCTCTTTTTATCGCGGTTCAGCCCCGTGGATACGGGGAACACCATTTATCGTTGACGACATATCAAGACCTTGGCGGTTCAGCCCCGTGGATACGGGGAACACGATTAATCCTGCTCGCTAGCATCTTCAATCGCCGGTTCAGCCCCGTGGATACGGGGAACACCTATCAACTGTTGGCCAGTATTTAGATGCGCGCGGTTCAGCCCCGTGGATACGGGGAACACACGTGACCAATTTGAGGGAGCTATAGGACGCGCGGTTCAGCCCCGTGGATACGGGGAACACACCACTCATTATCAATAAGCACATTATGAACGCGGTTCAGCCCCGTGGATACGGGGAACACCTAAACTAGCTATTCCGCGAGTATAAAGCCTACGGTTCAGCCCCGTGGATACGGGGAACACGCATAAGCATCGAGGCCCGCTAAAGTTCTATAGCGGTTCAGCCCCGTGGATACGGGGAACACGTTGGAAGTTGCTGTTGTTTGTTGGTTGGCTGCGGTTCAGCCCCGTGGATACGGGGAACACGAAACAGAGTGTCTTCATCTGGGGTTGAGATGCGGTTCAGCCCCGTGGATACGGGGAACACTATAAATAGCTAGCTGATACTGATTAACATTACGGTTCAGCCCCGTGGATACGGGGAACACGTCTAATATGTATATGTTAGATGTTATTACTACGGTTCAGCCCCGTGGATACGGGGAACACTACAGTATTGGCAACATTACCGAAAACTCAGCCGGTTCAGCCCCGTGGATACGGGGAACACCTCATTTTGCTCATGTGCTATTTACTCCATAGCGGTTCAGCCCCGTGGATACGGGGAACACGTTTAGTAAGGTTTCTAAGCTATTAATGTAGGCGGTTCAGCCCCGTGGATACGGGGAACACCTAGGCATACGATGCGCCCCTAAGAATTCAGCCGGTTCAGCCCCGTGGATACGGGGAACACTTTCGTCTGTAGCATCATAAGAAAATGGCACACGGTTCAGCCCCGTGGATACGGGGAACACTCTTCCTCGCGTAGCATATCGCGCCAATTGTGCGGTTCAGCCCCGTGGATACGGGGAACACAGTTTTTGCAGCAATAAAAAAATCAGATAGTGCGGTTCAGCCCCGTGGATACGGGGAACACTAGATAACCCTAGCCAATTCGCTAAACTAATGCGGTTCAGCCCCGTGGATACGGGGAACACGAAAGTGTACTACATCTACACATAGCGCCACGCGGTTCAGCCCCGTGGATACGGGGAACACTGTGTTGTTTAATGTAATCATTAGCTAACCTCCGGTTCAGCCCCGTGGATACGGGGAACACAATTTCACTACGGCGAAACAATAGATATTATGCGGTTCAGCCCCGTGGATACGGGGAACACCTTTTCTACTCAGTGGACCCCCAAAGTAATTGCGGTTCAGCCCCGTGGATACGGGGAACACCGAAAACTGGCAATGTGAATTTTGAAACGTACCGGTTCAGCCCCGTGGATACGGGGAACACCATTACAGTTTAGTACTTTTTGCCGCCAACAGCGGTTCAGCCCCGTGGATACGGGGAACACACGTATTGCGTGTAGTTAAAGATAAATTCAACCGGTTCAGCCCCGTGGATACGGGGAACACCCTAATCATATTATTGAGTCGTTTCGAGCTGACGGTTCAGCCCCGTGGATACGGGGAACACTTATTCTTAATAATGATAATGGTGAGTATATGCGGTTCAGCCCCGTGGATACGGGGAACACAAACGATTGCATACCTGTGCCGACTCTAACGCCGGTTCAGCCCCGTGGATACGGGGAACACGCTGATGAAAGTCGTTCAGCGGGTGATCAATTCGGTTCAGCCCCGTGGATACGGGGAACACACATCAAAGCGGTGCTGATTTTTTTGTGGCAGCGGTTCAGCCCCGTGGATACGGGGAACACCTCTTGCCTATCGCTGCCTGTTCGTTACCATACGGTTCAGCCCCGTGGATACGGGGAACACTTATGAAATCGATAAGTTAGCATGGGTATCGGCGGTTCAGCCCCGTGGATACGGGGAACACACCCATGTTGTTAACGCTAATGTGAACAACGACGGTTCAGCCCCGTGGATACGGGGAACACTGGTATTGTGTATTCCCACTCTGGAATTATTACGGTTCAGCCCCGTGGATACGGGGAACACCACTAACCATTAACAACGGTAACGACTAATGGCGGTTCAGCCCCGTGGATACGGGGAACACCTACACATGATTTAATCGGTATATTAAAACCGCGGTTCAGCCCCGTGGATACGGGGAACACACCACCCCAACGTAAACGGTGCGCTATCAAACCGGTTCAGCCCCGTGGATACGGGGAACACCCATTTACGTATAGTGGAAATGACGAAACGGGCGGTTCAGCCCCGTGGATACGGGGAACACAATACCTGCAGTGCTACTAGCTGCAAAAATTACGGTTCAGCCCCGTGGATACGGGGAACACGCATTGCAACAGCGGGGCATTCACCGAGTTTGAGGTTCAGCCCCGTGGATACGGGGAACACTCGAAGCATCATTAATCAATAAATCACCAGTGCGGTTCAGCCCCGTGGATACGGGGAACACTGAAATATTAAATCACGGATTAGATCCCACTCCGGTTCAGCCCCGTGGATACGGGGAACACTCCGTTATCATCAACAACATGACGAATAACATCGGTTCAGCCCCGTGGATACGGGGAACACTTGTAACACGTGTTTGTTCTTCGGTTAACTTTCGGTTCAGCCCCGTGGATACGGGGAACACTGAAAATCAGGTGTTTTTATCGCCCGAACTAACGGTTCAGCCCCGTGGATACGGGGAACACTGCATATAGGGGTTGGGGTCAGTCAGGAGTCACGGTTCAGCCCCGTGGATACGGGGAACACTCAGCCGCTATAATTTGCGTTCTAGCAATTGGCGGTTCAGCCCCGTGGATACGGGGAACACTGCCGCTATTGATCTTACTAGTACAGAGATAACGGTTCAGCCCCGTGGATACGGGGAACACTCAAAGGGTGTTAGATAGGGCGCAAGAATTGCCGGTTCAGCCCCGTGGATACGGGGAACACATGGTGGTGCTTTTGCTCATTTCGCGTAGTGGCGGTTCAGCCCCGTGGATACGGGGAACACTGTTTATTAGTTTATCAGCTAAAGCTTGAAAGCGGTTCAGCCCCGTGGATACGGGGAACACTCTAATTGTACATTATTGTTTTATAATACAAAATAATGCACTTTATAATCTACCAAATTTTTAAAGAACAAACTCACTAAATTTTAGCTAGTTCAGGTTTAAACTTAACTAGCCGTAAACCATCTATTTCAATCGGCATCCGCCGATTTTCACCATAAGTAATAAAATCAAAACCTGATTCAGTATTAGTACTCCAAGCCATCACGACATTACCATCATCTGCTAGCTTATTAACTTGAAACCAAATCATTTCTCGAACACGCCTCGATACATCCCCTACGTAAACACCTGCTCGAATTTCCAAAAGCCATACAGCTAAACGGCCACGCATTCGTGGTGGTACAGCTTCAGTTACGACCATGCACATACTCATAACTTATTCCTTATCCTGTCAGCTATTGATTCTATCAACTACTCAACCTGAACGATGACCATCATCGCCAATAGACTCTGGCTCTGGAATTGCTGGCGGCTGAGCATCATCATAAGGTTTAGGCGGTTCAATTTCACCCGCACTTAAAATCTCTTCAATTAAAGGGATCAGTTTTTTTAAGGTTTTAGTGGTTCTAAATGATTCTCGACAGGCAATACGTACGTCTCTGTCTGGTTTAAAAGGCGACTTTGCCGCTATTTTAAATGCAACAGGCACTACCGTTTCAAACTTTATAATATCGGCAATATCATACACAAAACTTAAGGGTTTTCCTGTGTGTAAAAAACCAATCGCAGGGGCATAACCTGCCGCTAAAATAGCGGATTCTGTAATGCCATACAAACATGAAGTTGCAGAGCTAATACACTGATTAATTACATCACCTTTATCCCAGTCTTTAGGATTATAACGACGGCCATGCCACTCAACCCCATATTGTTTGGCTAATAACTGATAGGTTTTACGTACTCTTGCGCCTTCGATACCTCTTAGTTGATCAACACTGCGTCGTTCAGGCGCTGGCTCGCCAAAACGCAATTCAAACATTTTTCGCACGACTTTAAGACGCAAGCTTTCATCTAATGCCAATTTAGCTTGATATAATAGTTTATCACTACGCGCCCCGCCGGGCTGACCAGCTGAATATAAGCGAACACCAGCTTCGCCAACCCAAATTAATAACGTGCCACAAGTGCTGGCTAGCTTTATAGCCGCATGACTGACCCGAGTACCCGGTTCAAGCATAATGCATGCAATACTGCCTACCGGAATATGCATGCGTTCACCATTTTTATCGATCACGACAAACGCACCATCTTTAACATCAACTTGTCCCATGCCAATAAAAATCATTGAATTTCGATCTTTTAATGGAATGGGCTTTAAGGGTACAAATGACATTCCTTGTCTCCTTTTAATTAATGCTGCTTATGTAGAACAAACTCACCTTTAATTAATGCTTTAAATAAAGGTAAATCATGCTGGTATTTTAGCTGTACTGCTGCAAAAATTTGTTTTGCTTCTTTATTTAAACTAACAACAGCATCACGACGTAGTTGGGCTGCTTCTTTACGATCAACATCTAATAGTATTTGTTGAATAATTTGTTGCGCATTAGCTACGAAACGTTGCATCGCTTGTTCTTTAATTCCACCAACAAAATTTTTATCGTAACCAATTCCAAATAACTTATTAAAAGCGATAGATAGTTTTTCTTTTTGCTCTAATCCTGCTTCAACAACCTTAGTTATCCGGATGAGGTTTTTAGATAGTGTCGCAGGCATTGAATATAAATCATAAACTCGACCTACAATAGAGGCTTGGCTCGCTATATTACCGCCAATTAATAAACTTGTTAGATCTGTGATATCCATTTCTTGATATTGATTAACAATATAGGCCGGTTTAACGCTACTTTTATTGGTTTCTTTACCTATCACATAAGACGTTAACTCTTGCCAAGACTGCCAATGTTGATCACGGGCACATACCGCATAAGTGCCATCTTCCTTTATATTTCTTGGCGTATAAGGATGCAACCAAAAACCAGCGCCTGCGTCACGTCCCTTTTTAGTAGAGCCATAAGACCCAGTATATTTAGTTCGTTGGAAAGCTGTTACCGTTTTGGTTGACAGGCGCCCGCAGACATCACAACTGATCTTTTTGTCATCCATTTGAAAACTGATATGGTAAGCCAGTGCAAACAAGCCTCTCTCTAAACCTATTTCCTGAGCTGCAAAGTAATCACCGTGTGGCGGTATTTCCCACATTAAACTTTGCTCTGCGTCAGAAGATAATGATGCAAACTTATGAAAGTTATCAACAGCTACAGTATTAGCTAAAATGGTTGATTTTAAAGTCCTAGCCGCTATTAACGTTGTAATAGCCCCTCCACCACGAATACCTGTTGCGCCAGAACTGCCAAAGCAATCCCCTTTTATATTCATATGTAAATTATAATTAAGTACATGAATACAATCTGAGCAAACATTTTCAACTTGCTTCATTTCAGAAAATAACCCAGAAGCATTTACAGTGCCACTGCTTTCAATTCCAGAAATCAAATTACATACTGGTGCTGAAAATACTTTTGATTGACTTAACGCTTTCGATTGCATAAAACTATCGTCTTCAAACCACTTTGTATCAACTTTAGCTAAACAGTCATCATATTGCTCCGCGCTTACACCTTGCGTAATATACTGCTTAAGCTCTACAATCGTTGGTTTTAATACTACCGTGGTTAGTGAAGCCAATAGCTGTAACATTGCTAATTGCGTTTCATCAAAATAATACTGTAGCTGATAGTCTTGAGATGACGTTAATATTTCTTTTAACGATACTTTACCTTGTGTCGTTGAAATAAAGGGATCATTAAGCAAGTTCATTCTTATCTCCTAACTGCCCACAAACATAAACAATACGCATCGCATATTTACGTGGTGTTGACGTGGTTAAGTCGCGAACTTGTAATGTCGCCACTTGGTTTTCACCACTTACATCACTAAAGATTTGCCCTTGTCCTGTAGCCTGCTTTAAAGCATTCGCCGGATTATCACTATCAACAATATTTTCAAATAACGGCCGCGTTAACGGACATGACTTTCGGCCTTGATACAAGGTAAATATTGGTGACTTAACTGCTACGGCGAGCTGTTCGATAAGCTCAGCATCTGCTGTAATGGCAAAGCTATGTTCACTATCGCACCAATATTCTCTAAAAGTTGGTTTAGTATTTTTTTGAATTTTTCCTTGCGGGCTGCGAAAGTTTTGCACTGTGTGATAATCAGTTATTTTTTCACCGACATTATTCACTTGCACTGCGATAGTTAATCGCTGTGACAATTGATGTAATTGTTGGCATTCGCTACGTTCAATACCAAGTGAGGCACCAAGTAAACCAATAACAGCTGAGCGCGTAGGAAAATGGTTAACACGGCGATGTACATCAAATGTTTGTAATCCATAAGCTGACATCCCCTCTGTTTTTAATAGTAAGGTTTTTTTCGATAAATTCGACTTCATAAAATACCTCTAACTAAAGCGAATATCACTAAGCATGTTTACCGCAGTTATCTGCTTACTTTGTGCCGCTTCAGTCATATCAAAGGCAATAGCGGTTGAATCTAACCCATAACCATTAACTAGCTTTTCGTAATGTGATACTAAGCTAGTGATAGAGTTTTCCATCACCTCACCATTATTAGCTATCGGTTTACGAAATGCATTGGCTAATGATAATGCTTGATTGGACTTAGTCACTAAGACAAAATCGGCAAAGTTATGGGCGGCAAAGGTTTTCTGTTTGGCTGAGGGTGAAACCTGTGCAAAACACCGTACGATGGTATTAATAATGTCGCCAGTTTGTTCTACTGTTTTGTTTATGTTCTTAGCTAATAAATCAACATCAATCGATGCATAGCGATAAAAAACCCCTGAACTAAACTCGTTGGTACCTATATGACCTGAGCCTTGTTCTGCTAAATCATCACATGCGGTAAACCAATCAACCTCAATATCCGCACTATGGGTTGTTATACTATGAGCAACACTCATTGCCGCCTCAACATTACGCTCTGGACAACTAGCATCCATACGCCCAGACAATGCAACATCAAGTGTTGGCAGTTGAACAATTTTTTTAAGATCCTTTAATTCCGTACCCACTTCAACCATATTAATGGCTTCACGAATAGCACCAATAGAAAAAGGCTGTACTGCATCAAATTGACGTGACCCCGTTTCTTCATCTTTTTCTTTTTTTAATTTAGAGCCAATATTAAGCAGTACCTCTTCAATAATTTTGCTATCAATCTCTGGTAATTGTTCAATGCATAATGCTAATAGCTCATCAACTTTATTGGTTCTAATGGATACCTCTTCAACACTTTCCTTATAAATGTCACTGTGACGAATAGCACGCTTTAAACACTGACTTGAAATTCGGCTTCGCGTTGTACCACCAAAAACAGCTGTTTTTTGTAAACCTGAATCATCTCGATTCATCATTGATGATGGGTGTGAGATAAGCGTATGAATATTGATAAATGTCGACATGGTTAAATCCTTCTAAAATTAATATTATTGTTGTTCTGCTAAAATGAAATCTTTTAATAATCGGCGGCGTGCATTATCGCCCCAGTATTGAGCTAATTCACCTAAACTGGATAACTGAATATTTTTACATCGTACTAACTGACGTTTTAGGTACTCAATACCATTATCACCACTGCGGGTTATTTGAATTATCTGTGTTTCTTTAACACCTGCATTTAATAATGCTTGAGCAACATTGGTTGCCGAGTCATCCAAGCTTATATCAATAGCAACGAGTAAAAATAAAATACGAGCTGTTTGACTGCTATCTTTCATACCTGAATACTTCAATACACGAAAATAAGCAGGTGAATCGATTATCTTTTTGAAACTACAGCGTTTTAAGTCAGCCTTATCACCACTAGGTAAGCTCTTATACGCTTTATAAATACCTTGATACATTTACTATTCCTTGTGTTAACTCGCTTTTGCTAATGATAACAAGCCTGCGCCAGCATGCTTTTTACGGCCAATGCCCATGACTAATGCGCTATAGATTTGAGCAGCTTCGGTGACTTGAAAGACACCTTCGTAAGCGACAAAACGGCTAGTATGTGTTTTACGGCTAGTCACTAATGTTGATTCTATTGAAGTAACGGTGACATTAGCGCCACTTAATTTGCGCTGTAACCAAGTCACCTGCTCTGCCTCATCTTTAATATCAATAACTTTTTTGCCTTTACTTAGGCACTTAGTTGGATTGGCTAATAATTTAAATTTATAATAATCGCCATTATTTACTGTTGGGCTAAATAATTTACTTTGTAATACTTTTGCACCTTGATGACTTTTCGGCTCACTGGTTGATTGCAATAAAATAGTTACTTGGTTATTTGCACTACTCTCTACTCTAAATAAATGGTCACGTTTGCGCTCTGCAGGTCCCGGAAACAACTCCCATATAGCCTGATGTTGGTCATAACTGTCGGTAACATTAAGCGCTACCATTGAGATATACATATCTTCTCCTTATTATATTAATGTGTTAAACAACTACACCTAACTTCGTGTAATTAATATCTTTTCCAACGATGCCTTTAGTGCAGTAAAAGGTTTCATCCAGACTACCTTTGACATGCTTTTTGGCTAAAGATACCGTACTTTTTTCTCTATCTTGTTGTTCGCTATAGTCGCCTCCATGCCATAACTCACCTTGTGAGTTAATTAGTACAACTGAACCACTCATTTCACCATCTCTAGTAAGTAATGCACAACGAGGATCAACATCGCTGAGTGGCTTCGAATCTAAGTTACTATTCATTTTCGCTGTGTATAAGGCACCTGACTGCTCATACTCATAATCTTGATACAGTTTTAAAAACTCAACTGGTTCATCACTATATTCATCCTCTTGATGAACATATTCAATGGCTTCTCTATAACAGTTAGGAAAGCTTAGTACTTCATGTTGTTGTAAATATTGTTCCGTTCGATATAGCACGCGAGTATTTCGATAAACAAAGCCACTTCCTTGATAATGTGTTTTCCAATCGGCTGCTTTTTCAGCCGGTAACAAAGTAATAAATGTTGGCTCTTTTATCGTTTCACTTCTTGGTGACAACTCGCTATTAATACGATGATGACGCCATAACCTACCCATACGTTGCATTAAGAACTCAATAGGTGCAATTTGACTTACCATGACATCAAAGTCTAAATCTAGTGATTGCTCTACAACTTGTGTTGCTACCAAAATACGTCCTTCTCGTTTAGCGTTTTTTCCATAGGTATTTAAAACCTGTCGCTCAATTTTATCCCTATCACTAAAAGTAAAGCGCGCATGGAATAAGTCTATCGATATTGCTGCAGTTTGAGATTGTAATAAAGAAAACAATTGCTGAGCATCGTTAACTGTATTACAAATAATACCAACCATTGCTCCTTCTTCAGCCCATTGTATAAGTTGTTTTTGCTGAGTATTATCAGGTAATAAGGATTCTGAACGCCAAATATCGTTCCTGACATGCTTGGGTTCAGTAACAACATTTAAATCGTATTCTGTAGTTTTATTTTCCATATTGGTATGGGAAATTAATGGATAGCTAACGCTTTCTACTTTGCCGCCATAAGGGTGTAATAATTTATTTTTTAATGTGCTAGGTAAAGTAGCAGATAGTAGAATAACACTTGAAAATGCTTGATGTTGCCCTTTTAATACTTGCTCTATCAGGCCATACATATAAGCGTCAAAGCTATGGATTTCATCTAAAATCAATACTGATTTACGTGTGCCAAATGAGCGGACAAACTGATGCTTAATCCCAAGTACTCCCATTAGAATTTGATCGACTGTTGCTACGGACATCGAACCTAAAAATGCACGTTTACTTGACTGATGCAAAAACCCATTTTCATCTGGTAACAGATACTTAGCCTTGCTATGAGCTAAAGTAACAGAGCTATCTGGGAATAATTTTTGCGCAGCAATTCCTATACGATTAAATAACCCATTGGCTGTCGCTTGTGTTGGCAAGCCAAAGACAATGCCATCGGCAAGACCTTGTTCAATTAGTTGGGAGGCATAAGCCAAGGCAAATTCTGTTTTACCCGAACCCGTATCAGACTCAACAATGGTTAAACCCGTTTCTAAAGGCATTTGGGATAATAACGTTTGAATACCACGCGGAGTATAACCTTCAAATAAATATTCAAAACCAGCACCTTCAAGTTTAGCTATCATTCCTGAGCTAATAAGTGCATCCGTGGCTGCGGGTAATATTTTTTGATAATAATCATTAAGATTTACATTTTGATCTGTCGTAAAGTTAGTTATAGAAGAGCCTATCCAGTCCGCAACACTGCACAAGCCTGCTAACATTGGAATTTCCCCAACATCAGGAATTTCACATAGCCCTAACCAATTAAGGCTAAAATCAATCCATTCTTTGCGTGCTAAAATATCAAGTTCTATTAATTCTTCATCTGCTTCTGGCTCAAAAAAATCAATTGAGGTGTCACAATAACCATGATGTCCAGCTACGGCTTTCATCGCCTGGTTGCTGTCATTTTCTCGCCTAAAGTGAAAATAACCATACGAGCCATGTGCGTATTTTTCAGGTTCAACTTCGTATTTATCACCTTGCAACTTTACTCGTATTTTCTCGACAAAATTTTGAAAACGAGCATCAAACTTACCCAAATCATGCAGTAATACAAAAAATAAAATGATTGCTCGTGTTTCAGCTTCTGTTTTCCCTATTTGTTGGGATATCTGTTTCAATAATACATTTGAATGCGTTAACCATGCATCAGCAACTGCGGCGACATCTAAGCAATGGTAAGGTAATAAGTGATAATCAAAACCACCGCCTTCAAGAGCTTTCGCTTTGCCCCAATATTTAAAATAACTTGTTGTATTTTTTTGTACATCACGCATACCAAATGTCACCAAATTTATATAAATACTAATAAATAATGATTGTTACTCTATGAAAGAACTAATCAATCCTCAATACTGTAATTACTAACATGTAAACAAACTATATAGGTTGAGGTAAGTAAGGCGTTATCGCCTGCCTGCTTTCTCTGGTAAGGACTATCTGTTGTTCTTCGGGGCTATTCTTGTAACTATCGATATGTAAACGACGTAATAAGTAGTTCACTAAAGCAGCTCGTGTAGGTATTATTTTTTGGCCTAGCTGCATTTGAAAATCTTGCTCGATGATACATTTTTGCTGGTCGTTAAACCTAGGATCTGCCTCTATTACTACGTCAACGATTGTGTTCCACCTATCGTCATGTGTAGCGTTACGTGTGGCTTTACCTTCAAATGTTGCTTCACCATTAAATCGCGATAAGGTGAAGTCTCTAAATTGACTGTTTTTGTTACAGTATGCTCTAACGTGCCAACGTAATCCGTCAAATATCAATGCATGCGGTTGTATTATGCGGTCTAAGTAATTAGGGCTTGAAAGTGAGATATAGCCAATATCTATTTGAAGTTGTTCTCGTATAGCACGAAGAATTGGCCTGATTTGTAGCGGATTTATATTACGAAGTGGTGCTTCAACCTCTAAAGCAATTCTTGAAAGGAAGTTACTCGAATCATCACTAGAAAATTCTATAGCTGCTAAGTACTGTGAAAAAGAATTAAAGGAACTACTGTGAATAAAAGAATGGTTAAAATCATCTGTAGCAATATACGCTTTTTGGGATAAGTCATACTCCAAGTAAGTAGGAAACTGTTCTCGATACTGCTTCAGTATACCACTTGCTGCCTGTCTTGAAAGCTGAAACTTAGTGCTAATATGAGTTGCATTAACCTGCCCTTCCCATCCAACTACGTTATTAATAAACGTAAAACGCTCTCTCGCTTCTTTTGACATATCCCTGCTACATAGCTATCAATTACCTAGACACACTTTCACACGAGGAAATAAAAAAAGCAATTGATATACATCATAAAAATGATGTTATTGTTAATTATCGCCGGCTTAGAGAGTTAAAGCGAATTATAAAATACTGTTCAAATTTGACCGTTATATCAACGGAGTCATTACACTTTATCTATTTAAAAAATTGATGGTGTAGCAATTAATTTTTATTACTTTTCATTACCTTTAAATAGTTTTTGTTCGCACGATTCCAAACCTAAACTTGGTTATTGCTACTCCGAGCTTCGGCAATACGCACGAATTACCCTTTACGACGATCACAAACTAGTTAGACAGAGCTTTATAAACGGTTGTGCGAGAACAATTAAGCTGTTTAGCTATTTGAGATTTATTAGTGCCAGCTATTGCAAGTGCTCGGATATTTTCATTTAATTCGATATTGACTGGTTTGCCCCTATATTTTCCCTTCAGCTTTGCTATCGCTATACCTTCACGTTGACGCTCAAGCATCATAGAACGCTCAAATTGATAGATACCACCTAACATTGTCAGCATTAGTTGCTGCATTGGGTTATCTTCGCCAGTGAACGTTAGTGATTCTTTGTGAAATATAAGCTTAACGCCTTTATCAGTTAACTCTTTAACCAAGGTGAGAAGATTTTCGGTATTACGAGCCATTCGGCTTATATCATGCACATGGACAGTATCATCCTTTCTAACAAACTTTATAAGCTCCTTCAGAGCAGGTCGGTTTGTATCTTTACCACTACACTTATCAGTGAAAGTTTCATCTAGTGGGATTTTATTTAATTGTCGTTCCGTGTTTTGTTCGATTGTCGAAACACGAATATACCCGATTTGTTTACCACTCATATTTATTCCTTGGAAAGCGTTCACTTTAAGTCTTAGATGTCATAAGAATATACGTACACTTAATCTAAATCAACTTAAAATGAACACAACAGCAATTAATGATGAACGTACACTTTGACTATGCCTAAAATGTACATTCGTTTATATCTTCAATCTGCTATTTTTCCCCCATCATTTCCTGAAACTTCATAAATTGCTTAAATTTATCTTCCATATCTGAAGAAGTACTTTCAGCTGGTTCGGATAGCTTACGCAACAATTCCGCTTGTTTGTAATCTGGCACGTCACCATAACTATAGAAGCTGGTCAAAACGCTTTCATGGCCTAGGTTTTGGCTCCACGCTTTGAATTCTTCAGGTGTTCGGCAAAGATTTTCACCTAGCCTTACCAAAGTATTACGAAAGCTATGTGGATTAAAATAAGGAAAACCAGCAGCTTCAAAAGCTTGTTTAAATCCTTTTCGTATTGGGTTTGCATTACTCCAATGCTCTTTAAGTAAACCAACAGCTTCAAACTGCTGATTCTTGTTGTGTGCCAACTTAGTTTTTGGAAACAGCGGATCACTTTGCTTATACCCTAGCTCTTTAACCAAATACTCAACCCATTCAGTCATAATCGTTGATGGCAACTCATCCACAGGAAAAAAGTAAGTGCTGAAGGTTTTACTAAACTTTGTATTTACTTCTCTTGCATCCTGATAAAAGCTTTGTTCGGCAATATCAATGTGTTTAATCTTAGCTGATGCAACAGCACTGTCTCTTGCGCCTGTTAGGATAATAAAGGCAACTAAAGCTCTATCACGCATTTCAATCGCAGTTGAATAAGGCATAACTTCCAAGGTTTGCATTATTTGCTCAATTGTCGCCACATTCCTTTTACGCTTGGTATTGCCAATGCGAGTATCTTTTTCAGACAAATTGAAATATTCAATATCGCTATAGTTTATTTTTGCCCTAAATCCTTTTTGCGTTACTAAAAATTGAAAAAGCATTTTCAAATGCCGTATAGCACTAAGCACTGTTGCCTTACTTAATTTCTCCCCTGTTAATACGGATTTTTGAGCAAAAAGATACTTCTTAAACGCAATTGCATGCTTAGCTCTAAATTTCTTGAAATCAAGATAATTGGTAGATTCCTCAAACCGACTAATGGACTTCATTGCTCCATCAATTGTTGATTGATCTAGCTGTTTTGCTTCCTTCAAATACTTGGCGTATTCGTACAGAGTTCTGGCATTTTTTGTACTATTTTTTTTCATCATCGAATACCTAGCTTAAAGGGAAGTTTAAGAGTGTTTGAGCTTTCAGGATTAAGTGTTTTTCAGCTATCGGTAATTTCCCACCAAGATCTGTCCAAATTTGATTAACATCACGCCAAGAAACATATTTATTTGACCGTTTACCACACTCTCCACAACGGCCTGTCATTTGTGCCATGCCCGCAGGTTTCGCTATAAAATGTAACGATTCTACATTTGGTTCTTTAGCTTCTTTACACCTGAAACAATACATTTGGTTAAGCTCACAATGATGTAAATATGTTTTGTATTTCTGTTTTAAATAGAGCTTTAGGTCAGCCCCCTGAATTAAAAGAGGACGGCTTTCATCTATAACTGGCAAACCAACACGAATCCAATTTCGCACAGTTTTAGGATGAGATCCTAATACTTCACTTATATCCATGACAGTGTAGCTAAGGTGAATTTTGATACGGTTAGGGTTAAATCGCTTACTCATTATTTAGCCGCCTTAGATGCTGCAACCCTCTGCTCAAGCCATTGATCTATATCACTTTCGATCCAACCGATCGAGCGTAATCCAAGCGAAATACTCGCTGGAAAGATCCCTTTACTCATATATAAATATATAGTGCTACGTGACAAACCCGTTCTGTATATTACAACGGGTAAACGGTTTACTCTTTTGGACATGTTTAAATCTCTTAATGGTTAATGGTACGATTAAGAGATTATTGATTTTGAAGGGGGGCGATCCCAATTGGGAAAATTAAATCCCAATTGGGAAAATTAATTCCTAATTGGCATTTATTTTTTGTTTTAACTCAACTGTACTTCTAACATCACGCAAAGTGTCACGAATTTTTTGGTTTGATATTGGGGTATTGTTTGATTCAGTTGCTCTTTCAATCCGCTTTACAATACCTTTTTCGTCAAGGTCAATCTTTGTCATTTTTAATGCAGAAGCAAATAAAATGTGCAATGTTGAGCGTTCTTTACCATGCAATGGTTTATCTTCTTGAGGTTTTTCTTCTAATGATTGAATAAACCTTGTTACCTCAGAACTTCTAACCCCCAATACGTGATCTTGTTCACCTAAGCTTTCCGCGGGATAGCTTTGCTCGCGGTTTAGAGGGCGTGGTCTCATTTTCTTTAAGATAGAATCTATATTCGACTCATCAATCTTCAAATTACGACGCTCTTCATCTGATATACAGTCGTCAGATTGAGATTCACTATCTAATGTAGGGTCACTCTCGAAACAAATATACAATTGACAAATTAAGCTCCCCTGTTGAACATAGACTCCACTCTGATTCTGTGTATTAAGTTCAATTCCTGAAGTTTCTTGTTGGTATTGATGTTCAATATCAAGTCTTTCAGCTCCTATCATTGATAAATCCCATATGCCATTTATCGCATGCAACTTAGGTTCTATTTTTTGAAGCCAGTAATCTTTCGATATAGGATATTGAGCATTAATCGGGGTATTGCAATATTGGACACCTTTAGGATCTATATTAGCAGCTTCAACAGATATCGGTTTTGGTGTACCTTTCGTAACACGTATATATTTTTTTTTATATTTAATATCTTCCTTTTTAATAAGCGTTACTTTTTTTGCTTTTGCATAATTAACAAAGTTAGCAGAAAGCTTCAGGTGCCCATCTAAACAAAATTGATATAAATCAGCTACCGTGACAGGCTCTTCAAGTTCTTTAGAAATACGATTAACGGTTTGTTCAAGTGTTAACCATTCTCTAAGCTTAGATAGTTTACTCATTATTTTTACATGCCTTTGTTAATCTATATCAGATAATTCATCTAGATAGTTTGCCCATTCTTGCATTAGCTTTGTTCTTTCTGCCAAATAAAGTGAACGGTTATATGCTCTTGATGTGGCGGTTCCTGTCAAATGAGCAAGCTGCACTTCAATCACTTCAGAATTCCAACCTTTTTCATGCAAAATGGTTGATGCAGTACTTCTAAAGCCATGAGCGGACATTACATCCGCAGGATAACCCAAATCACGTAAGCGATTTGTTAATACATTTTTACTCATAGCTTTACTACTGTCTCTTTGATTTGGAAATACAAGTTTAGAGTAACCAGTAACGGCTTTAATTTCTTTTAGCTGCTGAGCAACTTGCTTTGACATTGGCACTAAATGGTCACGAATTTTCTTCATTACATCGGCTGGTATTCTAATTAAAAGATCGTCAAAATCGATATACTCCCATTTTAAATTTCTTATTTCTGTTGGTCTTAAAAAGACTCTAGGAATTAATTTCAATGCTTCAGCTGTACAATAATTTCCTGATTGCTTTGTATCTATATCTCTAATTAATTGGGCAAGTTCACTAGGCTTAACAATTGCAGCCATATGTTTTACTTTTGGTAAGGGTTTTATTATATCTTTTAACGGTAATCCTTGTGCTGGGTTACTTCGAGTTAACCTATGCGCCAGCGCATAACCAAATACACGATTTATTACCGCTAATATATTAGGTGCTTTTTTAGGTGTACCCGCAGCTTCAATAGCTAACATTAATTCCGTAATATGACCTGCATCTATTTCGTCAATATGAAGTTGAGTTATATATTTAGAGTCAACCAGTAACCAGCGATGAATTCTAGCGGCATGATCTTTTGACCAAGAGCCTTTTTGTTGTTCCCACCACTTTAGAGCAATTATTTCAAACAACTTATCTTTAGAAGTTGTTTTAGAGCGTTTTCTCTCTCTTCGCTCATCCATTGGGTTAATACCATGAATTAAAGATGCTCTTGCTTCTTCTGCTAATTTTCGCGCTTCACTTAGGGATATAGAAGGGTACTTTCCCAAAGCCATTTCTTGGTACTTTCCAGCATACCTAAACCTAAGCCTCCAAAGCTTAGAACCTCCATTTTTAACTAGTAAAAACAAGTTATTACCATCAGATTTTTTGACCTGTGACTTATCATCAGGACAGGATACATTCTTTACTTCTAACACTGTTAATGGCATTCAAAGTTCCTAAGCGGGGTATAAAACGAGGGGTACGCATATTTAAAACCTCAATTTAAAGGTGGTAAATAATAGTGATACCCCTCATTAATACCTAATAATTCTGGGAAGTAGTGAGATATTATGGGATGGCTTAGGAAGTAAAGTCAATAAAAAAGCCCGTAAACTATAAGCTTACGGGCTTTTCTAGGAAGTACTAGTATTTGGGAAATACGTTTACATCATACCGCCCATTCCACCCATACCGCCCATGCCGCCCAT
>TARA_R110001599_G_scaffold755_6_pt1 | contig 18024 bp, 16 predicted proteins | sample TARA_R110001599 | Tara Oceans TARA_R110001599 (sample SAMEA4398360) | marine metagenome | biome: Polar Biome; feature: [MES] marine water layer (ENVO:01000295) within the mesopelagic zone...; material: water (ENVO:00002006), including particulate matter (ENVO:01000060) such as...... | reverse complement strand
TTTGGCCATTTCTATGCCTATGCGCCGGTGAAGATCGAATATTGCATTGACCGCTTCGCAATGGAGGTGAAACGCCAGCTCGACGTGCTCGACCGCCATCTTGCGGACAATGAATATATGGCTGGCGACGAATATAGCATCGCCGATATCGCGATCTGGCCCTGGTATGGCGCGCTGGTCAAGAATATCGTCTATGAAGCGTCCGAATTTCTCGACACCGACTCCTACAAGAATATGAACCGCTGGACCGACATGATCGGCGAGCGTCCTGCGGTGCAGCGCGGCAAGATGGTCAACCGCGCCTGGGGTGATCTGGAAAGCCAGCTGCGCGAACGCCATGATGCCAGCGATTTCGAACTGCGTACGCAGGACAAGCTGGAACCCGAAGGTGAAGCGGCGGAATAAAAGCTACTTCCGCATCAGGCTCGCATAAACGCGGCTGAGGAAGCTTGGCAGCATCATCGCATTGGCCTGGAATTCGGTATCGAAGTCCGCGGTCGGTTTGACAGCCATGATTTCCTCGAGGCTTTTGCCATCGTCAATCAGCGCCTGAACCCGCCCCTGGATGATCGTCAGCACCTCGATATAGCGGGCCAGCTTCGCGCGGTCGGTCACAGGACCGTGGCCTGGAATGACTTTCGTATCATCGTCGATCGCGTCGTGGACCGCCTGACAGAAAGCGATCATGCCAGCCAGATCGCCGCCATTATCGGCGTCGATGAACGGATAGCCGGCGTTGTTGAACACATCGCCGAGGTGGACCGCGTTGACGCCGCGAAAGATCACCGCCGTATCGCCATCGGTGTGCGCCGGACCGACATGCAGCAGTTCGATTGTCTCACCATTGATGTGAAACTGCATGGTCCGGTCGAAGGTGATGTCGGACAGCGCATGTTCGGGATAGGCTTTCTGCTCGCCGGCGAAGGGACCGAAATTGACGATCTGGTCGTCCAGCATCATCGCCCGGCTGTTGGACTGGCTGACGATCCAGCTGCCTTCCTTGCCAAGCGCGATATTTCCGTCGGCATGGTCGAAATGCCAGTGGGTGTTGACGACAAAGTCGACCTCTTCGCTGCCGATGTCCTTGAGGGCTGCCTTGATCTTGGGCATCAGCTGCGGGAACTGGTCATCGACGATCAGCGTGCCGTCCTTGCCGACCGACACCGCGATATTGCCGCCCAGCCCGAACAGAACATAGAGGCCGTCCGCCACCTTCTCGGTCTTGATCTCGGCCTTGTCGAAGTCCCAGCCGAACGCCGTATAGATTTGCTCCGCGCTCATCACCGGGCCATGCGCCGCGTGTTCCGCTGGCGCGCTGCCATGAGCCAAAGCAGTTGATGCAACCGTTGCAGCGAGAGCCAGTCCCAGACTTGCCAAAGACCTTTTCATAAGCACTCCCCGTTTCGGTTTTCCGATTATTTCAAAATCCCCGCCATGATAAGGTCGACGGTCTGCTCGCGATAGGCGTCGCGCATTTTTGTGTCGAAATCATCCCGGCCATAGCAATATTTCCAGACCAGCTTGCCGGTAAAGAAGCGGTCGGCCGCGCCGGTAACGGCGGAATAGAAGAGATCGGGATCGACATCCCGAAACACGCCCGACTTGATGCCTTCGCCCACAAATGTCTTGTAGGCCTCGGAAAGCGGCTTGAGATATTTGTCGGCAATCTTGCGGGCGCCTTCGGGCGGAAGTTCGCGAATCAGGCGCATGGTCAGCCGGTTGAGATAGGGAAATTCATAATAGGTATCGATCACCGCGCCGATATGATGGCGAAGCTTGTCCTCCGGCGGCATGTCCTTTTTGATCAACAGACCGACCTGCACCAGAATATTATCCATATCCCGTTCGAGAATCGCCTCGAGCAAGCCATCCTTGTTGCCGAAATAATATTTCACCAGCGCGCTGTTGAGACCGGACAGGACCGATAGTTCGCTGAAGGAGATATCGATCGTATCGCCCTGCCGCATGATCTGGCTGGCGGTTTCGATCAGCTTGTCGCGGGCCCCCGCCTCATTCGCCTTTGCCGCCAATTTGTCGACGCCCATAGTCTTCCCCTAACCATTCGAATTCACATTTTTGTCACTTATAGACAGGTTCTTCCCACCAAGGGAAGCTGTCTGGCAAGTCACTCGACACTTTGTCCGGATATTCCGGACTGCGCTTCTCCAGAAAGCTTGCAATACCCTCTTTGGCATCCGCCGATTTCGCCCGATTATAGATGATCCGGCTGTCGACCTTATGCGCTTCCATCGGATGGGCGGCAGCCGGCAATTGCCAGAGCATCTGGCGAGTGACCGCGATCGATACCGGCGCCGTATTGTCGACAATCTCGCGCGCCAGCGCATAAGCGGCGGGCAGCACATCCTCCGGCTTGTGGAGCGAACGCACAAGATCGCCGTCCAGCGCTTCCTGCGCGTCGAACACCCGACCGGTCAGACACCATTCCAGCGCCTGCGCACGGCCGACCAGATTGGGCAGGAACCAGCTGGCTGCGCCATCCGGCGCGATGCCGCGACGGGCAAAGACAAACCCGAAACGCGCGCTTTCACTGGCCAGCCGCATGTCCATCGGCAGCAACATGGTCGCACCGACACCCACGGCGACGCCGTTGACCGCGCCGATCACCGGCTTCAGGCATTGATAGATACGCAGGATCAGCAGACCGCCACCGTCGCGGACGCGCGGATCGGAATAATCCTCCACCGGCTCCTCGCTGGCAAATGGTTTCCTGCCATCTTCCGGGGTCAGATCGGCACCGGCACAAAAGGCGCGGTCACCGGATCCGGTCACGACCACCGCTCGGATGTCATCGTCGGCATCAATCCGGTCGAAGGCGTCGATCATTTCCTTCATCATCGTGCCGGTAAAGGCGTTCATCTTTTCCGGCCGGTTGAGCGTGATCGTCGCGATATTGTCGGCGACGTCGTAGAGGATCTGCGTATATTCGGTCACATACTTCTCCATCAGATACAAAAAGGGCCGCGAGTTTCTCGCAGCCCTTGATGGTTCGGTTCTAGCGCGGTGCCATCCGGATGGCGCCGTCGAGGCGGACATCTTCGCCGTTGAAATATTGCGTCTCGATCATGCACATCGCGAGCGCGGCATATTCGTCCGGCTGGCCGAGGCGCGGCGGATGCGGCACCATCGCGCCGAGAGCATCGCGGACATTTTGCGGCGCACCAGCGAGCAGCGGCGTATCAAAGATGCCGGGCAAAATCGTGTTGAGACGGATGCCTTCGCGGGAAAGGTCGCGTGCGATCGGCAAAGTCATGCCGACAACGCCGCCCTTGGAAGCGGAATAGGCCGCCTGGCCGATCTGGCCGTCTTCGGCCGCAACCGATGCGGTGTTGACCATAGCGCCGCGATCACCGTCAGCAAGCGGGTCGAGAGTCAGCATGCCGGCAGCCGATTTGGCAATGCAGCGAAAGGTGCCGACCAGATTGACCTGGATGACGAAGTTGAAGGCATCGAGCGGGAAATGCTTTATCGATCCGTCTTCCTTGGAGCGGCTGACGGTCTTGATCGCGTTGCCGATCCCGGCGCAGTTCACAAGGATGCGTTCCTGACCATTGGCGGCGCGGGCTTTTTCAAAACCGGCATCGACGCTATCGTCCTCGGTGACATTGACCTTGCAGAAAACGCCGCCGAGTTCGGATGCAAGCGCTTCGCCCTTTTCCTCGTTGAGGTCGAACAGGGCGACCTTGACGCCCTTGGCAGCCAGACGGCGGGCGGTCGCCGCACCGAGGCCGGATGCGCCGCCGGTGATGACCGCTGAAATATTGCTGTTGAGTTCCATATTCTTGTCTTTCTTCTATTGGTTGCCACGCCAAAACAGATTCAGCATGGCCAAAAAATCAATCAACCGAGACGCTCGATGATCGTTACATTCGCCTGCCCGCCGCCTTCGCACATCGTCTGCAAGCCGTATTTGCTGCCGCGGGATTCCATGGCATTGAGCAGGGTCGCCATCAATTTGGTACCGGACGCACCAAGCGGGTGGCCAAGAGCGATCGCACCGCCATTGACGTTGATCTTGTCGCGGTCGGCACCGACATGTTTGAGCCATGCAAGTGGAACCGGTGCAAAAGCTTCGTTCACTTCGTAGAGATCGATATCGCCGATATTCATCCCGGCGCGCTGCAGGGCGCGGTCGGTCGCGAACAGGGGCTCTTCGAGCATGATAACCGGATCACCGGCGGTAACCGTTAGGTTCACGATCCGCGCGCGCGGGGTCAGGCCATGGTCTTTCAGCGCCTGTTCGGAACAGACCAGCACCGCGCTCGAACCATCGCAAATCTGGCTGGCATTGGCAGCGGTAATCGCGCCGCCTTCCTGCAGCACTTTCACGCTGCCGATGCTTTCCTTGCTTGCATCAAAGCGGATGCCTTCATCGACCTTATGGACGTCGTCACCTTCCGGCGTCTGGATTTTCACGCCGACAATCTCGTTATCAAACGCGCCCGCTTCGGTGGCCCTGATCGCCTTCTGATGGCTTTCTAGGGCGAACTGGTCGAGATCGTCGCGGTTGAAGCCATGCTTCTTGACCAGCATTTCGGCGCCCATGAACTGGCTGAACTGGATGCCAGGATAGGCTTTCTCGAGGCCTTCCGACTTGTTCGAGCCGAGTCCGGCGTCCTTGAACAATTTGAACGTCGATCCCATCGGGACCCGGGTCATGCTTTCGATACCGTGCGCCAGGACCATATCCTGGGTGCCGGACATGACGCCCTGCGCCGCGAACTGGATCGACTGCTGCGAGGAACCGCACTGGCGATCAATCGAAACCGAAGGGATGCTGTCCGGGAGGTTGGACGCGAGAACCGCATTGCGCCCAACGTCGCCGGCCTGCTCGCCGCCCTGCATGACGCAGCCGGTGATCACGTCTTCGATCGCGCTCGGGTCGAAATCATTGCGCTCGGCAATTGCGTTCAATGTGGCAGCGCCCAGATCCACTGCATGGATTCCGGCCAAACGACCACCGCGACGGCCTCCAGCGGTACGGACCGCATCTACGATATAAGCTACTGCCATTTTATTGCTCCTTCAGCAAAGTAAGAATCCATAATTTAACTGACCGATTAAACCGCCGAGAGCCTAGCGTCAAATGAAAAAGCCGGTCATCACCATCGTGATAACCGGCTTTTTCAATTCTGGTGCTGTGCCGGATCAGGCAGGCACATTGTCTTTCTTGACCGTGATCACCTGTGGATAGGTGAACTCGAGCAGGCCTTCCTTGCCATATTCGGCCCCGAAGCCGGACTGTTTATGGCCGCCAAAGGGAGCGAACGGCGACAGGTGGAGAAATTCATTGACCCACACGGTTCCGGTTTCGAGCTGTTCGGCAACCCGGACACCCTCGTCGGGATTGGCGGTCCAGACAGCGCCGGCGAGACCATATTCACTGGCATTGGCGCGGCTGATCGCTTCGTCGGTGGTGCTGAATTTCATCAGCGGCATGACCGGGCCGAATTGTTCCTCGGCAACAATCCGCGCGTCTTCCGGCGGGTTGTCGAGGATCGTGATCGGCACATAATAGCCGGGAATGCCTTCCTCTTTCTGTTCGCCACCGACCAGGAACTTATAGCCGTTATCCTTGGCGTCCTGCACCAGTTCGAGCACCCGCTCATATTGCTTCTTGTTCTGGACCGGACCAACCGCGGTGCCCTGCTGGGAGCCGTCACCGACCTTCACATTCTTGGCATAAGCGGCGATCGCGGCGCTGAGCTCGTCATAAATATCCTCGTGAATATAGATGCGCTTCGCCGCGACACAGATCTGTCCGGCGTTGGTGAAGCTTGACCAGAACAATTGCTCGGCGACCTTTTCGACATTGGCGTCGGGCAGGACGATCGAGGCGTCATTGCCGCCCAGTTCCAGCGTGATCCGCTTGAGATCCTTGGATGCGCCTTCCATGATCTTCTTGCCGGTCGCGGTGGATCCGGTGAAGGTGATCTTGTCGATATCGGGATGTGACGTGATCAATGGTCCAAGGCTGTCTTCGCCGGTAATGATATTGACGACGCCCGCCGGAGCAACATCCTTTATCAATTCTGCCAGACGCAGGGTGGTCAATGGCGTGAACGGGGACGGCTTGAGCACGATCGTGCAACCCGACAAGAGAGCCGGAGCGATTTTCTGCACCGCCATCATGATCGGGAAATTCCACGGCACGATGCCGCCGACCACACCGACAGGCACCCGGCGGGTACGGCTCAGCCGCTGTTCCGTATCCTCGTTGATCTCGTCGTCCATGTCGAGAGTCGCCTGCGAACCGGCCATATAGGCGGCGCCGGCAATCTCGCCCTGCGCCTGCGCATGGGGCTTGCCCTGCTCTGCGGTGAGCAGGCGGAACAGTTCGTCATTATTCTCGTTGATCACACCGGCGATCGCCTGAACCACCTTGCGGCGCTCCTCGATCGGCGTTTTCGACCAGGTCTTGAACGCGGCGCGCGCAGCCGAGACCGCGCTGTTGAGCTCCGCTTCGCCGCAGGCGGGAACCTGGCCGATGACTTCCTCATTGGCCGGGTTGATGACGTCCAGCACTTCAGATGTGCCGACCATCTCGCCGTTGATCAGATTTTTATATTGGGTAACCATTTCGCTCTCCTTCGGGGACTGCCGTTCGTTTCTACTTGAGTCGTCTATACGCTATTACAAGGGTTCGTGCGTCATTCATTTTGACAGACGATATCGTATCGGCAGGGTTTTCAGCCCGCCGACAAAGGTTGATTTGGCGCGTTTGGGCTCGCCTGCCAGTTCCAGCGTCTCGATCCGGTCGAGCAGCTCGTTGAACAATATCTTCATTTCCAGACGCGCCATGTGCAGGCCGAGACATTGATGCGCGCCCGCGCCGAAGGACAGATGCCGGTTGGGCGAGCGGCTCGCATCGAACTTGCGCGGCTCGGGGAATATGCTCTCGTCATGATTGGCCGCAATATAGCTGATCATCAGCCAGTCGTCCTTGGCGATCTTCTGGCCGCCCAGTTCGGTGTCTTCGGCTGCGGTGCGCATGAAATGCTGCACCGGTGTGGTCCAGCGGATCGCTTCCTCGACGATGCCGGGCAACAGGTCGCGGTCGGCCTTGAGTCGGGCAAATTGTTCGGGGTCGCGGGCCAGTGCCAGCATCGCGCCCGCGGTGGAGGCCGAAGTCGTATCATGGCCGGCAGCGGCCAGAATGATATAATAGCCCGCCATGTCGCGGTCGCTGAGATGCGCGCCATCCACTTTCGCATTGGCGATCACGCTCGCGACATCGTCGGTAGGATTGGCGCGCTTTTCCTGGGTCAGCTTGGCAAAATAGGCCTCAAAGTCGGCAACGGCACCGACCACCAGCTGCATGACCTGCTCCGGCGTCATATTGGCCATGCCGGACTTGTTGAGATCCTCGTCCTGTCCGCCGAACATCTGCTGGGTGAGAAACAGCATCCTTTGTTCGTCGGCTTCCGGCACACCCAATATCTGCATCACCACGTGCAGCGGATAGGGCGCGGACACCAATGGCACGAAATCGGCCTCGCCGCCCGCGTCGACCAGCCGGTCGACCGTGACCTTGGCCAGTGCCCTGATCTCGTCTTCCATCTTGCGCAGGTTTTTCGGCATGAACCAGTCTTGGGTCAACCGGCGATACTGGGGATGGATCGGGGCATCAAGCGCGACCAGCGAACGCACCAGATTCGGGTCGCCGCCAGTGATCGATTTGACAAAAGCGCCGCTGTTCTTGTCACTGAATGTGATACTGCGCGGACTGTTGAGGAACAGCTTGTTATCCTTGCTGACCCGCATCACGTCGTCATAGCTGGTGACCAGCCAGAACGGATCGTGGACTTCGTCATTGACCACCCGCACCACCGGCGTTTTGCGACGGAGCGCGTCAAAGCGGTCGAGCAGACTGTCCCAGTCGACATAATTGGCGGGGTCGACAATCGCCAGCGCCTCTTCACCCGTCAGTCTCGGTTCTGCTTGTGTAGCCATCAGACTATCCCGCTTTCTGCTTGTTCCAATATTCGTCGCGCAACAGCCGCTTGTAGAGCTTGCCGGTGGCATGGCGCGGCAGTTCGGCGCGGAAGTCGATCCGCCGCGGAATCTTGACCCCGGACAGCGACTGGCGGAGGAAAGCTTCCAGTTCCTGCGCAAGCTCCGGCCCGGCATCGGCCATGTCCATCGGCTGCACCACCGCGACCACCTTCTCGCCCATATCCTCGTCCGGCGCGCCGATTACCGCTGCGTCCGCGACCTTGTCATGGGTGACCAGCAGATTCTCGATTTCCTGCGGATAGATATTCACCCCGCCGGAAATGATCATGAAGCTCTTGCGGTCGGTCAGATAGAGGAAACCGTCTTCGTCCAGTTTGCCGACATCACCGAGCGAGGTCCAGCCCCTGGCGTGGGTCGCCGCCTCGGTTTTCTCGGGGTCATTATGATATTCGAATTTGGAGCCACTCTCGAAATAGATCTGGCCTTCTTCACCGACCGGGACCTCTTCCCCGTTTTCATCGCAAATATGGACCACGCAATTGATCGGCTGTCCGACCGTACCCTTGTGCCCCATCCAGCCCTCGCTGTTGCAAAAGACAAAGCCATTGCCTTCGGTCCCGGCATAATATTCGTTGAGCACCGGCCCCCACCATTTGATCATCGCTTCCTTGATCGGTACGGGTACCGGCGCGGCGGCATGCACCGCGCTCTTGATCGTAGACACATCATATTTGGCGCGAACTTCTTCGGGCAGCTTCAGCATCCGGACAAAATGAGTCGGCACAAACTGGCCGACATCGCATTTATATTGCTCGATCAGTTGCAGCGCCCGCTCGGGATCAAATTTTTCCATGATGATGCTGGTGCCGCCCAGCGCCTGTACCGCGACATTCCAGCGCAACGGGGCCGCATGATAGAGCGGCGCGGGAGACAGATAGACACAATCTTCATGAAAGCCGAAAATCATCTGCGCGAGTCCGGCAACGCCGTTCGGCCCTGCGATATCCTCGTCTTCCGGTAAGGGCAGTTTGACGCCCTTGGGCTGGCCGGTGGTACCGGACGAATAGAGCATGTCGATACCCGCGCGCTCATCGGCAATCGGCGTAGACGGCATCGATGCGAGCGCATCATCCATGTTCCGCTCGTCCCCGGCACCAAATACCAGCTGCGCGACATCGGGATTCGAAGCCCGCACCTGATCGAGTATCGGCAGCATCTGCTGGCTGCCGATCAGCAGCTTGGCCCCGGAGTCCTTCAGGATATAGCCGACTTCCTCGGCGGTCAGCCGGTTGGAAATCGCGACCTGAAAAAGGCCGGAGCGCTGCGAGCCCCAGGTGACGGGGAAAAATTCCGGGTGGTTTTCCATGCAAATCGCGACGGTATCACCAATCTGCAGGCCGCGGGACCGGTAAAGCTGGGCGACCTGGTTGGAGCGGCTGTCGAGCTCACCATAAGTGATGATCTCGCCGGAGCCGGCCATGATGACGGCAGGTTTGTCGGGGTTTTTCTGGGCGTGCAGATAAGGATGCATAGTTCAGGCGCTCTCCAATTGGACGTTCGCCTTGTTCTGGCGATTCGCAATTGCAGCACCATGGTTTAATCGGACAGTTAAATCAATCGATAGTCACAGCGACCAGCGATAGAAATCGGCAACGGCTCTAGTTCTCGACGTAAATATCCACCGGCACGGTCAAATCGGCGAAAATCCGGCCGATCGGGGTCATGCTTGTCGCGCCCTGTTCGATTTCCTGCTCGAGCAGCGTTTGGTTGGCAGCGCCCTTGAGCAGGACCATCACCGTCCGCGCTTCGCAGATGGCTGCCTTGGTCAGCGTAACCAGCGGCGTATCGCCACCTTCGGGGAGCAGGCCAACCGCCAGTTTTTCCGGCGGGCCGTCAAGCGCTTCTTCCAGATCGGCGCTTTCCATGATGCCAGCGGTGCTGCCGCCCTCACCCATGCCGAGCCAGACGAGATCGGCCGGCCATTTTGTGTCGCGCAGCCGGGCATCGGCAGCGGCGCCGGCCATATGATAATCGTCGTGATCGGGTGCCAGTGGCAGCACCCTCGCGCCGCGGGTCAGAAACAATTGCGCCAGTTTCTTCACATGGCTGCGTGGATCGTCGAGCGGAATCAGAAGATCGTCGGTCGGGATGATCGTGACATATTTCCACTTGATCGGCTTTTCTGCCAGAGCCTCGAGGACCGGCAAGGCTTCTTCGCTGGCAGGCAAGGCCAGCAAGGCGTCGCCGCGCGCATCAAGCGCGCTCTCGATGATGAACTGGATATCTCCGGCGACCGCATCGACCATCTCGTCGGCGTCATCGAAATCCCACCATTCGAGCATCGATTCCTCGTCTTCCGGCAGGTCGTCCAGGTCAAAATTTTCCAGTGCGTCTTCGAGTTTGCTCATCGCGATATCCAGATCTCTATCAAGTCTTCCGCGCTTCTAATCGCTGCAGACCTCAGCACAAGGGTAAATCCCGCTTTTAAAATTCTCCACTTTGGGCCAATTGGGGCCGAAAAGGCGATATCCATATGACCGAAAACTATATTCTTACCTTCACCGCAGAAGACCGCGTCGGCCTGGTGGCCGCCGTGGCCGGATTTCTGGCCGAGCATGACGGCTTCATTCTCGACAGCCAGCAATATGCCGATCTCGAGCAGGACCGTTTTTTCATGCGAGTCGAGTTCCAGGGCGCGGGCGAGAGATTTCCGGCCGGCCTCGATGCGCTTCGCGAGAGATTTTCGCTGGTCGGAGAGCGATATGCGCTCGAATGGACTCTGGTCAGCGGGGCGGAAAAGCCCAATGTCGTGATCGCCGTCTCGAAGGGCAGCCACTGCCTCAATGACCTGCTGCATCGCTGGAAGACGGGCGGATTGCCGGTCAATATCGTCGGCGTAGTCAGCAATCACGACAGTTTGCGCGACCTGACCGAATGGCATGAGGTCCCGTTCCACCACTTCCCGGTAACCGCCAGCAATCGCGCGGAACAGGAACAGGCTATCCTGGATGTGATGGACGCGGGAGAGGCCGACTATCTGATCCTTGCGCGCTATATGCAGATATTGTCCGACGATCTCAGCGCGAAACTGGCCGGTCGCTGCATCAACATTCACCACAGTTTCCTCCCCGGCTTCAAGGGCGCAAAACCCTATCACCGGGCGCATGAGCGCGGCGTCAAGCTGATCGGGGCGACCGCCCATTTTGTCAGCGCCGACCTCGACGAGGGTCCGATCATCGAACAGGCGGTCGAACGGGTCGACCATCGCGCCAGCGTCGAGGAAATGATCCGGATCGGCCGCGACATCGAGGCGCAGGTTCTGGCCAAGGCGGTAAAATGGGCAGGCGAGCGGCGGATATTGCTCAACGGCAACCGGACAGTGGTGTTCCGCTAGAGACGTTTGCGGATATTAGTTCGCGGGCAATGGGGCGTTGGCTTCGAGCAACATCCCCGCCGGCCGCAATATCGTCAACGACGCCGGGGCACCGCTGATCTTTTCCCGCGCCGTAATATCAATTTGCACAAACTGGCCTCCATCGGCCAACCGAGCGCTTTGCGTCCAGGTCCAGTCGAGACCGCCATTCTGCTCCTCGCCGCTGCTGTCGCCGAGGCTGGGCGGGCGCGGATCGGTCAGCAGCTCGACCGCCCGGTTGCGGACCACCGATTGGGCGACGACCCGCAATTCCAGCTCGGCCGCATTATTTGTTGTAAAAGCCTGCAGCCGGATCAGCGCCAGCGCGGCGAGGCTGAACACCGACAGCGCGACCAGCATCTCGATCAGGGTAAAGCCGCGCTCGCCGGAACAATTCATGGTCTCGCCCCGGCCAGCGTCACGTCGCCCATCGGCGCAATCAGGACGCTGCGGCTGTGCCCGTCGCCCTGCAGCACCAGTTCCGCCTGATCGCTGGGCAGCCCGGTGCTTTCGAAACTGATCATCATCGACCCGCTTTCAGCGGTGGCCGCGCGGACGCCGCTCGACCAGTCGGTCGACACGAACGGCTTGTCCTCGATCGCCGACCAGCTGCCCTTGCGCCGTTCGAGAAAACTGTAGCCGGAGGGGGTGACCTGCACCGCCATCGGCCGCGATTGCAGGATCGCATTGTCGCGCAGCGCCGCGGTGCGCGCGGCAAAACGCTGGGCATCCTCTTCCAGATTGCTGTTGCCGGACGGAAAGGAAAAGACGACGATCGATGCCATCAGGCCGATGATCAGCAGCACGACCATCAGTTCCACCAGGGTGAAGCCCGCAGTATTATCGCGAGAGTCGAGATTATTCTGCAGGATCATTATTGTCCATTTAACGAATTGATCGGAGCGAGTCTTGCAGAATCCTTTGGCCCCTGCAATGACGGCGGCATAGAAAAGAAACGCTGGGAAAAGGAAATCTTGATGGCTGACGTCGTTCTCTACGAGAAAAATGACCGCATCGTTACAATCACGCTGAACAAGCCGGAAACGCGCAACGCTTTGTCGAAGGACCTGTGTGAGGCGCTGGTCGACGCGATCAACAAGGCCGATGCCGATGCCGGGGTCAGCTGCGTCGTACTCGCCGCCAACGGCAAGAGCTTTTCCTCGGGCGGCAATCTCCACGAGATCAAGGCGATGACCGCCGAGCAGAATATGACGCCGCTGGAAATCGAGAACTGGTACAAGACCGGCATCCAGCGCATTCCGCTCGCCTTCTCGCAAATATCGGTGCCGGTGATCGCTGCGGTCAACGGCCACGCGATCGGCGCGGGCAATGACCTGACCACCATGTGCGATATCCGGATTGCCGGCGAAGACGCGATTTTCGCCGAGAGCTTCCTGCGCGTCGGGATCATCCCCGGCGACGGCGGCGCCTGGCTGCTGCCGCGGATCATCGGTCAGGCAAACGCCAACCAGATGCTGTTCACCGGCGAATTTATCGACGCCGCCAAGGCGCTGGATTATGGCCTGGTGTCGGAAGTGGTGGCGAACGACAAGCTGCTCGAACGCGCCTATGAACTGGCCGAAATGGTTGTCGGCCTGCCACCTCTGGCGATCCGCAAGACCAAGGAACTTGTGCGCACCGCGCAGAGCGTGACGCTGAAGGAAAATCTCGATCAGGCGGCCTTGTTCCAGGGTGTCTTGCAGCAGCTCGACGACCACCGCGAGGCGATTGACGCGATACTCGAAAAGCGCAAACCGGTATTCAAGGGCGCGTGATCGATGGGGAGACATTTCTCCCCATCGCGCGTAACGGGAATTTCGGGAGATAGACCTCTGATATACAGGGGCATCTGAAGGAGAGAGAGAATGAGAAAGACCGCTGTTTCACTGATTGCCCTGATGATGGCGGTCCCGATCCAGGCCGCTCCTCCGCAAGGCATGGCAACCGAAGCCACCAGGGCCGCCAATGCCAGAGTCGCGGCCAACCTGCCGATTGCCGACCAGAGTGATTTCGAAAATGCCAATCGCGGTTTTCTCGCCCGTATTGAAGAGGACCAGATTCTCAACGAGGACGGCTCGGTCGCATGGGATTCGCGCCAGTTCGAATTTCTGCAGGGCGACGCACCCGACACCGTCAATCCCTCGCTCTGGCGGCAGGGCAAGCTCAACAGCATCCACGGCCTGTTCGAGGTCGTGCCCGGCATCTACCAGATTCGCGGCTATGATCTGGCGCAGATGACCCTGATCGCCGGCAAGACCGGCTGGATCGTTGTCGACCCCCTTACCACGCCCGCTCCGGCAAAAGCCGGGCTGGCGCTGGCCAACAAGACGCTCGGCGACCGGCCGGTTGTCGCGGTGATATTCACCCACAGCCATGGCGACCATTTTGGCGGTGTCGCCGGTGTGGCTTCGCCAGAGGATATCCAGTCCGGCAAGATCGAAGTCATCGCCCCGCATGGCTGGTTGGCCGAGTCGATCGGCGAGAGCGTGATCGCCGGCACCGCAATGAACCGGCGGGTGCAATTCCAGTTCGGCACCGCCCTGCCCGTCGGCAAGACCGGCCATGTCGGCGGCGGCCTCGGCCAGAAACTGTCGAGTGGCGATGTCGCTCTGGTGCCACCGACCCGGTCGATCAGCAAGAATGGCGAGACGCTGATGGTCGACGGGATCAGCTTCGACTTCATGGACGCCGGCGAGACCGAGGCACCGGCGGAGCTGGTCTTCTACCTGCCGCAATATAAGGCACTGCACACCGCCGAGGTTGTGACCCGCACCTTCCACAATGTGCTGACCCCGCGCGGCGCGCTGGTCCGCGACACGCTGAAATGGAGCAAGGTGATCGACGACATGCTCGCCCGCTATGGCGCGAAATCGGAGCTGATGCTGGCTTCGCACCACTGGCCGACCTGGGGCAGCGACAAAGTACAGGCGGCGCTGAAGAACCAGCGCGGCATCTATCGCTATGTCCATGACCAGACCATGAGACAGGCCAATCAGGGCGCGACGATGCACGAAATTGCCGAGAATATCGGCGAACCGGATTTCGCCCAGAGCGACTTTGGCGTGCGCGACTATTACGGCACGCTCAATCACAACAGCAAGGCGGTCTACCAGCGCTATTTTGGCTGGTGGGACGCGGTTCCGGCCCATTATCATCAATTGCCGCCGGTCGAAGCCTCGCAAAAATATGTCGCTGCGATGGGCGGCGCCGACAAGGCGCTGGCGGTCGGCGAAAAAGCCTTTGCGGCCGGGGACTATCGCTGGGCAGCCACCGTCTTCAATCATCTGGTCTTCGCCAACCCCGCCGACCAGAGTGCCAAAAACTGGCTGGCCTCGGCCTATGAACAGCTCGGCTTCCAGACCGAGGCCGGGACCTGGCGCAACATCTATCTGGTCGGCGCGAAAGAGCTGCGCGAGGGCAATAATGCCAAGGACTCGATCAGCACCGCCAATGAGAAAGTCTTGAGTGGCATTCCCGCTGTCGATCTGTTCGACGCGATGGCGACCCGCTTCAACCCGGCAAAGATGCAGGGCGACGGCGGCATCATCCGCTTCTGGTTCCCGGACCGCAAAGAGGCGGTCACCATCGATCTCGGCAAGAGCGTGATGTTCCCGCGCGGCGAGGATTATACAATCACCGCCGACGGATCGGATACCCAGATCACGATCAGCCGCGCCCTGTTCACCAAATTGCTGATGCGCCAGGCCAATCCGATGGAACTGGTCCAAAGCAAGGAAATGCTGATCAGCGGCAATGCGGCCTTAATGGCAGCTATGTTCGGCGCGCTGGATGAGGTAAATCCGCAATTCGATATTGTGACGCCGTGAGAAGCAAGGGACAGCCCAAACCCGTTCATGCTGAGTTTGTCGAAGCATCGCGGCAGGCGTCCTTCGACAGGCTCAGGACGAACGGAAATAGAGACAGAGGCAAAAATAATGCAAAGATTTAATTTCCCCGTCGTCCAGCCCGATCCGGCGCTCGAAGATTTGCGCAGCGAATTGCAGGCCTTTCTCAGGCAAGAGCGCGAGGCCGGCAATTTCCGGCCCGAACCGGAATGCTGGATGGCCTCCGCCGATCCGGAATTTTCAAGGAAAATGGGCAAGCGCGGCTGGATCGGCCTGACCTGGTCGAGCCAATATGGCGGCCAGGACAAGAGCGCGCTGGAACGCTATATTGTCACCGAGGAAACCCTCCGTTCGGGCGCGCCCGTCGCCGCCCACTGGATCGCCGACCGCCAGCACGCACCGATGCTGATCGCCCATGGCACCGAGGAGCAGAAGCTCGATATCCTGCCGCGCATCGCCGCCGGCGAATGCTATTTTGCCATCGGTCTCAGCGAACCGGGCGCGGGCTCCGATCTCGCCAATGTCAAAACCAAAGCCGAGAAAGTGCCGGAAGGCTGGAAGATCAACGGCCAGAAAATCTGGTCCTCCGGCGCGCATATGTGCCATTATATGGTCGCCCTGCTGCGCACCTCGCCCGCCGATGGCCGCAACCGCCATGTCGGCCTGTCGCAGATCATGATCGACCTCAGCCTGCCCGGCGTCACCATCAAGCCGATTGTCGACCTGTCGGGCGACGCCCATTTCAACGAAGTCTATTTCGAGGATGTGATCGTCCCCGACGACTGCCTGCTCGGCGAGGAAGGCGGCGGCTGGAAACAGGTGACCGGCGAACTGGCGATGGAACGCTCGGGTCCGGAACGCTTCCTGTCCAGCTATATCACGCTGGAAACCGCCATCCATCAACTGAACGGGAAAATGGGGTCGGACAGCCACGCCCGGCTCGGCAAGCTGATCGCCAGTCTGCGCTCGCTGAAAGGCATGTCCTGGGGCATTGCCAATCTGCTCGATCAGGGCGTGTCGCCGGAGACCGAAGCGGCTTTGGTCAAGGATCTCGGCAACCGGCTGGAAAATGACCTGACCCAGCAGGTGCGGGCGATGCTCAACGATCTGCCGTCCGAGGACTGGAGCCCGGACATGCGGCGGATCATGAATATCGGCGTGCTGCGCTCTCCGCCCAACACCTTGCGCGGCGGTACAACCGAAGTGATGCGCGGGATCACAGCACGGCAATTGGGACTGAGATGATGTCGGAAATCATGCACTGCACACCGTTCGTCCTGAGCCTGTCGAAGGACAGCGATCGGCAACAACCGCACTTTGACAAGCCCAGCGCGAACGGATCTATTCAAGGCAAACTGATACCATGATTAACACACAAGGCATGGTCGCCGAAACGGCCACGAAAATCTACACCGACCTGTGCGCACGCGACGTCCCGCACGAAGCCGAAGCGGGCCGATATCCGCAGGCGCTCTGGGACGCGCTGACCGAAAACGGGCTGCCGCTGGCCTGGGTCAGCGAAGCCAATGGCGGCTTTGGCGCCGACCATGCCGAGGTCTTTGGCGCGATCTGGGCTTCCGCGCAGGCCGCTTCCCCGGTGCCTTTTGCCGAGACATTGATCGCCAACTGGATGCTCGACCGGGCCGGTCTTGCTCCGGCAGACGGCAGCGCCAGCTTTGCGCTCAGCGGTCACACCCCGAGCGCCGACATTCCCTTTGGCATGCACGCCGACAAGATCGTCCTGTTCGACGAGGCGCATCACGAAATCTCGCTGTTCGACAATCGCGCCGCCGTCCGCTCGCCGGAAGAATCGCTGTCGCCCGATGGCATGACGCAGTTCATCTTTTCAGGCCATCTGGCAGAGCAGTCCGCGAAGACCGATATCTCCCGTCGCGGAATCGAAGCGCTCATCCTCACCGTACGCGCGGTGCAGATGGCAGCGGCGATGGAGAGCGCCCTGAACATGTCGATCGACTATGTCACCCAGCGCGAACAATTCGGCCGGCCGCTGTCGAAATTCCAGGCGATCCAGCAGCAGCTGGCGGTTGCCGCGTCCGAATGCGCCGCCGCGACCATGGCGGCCACGCAGGCGGCCAGCGCCATTGCCCGCCATGCCGACGATCCGGAACAGGCATGGCACGAGGCGGTCATTGCCAAGGTCCAGATCGGCCACAGCGTCGAGGCGGTCACCGTGCCTTTCCATCAGGTCCATGGCGCGATGGGCTATACGCAGGAATATGATCTGCACCATTATACCAGGCGACTCTGGGCTTGGCGCGATGCGCTGGGCAATGAACATCACTGGTCGAAACGGCTCGGAGAAGCGCTCGCCGTAACGTCGCCTGACGATATCTGGAAAGGCGTGACAACCGGTCACTGGGTTGCTAGTTAATCGCGCGATTAAATAATTCCGGAAGGGAGCAGACATGCTTCCAATCCTTCCAGCAACAGGAGCTAAGTCCATGAAAACACGTATTACAGAGCTATTCGGCATTGAGCATCCGATCATCCAGGGCGGCATGCATTATGTGGGATTCGCGGAACTGGCGGCAGCCGTTTCCAACGCCGGGGGCCTCGGCATCATCACCGCCTTGACCCAGCCTTCCGCCGCCGCACTGGCCGACGAAATCGCCAAGTGCCGCGACATGACCGACAAGCCGTTCGGCGTGAACCTGACCTTCCTGCCGGTGGTCAACTCCCCCGATTATGAAGGCATGGTCAAGGCGATCATCGAAGGCGGCGTCAAGGTCGTCGAAACCGCCGGTAACAATCCGGTTCAGGTGCTGCCCGCAT
>TARA_R110001599_G_scaffold115330_3_pt1 | contig 18031 bp, 14 predicted proteins | sample TARA_R110001599 | Tara Oceans TARA_R110001599 (sample SAMEA4398360) | marine metagenome | biome: Polar Biome; feature: [MES] marine water layer (ENVO:01000295) within the mesopelagic zone...; material: water (ENVO:00002006), including particulate matter (ENVO:01000060) such... | reverse complement strand
ACTGAAAGCTCAACTTCATAATTTTATTTTGTCATCCCTGCGCAGGCGGGGATCCATGTGAGCGTAGCGATTACTTTAGCAAGGCTTTGCGATTCATCGCGCCACGTGGCAAGCTAATTTACCGCTTTTACTACGTGATTACGTTTATGTTTACTACCCAGCAATTGCTTCGTTTTTCATTTTTACTTTTGATCAGTTATGCGAGCTACGCAAGCGACCCTACAATTGTGCCTGAGGCGGCCAGTGGGTTTAATAAAAGCCCTGCTGTTACGGCCAAATCGGCGATGGCAGTAACAGCAAATCCTTACGCCACTAAGGCAACGCAAAAGATACTTGCCCAAGGCGGCTCAGCTGTAGACGCGGGAATTGCCGCGCAGTTGGTATTGGGCTTGGTAGAGCCGCAATCGTCGGGCATTGGCGGTGGTGCGTTTATGCTGTTTTGGGATGCGCAACGCAAACAGCTCAGTAGTTGGGATGGCAGGGAAACCGCACCACAGGCGGTAAACGAACGCCATTTTCTGCACGCTGACGGCAGTGCGATGGGTTTCTTTGAGGCGGTTATTGGCGGTCATTCGGTTGGCGTTCCAGGGGTGGTGGCAATGTTGGATGCCGCACATCGCCAATTTGGTAAGCTGCCGTGGTCAACGTTATTTACACCCGCTATTGAATTGGCCGACACCGGTTTTGTTATCTCTCCCCGCCTTCACACCTTGTTAAAAGAGATGCCAAAGGTCGCGGTGAATCCAGCAATCAGTAGCTACTTTTTTAATCCCGATGGAAAGCCAAAGGCCGTTGGCAGCCTTTTACAAAACCCGGCTTACGCAGCGACGCTGAGAAAGCTCGCGCAGGATGGCAGCAAGGCTTTTTACCACGGAGACATTGCTAAGGATATGGTCGCCGCAGTGGCGAATGATCTTAACCGCGCAGGTAGCCTCAGCCTCAACGATTTAGCTAATTACCATGCTATTCAACGACCTGCGGTGTGCGCGCCTTATCGACAATACCAAGTTTGCGGTGCGCCCCCACCGTCCTCGGGGGGAACGACGGTGCTGGCCATTTTAGGCATGATCGAGGCCATTGAGCAGCAGCGCGGCGCCTTGCGGGGAGTCGATTTTATTCACACCTTTATTGAGGCCTCTCGACTCGCCTTTGCTGATCGCAATCGCTATATTGCCGATCCCGATTTTGTGACGGTGCCGACCGCGGGACTGGTCGAGCGCCACTATTTAAAATCTCGTGCAGCGCTTATTAAGCCAAATCGCCGCTTGGCTAACGTTGTAGCTGGTAAGCCCGTCGGCGCCCCAGCGGTTGTTGACAGTTCCTCACCAGAGCTGCCATCGACCAGCCATTTCAGCATAGTCGACGCCGACGGCAATGTTTTAAGCATGACCACGAGCATAGAAACCGCCTTTGGTTCGCGGGTGTTTGTGGGTGGCATTTTGCTGAATAACCAACTCAGTGACTTCTCTTTTAGCCCCCAGGAAAAAGACGGCAGCAAAATTGCGAATCGCATTCAAGCTGGAAAGCGGCCGCGTTCGTCAATGTCACCCATTATTGTATTTAAAGATGGCAGTCCGGTTCTGGCAATAGGTTCGCCAGGTGGCGCGCGCATTATTGACTATGTTGCGGGCAGTCTTTACCGCGTGCTCGGCCAAGGCGAAGCTATTGATACCGCCATTGCCAGCGGGCATATCATTGCGATGGGAGACCTTGTGGAGTTGGAGACTGGCCGGTTTGATCGTGATGTTATTAAACAATTACAAAAGCGCGGGCACCCGATTAAAGAGAGCGATCAAACCAGTGGGCTGCACGGAATTTTAATTAAAAAATCGGGGCTAGAAGGTGCCGCAGACCCCCGGCGCGAGGGGCAGGCGCTGGGGTATTAGTATTCCCAGCTAATATAGTATCGGCTCCGTTGCTGGTATGGACCCCCTGCCTTCGCAGGGGCAGAGTCCGGCTTCGCAGGAGTGACAGCAGTTTAATTCTCTATTAACGTCTGACTTTCGCGGGAGTGACGGTTGATTTAGTGTGGCGTGTTATGCCGTCATGCTTGCGCGGGGGTGGCGAGCTGAATTTATTTTGTCATCCCTGCGAAGGCAGGGATCCATGTGAGCGCAGCGAATGCCTTATCGCACTAACGTTTAAGCCCGAACTCCGTTGCTGGTATGGACTCCTGCCTCCGCAGGAGTGACGGCTGATTTAGCTTGGTGTAGTTGCCGTCATAATTACTCAGGTATGTACCGCAATTCCCTAATCGTCATCCCTGAGCAGGAGCGACGATTGCTTTAGCTTACTTCTGACAACGTCGACAGAACACGGTTGTGCGTTGGGCTATGCGGATCTCGCTCAATTCCTTCATGCAGCCCCAGCAGGGTTGGCCGCCGCGACCATAGACTTGCAGTTCTTGCTTGAAGTAGCCAGGTTTACCATCCCCGCCAACAAAGTCTTTGAGCGTTGTGCCGCCTTGGGTTATGGCTTTGTCGAGCACGCTTTTAACCTCATCTACCAGGCGAGTATAGCGGGCTAGGCTGATGCTGCCGGCCTCTCTTGTGGGACTAATGCCGGCCATGTAGAGCGCTTCATTTGCATAGATATTGCCAACCCCCACAACAACATGGGCATCCATTAGAAAACTTTTTATCGGCACCATGCGTTTGCGGGAGCGCTTAAATACATAGGCCGGATTAAAATCGTCGCTCAGTGGCTCAGGACCAAGTTTGGCCAATAATTTATGACTCGCGACATTCTCGCCCTCAACCCAAACAACGGCGCCAAATCGGCGGGGGTCGGTATAACGCAGAATCTTGCCGTCGTCCAAGCGCCAATCGAGGTGATCGTGTTTTGCCACAGGGGTATTAGCACCGACAAAATACAAGCGACCCGACATGCCCAAGTGGATAACTAGATAACCAGTGGCTAGGCGGATTAATAGATATTTGGCTCGGCGCTCGACAGATAGAACCTCTTGACCGCACAAGTGGTTGGCAAGTTCGAGGTCGACCGGCCAGCGTAAACGATGGTCGCGAATAATAACGTCGCTGAACACGCGACCAATCAAATGGGGGGCTATGCCGCGCTTAACGGTTTCGACTTCGGGGAGTTCGGGCACGGGGGTTTGGAACCTCAATGTGAGTTGTAAAGCGTGAATTGAATTGTAACTTACGCAACGTAGTAGGCACCACGACTGCGGCCGTTGGAGTGACGGTTAGATTAGCTTGGCGTATTTTGCACCATCCCCTCGCAGGAGTGACGATTGGAAAAGTATGGCGTATTTGCCGTCATCCCTGCGAAGGCAGGGATCCATATGAGCGCAGCGAATGCTTTAAACAACATGACATCCCCGGTATTACTGGCGACAATACGCCAAATTCTTTATGGCGCGCACGTATGTCACTAGCCCCTCACATTGCTTATCTTGGTGTGGACACTGGCGGTACGTTTACCGATTTTGTGTTGTTTTATGAGCAGCAAGTTCGCAGTTATAAGTGCCTGTCTACCCCAGATCACCCCGAGCAGGCCATTTTAACGGGAATTCACGCGTTGGGCCTGACAGAGCTCATTGCCGCTGGCAATTTAGTTGTGGTGCACGGCTCAACCGTTGCCACCAATGCCGCGTTGGAAGGCAAGGGGGTGCGCACGGCGTTTATTACAAATCGCGGTTTTGGCGATATGCTCACCATTGGTCGGCAAACCCGTTCGGCCCTATATGATTTACGTCCGGCACCAAAACCCGAACCGGTACCCGCGAACTTGTGTTTAGAAACCGGTGGGCGTATTGGTGCCGACGGTAAGCTTATCGACGATCTCACCGCAAATGACATCGCCGCGTTGCAAGAGCAGATTCGAACACTCAAGCCTGACGCAGTAGCGATCAATTTATTATTCTCGTTTATAGATGATCGCTTTGAAAAGGCCATTGCCGAGGCCATGCCAGAGGCTGTGTTTGTGTCGCGCTCTTCGCAGGTTTTGCCTGAATACAAGGAGTATGAGCGAGGCATGGCGACGTGGTTAAATGCCTGGCTTGGCCCCAAAGTGGCCAGCTATCTTGGTCGTTTGCAGGCCGAGTTAAAGACCACGCCACTGTCAATTATGCAGTCTTCCGGCGGCACTACTGACGCCGCCAACGCCGGTCAGCGGGCGGTAAATTTGCTTTTATCAGGCCCTGCTGGGGGCTTGGCGGCGGTAAAGCATCTTGCCGATAGTTTGCCGCGCCCTCGCTTGATGAGCTTTGACATGGGTGGCACGTCCAGCGATGTAGCCTTGATCCATGGCGAGATAAAACTCACTAACGAAGGCAAAATTGGCCCTTACCCTGTCGCGGTTCCCATGGTGGATATGCATACCATAGGCGCTGGCGGTGGCTCCATTGCCTATGTTGATGAGGGCGGCATGCTGAGGGTGGGCCCGGAGTCGGCGGGCGCCGACCCTGGCCCCGCCTGTTATAACAAAGGCGGACGCAAGGCCACGGTCACCGATGCCAATATGGTGCTGGGCCGCCTGCCCGCGAGTGCCAAGCTCGGCGGCGCGATGCCACTTGATATCAACGCCGCCCGCAGCGCCGTCGGTGCGCTCGCGCAGCAGTTACACTTGAGTATTGAAGAGGCTGCCGCAGGAATTATCGCCATTGCCAACGAGCATATGATCCGCGCACTGCGGGTGATCTCTGTGCAGCGCGGCTACGACCCTGCCGAGTTTAGTCTCTGCTGTTTTGGCGGCGCCGGCGGTTTACACGTGTGCGCACTCGCCGAAGCCTTGGGCTGCACCGAGATTATTGTGCCCAATTACGGCGGGGTATTTTCTGCCTTAGGCATGTTGCTGGCGCCTAAAGAGCGGCAATTATCTCGCACACTCAATACCAAGCTTGCGTCAGTTAGTAGTGACGCCGTATTGGGGCATTTACATAATTTGGCGCTCACTGGCCGCGCGCAATTGCAAAACGAAGGCATTGACGACGCCGAGATCACCGAGCACCCCAGTGTCGATCTGTGTTACAGCGGGCAGTCCTATACCTTAAATATCCCTTGGCAGGCTTCGCTGGCCGATCTAGAGAAGGCCTTTCACCAAGCCCACGAACAGCGTTACGGGCATAGGCTAACGCTGCCGGTGCAGCTCGTTAATATTCGCCAAGCCCTGCGCGCCGCCACGTCGATCCCGCCCCTGCCGAATTTAGCGCCGCGCCCACCTTGTCAGCCAATAGACCAAGGCTCTGTTTTTTTCGCCAAGGCCTACCACGCCACCCCGCGCTTTGTGCGTAATGAGCTGGCCAGCGGGCAAAGGATTTTAGGCCCCGCGCTCATTAGCGAAACCGTGGCCACCACCTGGCTCGCCGAAGGCTGGCAGGCGACAGTGAATGCGCAAGGACATTTGCTGATTCGTGAGCTTAATCGCCAATCACCAGCTAGCCAGCCCAAGGCATGACAGCAAGCGGCCAATGCGGCTACAGTAGGCGGACTAAATTTAATCCTGCGCTAACAGGCCCTGTATGACGGAAAAATCGATCAGCCACCCTCTGTTTGACCGCGGCATTAGCCACGCCGGTTTAAAACAGGTGCGCGAACGATTTACCAAACTCAATCATGAGCGTTTGCTGCGCACCCGCACGGCACTCTTGCCCCGTCAGCAAATATTTTTAGACTTATTGCCGCTGCTGATTCATATCAACCACCCCATACTGCCGGGCTATAAAAGCGCTAACACCCCCTGTGGTATCGACGGCTACACGCCCGACGAGTTAACCTTAGAGCGGGTGCGCAGTAATATTGCGCGCAGTGTGCAATACCGTCACGACGAACAAGCAGCGCCGCTAATCCACAGTGTTTTTTTAATGGGCTCATGCGGCACGGTCGCTCAGGCTGAAGACTCCGACCTTGACGTATGGCTCTGTCATCACAACAGCATTGACGAACTCGGCTTACAGCGCTTGTACAATAAAGCCGCCGCCATTTCAGACTGGGCCCGCAGCCTCGGTTTAGATATTCACTTTTTCTTGATGGACAGCGAGCAGTTTCGTCGCGGCCAGCGTGACCGCATTAGCGCCGAAGCCGCTGGCACCAGCCAACATTATTTATTGTTAGACGAGTTTTATCGCAGCGCCTTGCTGGTGGCTGGTCGCTACCCGCTATGGTGGTTGGTGCCCCCGAGCGAAGAAGTGAATTACCAAGAATACACCGCGTTACTGCACGCCCAGGGCTTTGTTGGACCTGACGAGTCTATTGATTTTGGCGGGGTTTCCGATATCCCTGCTGGCGAGTTTATTGGCGCCGGGGTTTGGCAGCTCTACAAGGCCATTAGCTCGCCCTATAAGGCGGTGCTAAAGCTATTGCTGACCGAGGCCTACGCCCGCAATTTCCCCAATGTGGTGCCACTGTGTATTGATTTGAAAGAAGCTGTTTACCGCGGCGAGGTCAGCAGTGATGACTTTGACCCCTATATCATGGTGTACCGGCGCTTGGCCGAGTATTTGAGCTCGCGCAATGAATTTGATCGCCTTGAGCTAATTCGCCGTGCTTTTTATTTTAAAGTCGGTATTCGACTTTCACAGACCGCTGGCAGCGCAGCGCCTTGGCGGCGGAAATTACTCGAGACACTCATTGCGCAGTGGCAGTGGCCTCCAGAGCAACTTCTGAACCTAGATACTCGCAGTCGCTGGAAAATTCGCCGGGTACGTGATGAGCATCGTTTCTTAGTTGCCGAACTGACCAATAGCTACCGCTTTTTGCAGGACTTTGCCCAGCAGAGTAATAGCCCAGCCCTAATTAAGTCGCAAGAGATGACCTTGCTCGGCCGCAAGCTGTACGCGGCCTTTGAACGCAAACGCAATAAAGTCGAATGGCTAAACCCAGGCATTGCCCCCGACGTATCAGAAGAGCAATTATTCTTTCACACCTTAGGCTTCGGCGAACAGCGGCGCTGGGCAGTGAGTAGCAGCGCCCGCCACGATTTTGAACACGACGCTATTCTGCAAGAACACGAGCACCTTAGCGGGCTATTGTGTTGGTGTTTTTGTAATGGCCTCATTAACGACTACACGCAGCTACGACTCAATGCCCGGCAAGATGGTGTATCTGAAAATGACCTACGAGAAATGGCCCGTCACTTAAGCGGCCACCTTCCCCGCAAGGCCTATGCAGCCGATCCGCAGAAGCACGAAGCGTTTAATCGCCCCAAAGTACCAGAAGCGATGCTGCTGTATATTAATTTAGGTCAAGGCGCACTCAGCTCACTCGGCGCCGCCGGACTCGCCAAACACAATAGCAGCTACCCAATCACCCATATTGAAATTGTGGTTATTAATAGCTGGGGCGAGGTCTCGTCGCTTGCCTTTGCCGGACAAGAAGCCATTATCGACGCCTTTCGGGTTTACCAGCAGTTAATGCTAGCGGCCTCTAAAGCCAGTGCAGCACCTATCATCGACGCCCTGTGTTTTAATGACCCGGAACAAAAGCTACGCAAACGCGTCCGGCACCTGCCGCGTCTATTACACCGCGCGTTTTATACGCAACCCAAAAATAAGCGAGTCATTATTAAACTAAGTAATGGCTTCCATATATTACAAACTGAAAACGATGAATTACGCAGCATTCACGCCCATAGCTATTCCACGCTAATACAGTGCCTGGGACGGGGGCAAACCAGCTTCAGCCCTGTGTTAATGGACCAATACTGCGCACCAAACTCCGCGCTAGCAAGCATAGTAGATACCGCCACCACCCCAGATTGCTATGTGTTTTTTCATCGTCGGGACGACTTTGCCGATCTCTTTGTGCGCGATGAGCGTGGCTCCCTGCATTACACCACCGCCGCGTTTAGCAATGTTAACCAGCTTTTACTGCCACTGGTTTTATTTCTGCAGCGCTGCCGCACTGAGCAAGCAGGCAAACATCAGTTTCGCCTATTTGAACTCCACCAGCAGGACAACCGCTGGCGCAGCCAAGCATTAGACCTCGGTGAATTAATAGCCAACAACCCAGCCGAAGATACTCGCGTCCAACTTGAGGCCATCGCCAAAACCGACAGCAAGGGGCGTTTAGTGTTTGATATGCGTTACCAAGATCAGCACTTCAGCTATGACAAAGCGGGCCCCGCTTTATTTGACCAGCTAGCCAGTCAATTACTGCTGCAAGAAACTCGCCCTACCCATTATCAACTCGACGCAATAGACCTCAGCAGCCAGCCACCACAGCAAACCAGTGTTTATCTACGCTACAAGCAACATATTGAAGAGATACTGAATACCTCGGTATTGTCGCAATGAGCTTACGGTTCAAATTCTGGGGCTAGATGCTGGACCGGAGACGCCAAAGCCGATTCTCGCGTTTTATTTTGTGTGCGGTCTGGGAAATACCAGCTTCGTAGCGAGATGGACCCCTGCCTCCGCAGGGGTGACTGAAAGCTCAACTTCATAATTTTATTTTGTCATACCTTCGCAGGCAGGGATCCATGTGAACTCAGCGAATGATTTTGGCGCTAAATGCCAGACGGGAGACGCTAAAACCGACTCTCACGTTTTATTTTGTGTGCGGTTGGGGAAATACCAGCTTCGTAGCGAGATGGACCCCTGCCTCCGCAGGGGTGACTGAAAGCTCAACTTCATAATTTTATTTTGTCATCCCTGCGTAGGCAGGGATCCATGTGAGCGCAGCGAATGATTTTCGCATCCGGCTCACCCCAAAACCAATTCTTCGCCTATTTGCTCTAGGCCTATTTCCGCTAACATCTGGGCCAAGCTTTGCTCGGTGCGCTGGCAGTACCACTGCCCGTCAACCCAGCTGTAGTGAAATCCACCTGACCGTGCTGCCAGCCACAATTCGCGGCTGGCGCTTTGGCGGCTAAAGATCATCGCGCTGCCATCCGGTGCTTTTAGGGTGAGCACACCGCCGCTAATTTCGCAGTCTACGTCAGCCTCTAGTTCATCGACGGCGTCTTCGATAGCAACATACAGTTCGTCGATATTGTCGTTAAACTCTACTTCATTCATATTGGGCTTGGTTTCCTGATCGCGGCTGGTTCGCGGCAGTATACTAAGCTCGGCCAGCTTATGACCACAGTCGACCAGCCCGCTGGTGTGTTATTCATTCACACCCTAGGTATAATGCGCGCCTCAGTCAATTTTGAGGATGACACCGTGGCCGCTTTTCGTATTGCAATGCTTTGCCTTGGCTTTTTAATTGCCGCCTGCGGGCAAACAGGGCCGTTGGTACTACCTGAAAAAAATGACGCCCCAACCAATGCCAGCGCGCAGTCTAAGTAGAGAACGCTTTCATGACGCCTTTTCAGTATATTAACGGCGAGCTTCACGCCGAGTCCGTTGCCCTTAGCAGTATTGCTCAGCAGTTCGGCAGCCCTTGCTATGTGTATTCCCGCGCGTATTTAGAGCAACGCTTTACTGAGTACACCGAGGCATTGGCAGGCCAAGATCACTTGGTTTGTTACGCGGTTAAAGCCAATTCCAATATTGCGGTACTCAATGTCTTGGCGCGTCTGGGCGCAGGTTTTGATATTGTTTCTGTTGGTGAGCTGGAGCGAGTTCTGGCGGCGGGTGGTAAAGCCGAGCGTATTGTTTTTTCTGGTGTGGGCAAAACCGCCGCTGAAATGCGCCGTGCCTTAGAAGTGGGTATTCACTGCTTTAATGTGGAATCAGAAGCTGAGTTGGAGCGTCTTAACCTGGTCGCCACTGATATGGGCGTTAGCGCCCCTATTTCCATTCGGGTAAACCCCGATGTGGATGCCAAAACCCACCCCTATATTTCAACCGGCCTGAAAGACAATAAGTTTGGCATCGATATCGCGCGGGCCCCCGAGGTTTATCGCCGCGCCGCGAGTCTGAGCAATATCACCATCAAAGGGGTGGACTGCCATATCGGCTCACAGCTGATCGATACCAGCCCATTCCTTGACGCCCTCGACCGCGTGCTCAGCCTAGTCGACACCCTGGCGGCGATGGATATCACCATTTCCCACCTCGATTTAGGCGGTGGTCTGGGGGTTCGCTATCGCGATGAAGTCGCACCGCTTACTGGCGAATATATCGCTGCGATACGCGCTCGTTTGGGCGAGCGCAAAGTAACCTTGATGTTTGAACCAGGGCGCTCGATAACCGCCAATGCGGGCGTGTTGCTGACCACGGTTGAATATTTAAAGTTAAATGAGCATAAAAATTTCGCGATTATCGACGCCGCCATGAACGACATGATCCGGCCCTCTTTGTACGAGGCATGGATGGAGTTATTGGCAGTAAAACCCCGCAATGAGGGCGTTTTACGTACATACGACTTTGTTGGACCAGTCTGCGAAACCGGTGACTTTCTTGCCAAAGACCGCGAATTGCGCATTGCCGAGGGCGACTTGCTCGCACTGGCGTCTAGCGGTGCCTATGGATTTACCATGAGTTCCAATTACAATAGCCGAGGACGCGCGGCGGAAGTGATGGTAGACGGCGATCAATGTCACCTTATTCGCGCCCGCGAAACTGTCACCGACCTGATGCGTGGTGAAGCTGTGTTGCCCTGAGGGCGCAAGATCCGATAGCCGCACTGCGGCTGCACTGGACCGCACCCTCTACTTAGCAACCCGCCCGCATCGTTAACCGCGCCACCGGTGAGGCGCACCACAGGGTTTTGCGATGCAGTTACGTTTTACCAAAATGCATGGCCTGGGTAATGATTTTGTCGTTATCGATCTCATCACCCAGCGCTTTAAGCTCAAGCCGCACCATATTCGTAAAATTGCCGACCGGCATTTTGGGATTGGTTGCGACCAAGTTCTGGCGGTGGAAATCCCCACCCAGCCCGACGTCGATTTTCGCTATCGTATCTACAATGCCGAAGGCAGTGAAGTTGAGCAGTGCGGCAATGGCGCGCGCTGTTTTGCCCGCTATATCCGCGACAAACGCCTTACCGGCAAAGAGCGAATTAAAGTAGAAACCCTCGCGGGTATCATTGAGCTTGAGGTAACCGAAAACCGTCATGTGCGCGTTGATATGGGCGCCCCGGTGCTCGACCCCAAACGCATACCCTTTACAGCAGAAAGCCAAGCGGCGGACTACCTCTTGGCTATAAATGGGGTGGAATGGCGGGTTGGTGCAGTTTCCATGGGCAATCCCCACGTCATTCTACCCGTTGATGATGTCGACACCGCGCCGGTGGCCGAAGTCGGTCCTATTGCCGAGCAACATCCGCGCTTCCCGCAGCGGGTCAACGTCGGCTTTATGCAAATTGTCGATCGCGACACCATTAAGCTGAGGGTATTTGAGCGCGGCGTGGGTGAAACCCTCGCCTGCGGTACCGGCGCCTGCGCCGCCGTGGTTAGCGGTATTGTGCAAGGCAAGCTAAACCCCGAAGTTACCGTGCACCTGCCCGGTGGTAGTTTGAGTATAGAGTGGCAAGGCGCGGGCCAGCCCGTTATTATGACAGGCCCCGCCACGACCGTTTTCGAAGGCCAGATACAAATATAGGATCGCCTGTGGACAGTGCACCCCCCAAAAAAGATGGTCTACCCAGCGAGAGTGAAGTTGCCCGCTATTTACGCAACCACCCCGGCTTCTTTCTCAACAACGAAGACATATTGTCTGAATTAAAGCTGACCCACCAAACCGGTAAAGTCGTTAACTTGGCCGAGCGTCAGGTTGAAATTCTGCGCGAACGCAATATGGACATGCGCAGCCGTCTCAGTAAATTGCTCGACAATGCGACCCGCAACGACCAGTTATTTGAGCGCAGTAAAAATCTTATTTTGACCTTAATTGAGTCAAAGCGCGCCGAAGAGCTAAGCAACAACCTCTGCCGCAACTTAGTTAGCGACTTCGAGGACATCGACTACGCCAGCTTGATCTTATTTGCCGACCCCAATCGAGTTGGCAGCAGTGTACTTCGCGTCGTTAGCCCCGAGCAGGCCCAGCAACAAATTGGCAGCTTACTGCGGGGTAAAAAGGCAATTTGCGGTGTACTCCGCCCCGAAGAATTGAGCTTTTTGTTTGGCCAACATGCCGACCACATTGGCTCAGCCGCCTTAATGCCAGTGCAGGCTGGCAATATCGACGGCGTGATTGCAATTGCCAGCAAAAACCCCCAGCATTTTAAATCTAGCATGGGCACGCTGTTTCTAGAATACATTGCCGAGGTAGTGAATCGCTGCCTGCCCAAGCTGATGAAGGGACCGTTTCTTTAGCGGGGAGATGCTTGACGGGAGATGGGAGACGCTAAAACCAAACGGCATTCGCTGCGCTCATTTGGATACCTGCCTACGCAGGTATGACTCGGTGGCGAGACAGGCGCTTACGCTTGGCCGTCACTCCTGCGCTTTTTTATTTGTCACCCCTGCGAAGGCAGGGGGTCCTGTTTGAGCTTAGACGTTGGCGCCATAAGGCAATCGCTACGCTCACATGGATACCTGCCTACGCAGGTATGACTCGGTGGCGAGACAGACGCTTACTCTTGGCCGTCACCCCTGCGCTTTTTTATTTGTCACCCCTGCGCCGGCAGGGGTCCATGTCTTTGCGGAGTCGACAACCCTCAGTCATTGCGCAGAACGCAGCGCCACAACCGCCTTTTTATGGCATCGATCAAAGCCTTAGCTAGCGAAGGCATGCGCTGCGCTAATATGAATCTCAGCCTTCCCAGGAATGACTCCGCAGCAAGAATTCGTCGCCCTAGCGTTCACCGCCTCCCTTCAAGCGTCTCCGTTCACCGTCGTCACTGCCTGACAATGTCTATCCATAAACAGTTGCATTAACTTCAAGTACTCACTCTGCCCTAAGTGCACAAGGTGATTACCCGGAAACCAGTGCAAATGGGATTCTGGCCAGTGAGCGTGAAGCAGCCGCACAAAGCGCGGCGGGGTAAAGCGGTCGCCAGCGCCGCCGATGATCATGACCCGTTCTGGGTCAAGCTTGGGCTGGTAACTTAGTGGGCTGTGTATTGCCAGGCCGCGACGAAGATCCATTGGCGTTAAACCGGTGCGTTTGCCAATCAAGTCCATTAGGGCACCCGTTGGCTGCCAGCTGCGCACGGTATCGACCGGAGAGACTAAGGGTGAGTTCGGTATACAAAATGCCAAGCGTGGCTCAACAACCGCCATTATTGAGCTCAAATAACCACCCAAACTAAGACCGCTAATCCCTACATGCGGCGCGCCGCGCTCAAATAAGTAGTCTATAAACACCCGCGCATCAGACACGGCTTGGAGCATGCCTTCATTTAACTGGGAAAAGCCCCCGGCAAAGAGGCCGTAACCACTAAAAGGATGACGCGGCTCGGCGCGAGAGCCGTGAAACGGCTGGGTCATTAGCAATATGTCGTAGCCATTGTTGTAAAACGAGTTCAGCGAAAAGAACACGCTGTTAAAGGCATACGAGCTCTCGACCACACCATGCACAAAGATTAAGGTCGGACGCGGACCGTCTGGATGGCTCCAATACTGCGCGCAGGCAGTTCGGTTACGCTTATAGCTCAAATAGCTGTCAGTGAGCTCGGGGTTCAGCGGCGTAAACGGGCTAGTAAAACGCAATTCAACTGCGGGAATGTCTTTGGGCTTATAGCTAAAACGGCCAATTTTATGGGCTTCAACATTTACCTTAGGCGGCGGTATAAACACATCGTCAATTTCACGAGATTCCGCCAAACCAGCATAAAAATTCATGCGTGCCCGCTCGCGAGCCATGCCGCCGCCTAGCAAAAATTGAGGTAGCAATGCACCGGAAATCATTACGCCTAATCCGGTTCGCATCATGCGATCCATTATCGCCGTGCCATAAACCTTTAGTGGGTACTCACCATCGAGCTCAGTGCCGTCAGACTGACAGTAGAAATCTTCTGGAAGAGTGAGCCACCACGGCGGTGATTGTTTAACCGGCGGCAAAAGGGTTTGCGACATGCGTATTGTTCTCTTTTTATATTTAGCGAGAACTTAGTTGTAACATATCCGCCCTAAATAGCAGTAGTGCCGACTAAAAATAAATCCGCCATAAGGAAGTGCACGACTACGCTTGCTCCCACTGGGGGCAGTGCTTAAGCTGGGCACTCTGACTTTGCGGCGCCTGACATGAATATTCAGCACGAACTCGAGGATTTCTTGGACTATCTGGCCACCGCCCGACGGCTGTCGCCGCATACCCTTAGCGCCTATCGCAATGACCTTGCGAACTTCGTCGTGTTCTGTGAGCAGCAGAATTTGACCTCAGTCGACGCCGCAGACAGCGCCCATATTCGCCATTTTATTGGTCAGCGGCGCAGTGCCAGCGCTGCCGCAGTGAGCATTCAACGCCTGCTGTCCGCGCTGCGCAGCCTCTACCGCTATCGAATGCGCCACCGCGGCGCGATTCACAATCCAGCACTCGGCATTAGCGCACCCAAACGACCGCAACGGCTGCCAAAGACCCTTGACGTCGATATGATTAAGCAGCTCTTAGAGTTTGATGGCGATGAGCCCATTGATATTCGCGACCGCGCCATGATGGAGTTGTTTTATTCTTCGGGCCTACGGCTTGCAGAACTTGCTGCGCTCAATGTAGGCGATTTAGATTTAAATGACGCCTTAGTCACGGTGACCGGCAAAGGCAATAAAACCCGAACGCTGCCAATTGGTCGTATTGCGATTGCAGCCCTGAAGCAATGGCTCAACGCCCGCGACAGTCTCACTCCCGACCAAGCGTTGTTTCTTGGCCAACGCGGTCAGCGCCTCGGTCACCGCGCAATACAACAGCGTCTGCGCTTTCGCGCCACGCAGCAGGGTTTACCCGCCCACGTTCACCCACATATGCTGCGCCATTCCTTTGCCAGCCATTTATTGGAGTCCAGCAGCGATTTGCGCGGTGTTCAAGAGTTACTCGGCCACGCCAATCTGTCGACGACCCAAGTTTATACTCATTTGGATTTCCAACATTTAGCTCAGGTCTATGACAAAGCCCACCCTCGAGCAACACGCAAGGTGAATAATGAGCAGGATTAAACTACTGAGCTTTGACCTAGACGACACCCTTTGGCATACCGCCCCCACCATCGCTAAGGCCGAACAGGTATTTTATTTACACCTGCAAACCGCAGCGCCCGCGCTCACCGCTATGTTCAGCCCCAAGGCATTGCGTGAACACCGCCTACAATACTTAAGCGCCAACCCTGGCCTAGAGCACCATATTTCGCAGTGGCGGCTCGACAGCTTAAACCAGGCATTAATTGAATCTGGCTATGGTGAGCAAAGCCAAGAATTAGCAGCGGCGGCCTTTGATGTTTTTTATCAAGCCCGCCAGAATGTGCAGCTATTTGAACACTGCGCTAAGATACTTGCCGAATTAAGCCAAGACTTCCTGCTCATTAGCTTGACCAATGGCAATGCCGATCTCAGCCGCCTGCCGATTAGCCAGTACTTTCACTCCCATTATAGAGCCGAGCAAGTTGGCGCCGCCAAACCCGCAGCGCCACTCTTTTTGGAAGCATTAAGACAGGCCGATTGCCTGCCTCACGAGAGTATTCATATCGGTGACAATATCAATGACGATATCGCTGGGGCAAAGGCGGTCGGTATGCATGCTATTCAAGCGCGGCTTATAGAACATGCGCCGGAACCACACCCACTGGCCGACCTGCACTTTGATGACTGGCGCGACTTACCACGCTTAATTCAAAAAGTGAATTCAAGCACGCATTAGCCAATGCCGATGTCAGAACGTATCGGAGTCTGAATCGATGTCGGCAAGATTGCTGCGCATATGGGGTTCGAGATGTTTTATCTCGCCGCCGCGCGCCAAAAAATCTTGAACATCTTTAGACAGCTGATCCCGCATACGATCATGCACGGTTTGGCTGGGCACAAAGCTTGGGTTTGAAACTTGACTATCTGTACTACGACTACGCGACCCCATACGAACTCCTCCCGGAAACAAGAAACCCGCGTTTATATTGCGCTTTATACTGTTTTCATCCCCTAGCTGACAAGCATCAGATTAGGCTGTTTTGTTCTTAGCGGCGCGTTCAACTAATATATTTTGAGCTAAAGAAAGGAATTGTATGGGCACAAAAAAGGCGGCTAAAAAGCCGCCTATAACTTGCTGATGTAAACCGTGATTTAGATCGCGTCTTCGCCAGTCTCGCCGGTGCGAATGCGAATAACTTGCTCAAGCGAGGTGACGAATATTTTACCGTCGCCAATTTTACCGGTACAAGCGGCCTTAGTGACGGTATCAATGACTTTCTCTACCTGATCGTCGGTCACAGCAATTTCTAACTTAACCTTGGGCAGGAAATCGACAACGTATTCTGCGCCACGATACAGCTCGGTATGGCCTTTTTGGCGACCGAAGCCTTTAACTTCGGTTACCGTAACACCCTGCACGCCAATTTCCGACAAAGCGGCACGGACATCATCTAATTTAAACGGCTTAATAACCGCACTGACTAATTTCATCGCCGTAGTATCCCCTTCATTATGATTACTGCAATTTACACCCTATTTAGCCTCGGCTGCGGGGGTTTGGCAAGGTGATCACGTATTTTGCTGTAAATAAGTGCTAAAAAGCTGTTGGGTTAAGACGCATGAAACGCCAAGCCTGCACTAGCGCTACGCTTGACGGGGGACGCTTTTTATTCGCTATCGCTCACATGGATACCTGCCTGCGCAGGTATGACCTCGTTCTGGTTGATACCTATCATTGCCTTCCCAGGTATGACCCCGTTCTAGTTGATACCTATCACTGCCTTCGCAGGTATGACGCTACACTGGAGCATACCGTATCGCTTACGCGAAATTCGAGCGTCGCCCCTGCGAAGGCAGGGGTCCATCTCACACGAAGCTGGTATTGCTCAGACCGTATAAGAACCGCTCTTAACGTCTCCGGTCTCCCGTCAAATCTAAAGCAAAAAAAAGGGCGCTCAATGAGCGCCCTGAAATCACCAAACGGGGAGAGTCTTACTTGTTGGTGAATTCTGGATAAGCTTCCATACCGCATTCAGAGAGGTCGACACCTTCGTACTCTTCCTCTTCAGATACACGTATGCCCATAACCACTTTGAGTATGCTCCAAACCACCAGGCTTGCACCAAATACCCAAGCGAAGATGATCGCTGCGCCGTAAATCTGAGCACCAAAGCTGGCATCGGTGTTCGTTAATGGCACCGCCATCAGGCCCCACAAACCAACAACACCGTGTACAGAGATCGCACCAACTGGATCGTCGATTTTGATTTTGTCCAAGGCCAAGATCGAGAACACAACAATCACACCACCAACGGCACCGATTAAGGTTGCGGCCATTGGGCCAGGTGTCAGTGGCTCTGCAGTAATGGCAACCAGACCAGCCAAGGCGCCGTTCAATGCCATGGTCAAATCCGCTTTACCGAACAGGATGCGAGCAACCAACAGGGCAGCAATCAAACCACCTGAAGCAGCGGCGTTGGTGTTAACAAATACTTGCGCCGTGGCGTTGGCTTCTTCAATGTTAGAAACCATCAGCTCAGAGCCGCCGTTGAAGCCGAACCAGCCCATCCACAGGATGAAGGTACCGAGGGTTGCCAACGGCAGGTTAGCACCAGGGATCGCATTAACTTGACCACTTGCACCGTACTTGCCCTTACGTGCACCCAGTAGCAATACACCAGCCAATGCTGCCGCAGCGCCACACATGTGAACCACACCAGAACCCGCGAAGTCAGAGAAGCCAGCTGCGTCTAAGAAACCGCCGCCCCATTTCCACATACCTTGTAGTGGGTAAATAACACCGGTCATTACCACTGCAAAAGCAAGGAAGGCCCATAGTTTCATGCGCTCAGCAACCGCACCGGAAACAATCGACATAGCAGTAGCAACAAACACTACTTGGAAGAAGAAGTCTGAAGAACCAGAGTAGTAGATGTCGCCGTTAGAGGCTAAGACCTCTTCTACTGACGCATCAGAAATGCCATTGCCAAACCATGAGTCAGGCAGAATGCCACCTTCAGAACCACCGTACATAATGGTGTAACCGCACAGCAAATACATGGTGCAGGCAATTGCGTACAGTGCGATGTTTTTGGTTAAAATTTCAGTCGTATTTTTTGAACGAACC
>TARA_R110001599_G_scaffold353704_4_pt1 | contig 18038 bp, 19 predicted proteins | sample TARA_R110001599 | Tara Oceans TARA_R110001599 (sample SAMEA4398360) | marine metagenome | biome: Polar Biome; feature: [MES] marine water layer (ENVO:01000295) within the mesopelagic zone...; material: water (ENVO:00002006), including particulate matter (ENVO:01000060) such... | reverse complement strand
GAAGCGATTTCAGCAGGTAATAGATTGTCTATTGCATATTTCGGGTTTAAGGAAGCTCATTGGCAGATGCCACTAAGGTAGATTCATAGTTCATTGCCAATTCATTGACTTTATCGGGCATGGTATCAGCCAAGTTCACGAGTTCAGAGGGGTCATTTTTGATATGGTACAATTCCCACTCTCCCCCATTCATTCGCACAATTTTATAATCCCCACTTCTGAACATCCTGAATTTATCCATTCCTGAAATAAAAAATTCTGGTTCTTTGCGTTGCTCTCCCATGAAAATCGGAAGAAGTGAACTACCGTGTAATGGTAAGCTGGCATAACCCTGAATCGAATCCGGGTACTGGATATTTAGCAGATCCAAAAACGTAGGGGCAATGTCCACCACATGTCCCACTTGATCGGTAATGGTATTGGGTGCAATCTTACCCGGCCAATAAGCAATGAAAGGCGTATGGCTCCCACCTTCAAGCCCCGACTGTTTGTGTTGACGAAAAGGGGTGTTTCCTAGAATGGCCCAATTGGTTCGCAAACTCCAATAGGAATCCGCAGGCCCCGGCTGCACATCCAATACCTTGTTTGTATAAAATGGGCACGAGCCATTGTCATTAAGGTACATGATGATGGTATTGTCCATCTTTCCATTTTCCTCTAACTTCTTCAAAACCCGACCAATATTCTGGTCCATTCGGTCAATTATTGCTGCATAAACAGCCATTTCAAGGTCAAGTGAGTCTTTTTTAGCGTCTGATAGGCTATCCCAGGCATAATAATCAGTATAGTCTGGTAAAAAAGGCCCTCGGGATTTGTTTAAATTATTTTCAGGGGGGCTGAGTGTCGCTCCTTTGGGCAGTACACCTATTTCCTGCATCTTTTCAAAGCGTTCTTGGCGTAGAACATCCCAGCCTTTGAGGTATTTTCCCCTGTATTTTTCTATGTCCTCAGGTCGGGCCTGCAGTGGATAGTGCGCAGCATGATAAGGCAAATAGAGAAAGAAAGGCTCTTCCTTTTCAAAAGTTTCATCCAACCATTTCAAAGCATAATCAGTGATAAAATCAGTTTTATACATTGGTGATTTTTCATGTTCTATTTCATCAGCCCTTAGTTCCTTGCCCTCAAGGTAAAAAGGTCTTTCGAACGCTCCCGATGGAGGAAGAAAATATTCTGTTGTGGCCCAGAAATAAAAGGAATGATCAAATACTTTTTCTGCTTTGCAATATTCCGGCACCCATGGGTCAAAGTGTTCCTTCCCACTCATAATATTGGAATAACCTGCTTGTTTGGTTAGGTTGGCAATATGTACTGCTCCTTCACCACCAGCATACAAGCCTGTCAACATGGTAGATCGGGTGGGGTTACATTTGGCCATATTGTAAAAAGTAGTAAACCTTAAACCCCCATCAGCCAAGCGATTTATATTAGGCGTTTCAATTTCTCCACCATAGGCTCCAAGGTCTGAAAAGCCTATATCATCTCCCATTATCAATACTATGTTTGGTAAAGGGGCTTCTTTTTCAGTACAAGAGTAGAAAATTGCTGCGAATAGTAAATACAATAAGCTCTTTTGGGTCATGGTTGTTTCCATTTAAATTTCTTCGACTTCTAAGGAAAACAGGCATTATGCTATTCCGAAAATATTCAATAGACTATAAGTATTAAAAATCGTATAAAAAAGTAATTTAACAAAACAAATTGTTAGTAAACCAGTTAAAACAACACCTATTAAACTAATTTATATGCAAACAGAAGAAATATATTTTAAAAAGTAATTAAAACTTTATTCATTTATCTTCCTAATACTGAATGAAGCAAAAGAGACTGCTAAACACATAAAAAAATCCCCTGATTCTGAAATCAGGGGATTATATCGATTTTTATTATTCGATTTGGTTTAAAGCCTTAAACTGAAAAAGAACCTCTCAGCGCTTTTTCAGTAGCCTCAAGTTGTTCACGTATCTCTACAATACTTTCCCAAATGCGACCTTGTTCTCCATGTTCAATACCACAATATCCATGGTATCCTGCTTTAAGCACAATGGACATCATTTTTTCATAATCCAACTGAGACTGATTTCCTTTTCCATCCCAAACCGTAGGTTTTACACTTACTCCCTTGGCAAAAGGCATCAATTGTTTTACACCTTTATAGGAATCATAAGAAAGGGTTTTTTCTCCTTCTTCTCTATACATTAAAAAATTTCCGAAATCCGGAAGTGTACCTGCTCTTGGATGGTCTGCAGCTTTCATTACACCTGTAAGCCACTTGGCATTGCTAGAAAAACCACCATGGTTCTCAATCATCACATTTATCCCCATGGTATCTGCAAATTCACAAAGGTTTCGCAAGCCATCAGCCACAAGTTTCATAGATTCTGCAAAATCTTTCTTGTCAGCACTGTATCTGGCAAAAGAGTAGCCATTTACCCTAATTGAATGGCAGCCAAGAAATTTGGCTGCTTCTACCCATTTTTTATGGTTTTCAACAGTTTCCATTCTTTCAGATTCATCCCTCGCTCCTAGTTTTCCTTCATTGTCACACATGATCAGCACAGATGTGACGCCCTCGCCTTCTGCTCGGGTTTTCATTTCTTTCAGATAACTCGTATCCTTGGCTTTGTCCATAAAAAACTGGTTCACATATTCTACTGCAGAAATCCCGTGTTTTTTGGCAAGTATGGCAAAATCCAAATTGTCCATTTTCTTAGAAAAAAGCAATCTGTTGACCGACCACTGGGCCAATGAAATTTTAAACAACTCCGCACGAGGTGCCAATGAAAATGCCTGTCCTCCAAGGCCTAAACCTAAAAAGGCTGTTGCCAATCCGGTCTTTTTGATAAAGTCTCTTCTGTTATGCATGGATATAAAATTTTTAGAAAATATTACTTCTGGATTTAATCCAATGAAGATAGCACTTTTATTCTTTTTGCCCAACGAGCAATCAAATGAAATAAGCTATGGAACAAGCCAAGTCGATTGCCAGACTTCCTGCTTTTTATTAAAACCGATTCGTAGGTGGCCTTCATCATCAAGCTGAAGGCATTCAATCTGCTTAGCTCGCACCTTTATTATTGAAAAGTTTTTGCTTTGGTACTTTAGCTCCTGTACCCAGCCTTCTTCGGGTTGGGAAACCGCAGTTTTAGGTGCTAAAACAGATTGATAACCCTTTTTGGCTTCTGTTTGGACATTGTTCCAATGTTCTTTAATTAATTCAGTATTGGTGATAATTTGTGCTTTCCCACCTATTTTTACCTGACAGCGTTCTATTGGATGATAAAAGAGCAGAGCAGCATTTGGGTTTTTGTTAATTTGCGCTACTTTTTCACTTCGGCTGTCCGTATAAAAAAACAATGCTAAGTCCTCTTTGAATTCACGAAGAACTACATACCTGCTATCAGGCTGGTTGCCATCTAGCGTGCAAAGATTCACAAAACGAAAAGGATGTCGGGCATCAGTTGAACCCAATAGAAGCTGTTTGCTAATGATAGACAATATTTCTTTTTCGGACGAAGATGAAGTAAAAAGCATGCTAAATATTATTTGAATAGATAGTTGATTCTAATGGAATTCAGAATAGCGAGCAACGCCACACCTACATCAGCAAATACAGCTTCCCACATTCCTGCCATTCCTGCTGCTCCTAAAGCTAGAACGAGAAATTTCACAAGGAAAGCAAGTGCAATATTTTGCCATACGATGCTTTTAGTAGCCTTACCTATTCTAAAAGCCAAAGCAACCTTGGAAGGATGGTCTGTCTGAATTATAATATCCGCTGTCTCTATGGCAAGATCGCTTCCCATGCTTCCCATACCAATGCCAACATCTGCTGCGGCAATTGAAGGCGCATCATTGATACCGTCCCCGACGAAAGCGACAACTTTATCAGTATCTTCTTTAAGGGCCTCAATTTTTGCAAATTTTTCCTCCGGGAGCATTCCTCCTATGGCCTTGTCTGCTTTAAGTTCTTTTCCCAAAGTTTCAACCACCTCGGCTTTATCCCCTGAAAAAATCATCAAATGCTGAATCCCAAGTTTTCTAAGGGAAATAAAAGCTTCCATTGCATCCGGTTTTATTTCATCTGCCAATACAAAATAGCCACAAAAAACATCATCTATTGCACAGTAGATTACTGTTTTAATCGGGTAGTTTTCAGTGGGTACATCCTGTATTCCATGGTCTTGCATAAGCAATCTATTGCCAGCAAGTACCCTCTTGTTGTTAACCTCTCCCATCAAGCCTTTACCGGGGATTTCCTTTAGCGAATTCACTGGGCTTAGTGTTGTTTTTATATGCCGGATTATGGCCTGCCCTATTGGATGGTTGGTATTGGATTCCAGCGAAGCGGCCAATTTTTCCCATCCCGGAACAGCATTGGGCATCGTTTTCACCTTTTCAACTGCGAATATCCCTTTGGTTAAAGTCCCTGTTTTATCAAATACTACAGTATTGATAGTAGTGATAAGGTCTAAAAAGTTGGAACCTTTGAACAAAATCCCTTTTCTGGATGCTGCCCCTATTCCTCCGAAATATCCCAAGGGAATTGAAATCACTAGCGCACAAGGGCAGGAAATAACCAAAAATACCAAAGCTCTATACAACCATTCGCTAAAGGAATAATCTGCTACTATAAAATAGGGAAGAATGACCAGGGCCAGGGCCATATAGGTTACGATTGGAGTATAAACCTTGGCAAATTTGCGAATTAATTGTTCCGTTTTAGCTTTCTTAGCTGTGGCTTCCTGCACAGTTAAAATAATCTTTTGTAGGGAACTCTCTGCGAATGGTCTCAAAACACGCAAAGTTATTAAATCCTGAAGGTTGACCATTCCAGCCAAAACTTCCTCCCCTTCCTTGATTTCTGCAGGAGAGCTTTCCCCTGACAATGCAGCAGTATTGAATGTTCCACCTCCATTTAATAGCTGGGCGTCTAGAGGGACCTTTTCCCCTGCCCTTACTTCTATAACTTCCCCTGTATTCACCAACTCCGGCTTTACCCAAGCTGAATTGCCATCTCTGATTACCCGAGCTCTATCAGGTCTGATGTCCAAAAGGGCCTGTATATTGCCTTTGGCTTTGCTAACTGCATTGTGTTGTAGCAACTCACCTATGGTATAAAAAAGCATAACAGCTACAGCTTCCGGATATTCACCTATACCAAATGCGCCAATTGTAGCTATCCCCATAAGGAAAAACTCGGTGAAAACTTCTCCTTTTCTAATAAGTTTCCAGGCATTCTTCAAAACTGGGAAGCCTACAAAAGCATAAGCCAAAAGGTATACAAATAGCCAACAATTGATTCCATAAACCTGCATAGGAATATAACTTTCACCAGTTACAGCTCCAACTAAAAGCACAAAACTAAGCAGACTACGTATCCAAGGGGAATCCAATAGGCTTTTTTTTGTAGCCTGAGAATGGTTATGCGTTTCGCAGCAGGTGCTCTCTTCTATTTTAGATGCCATTGATTTATTGTTCGATTTTTTCAAAGGTAAAGCAATAAAGCATGCCTTTTATTTGCAAACTTCTGCTTACTTGGTCTTGTTTATAGCATACCTTGACTTAATCTTCTCACAGGTACTATTAGGATTGTTTCTGTAGTAAACATAAGTCCTAAGGTCCAGCTTACCTACATTAAAAATTTTCTTCTCCCTTTCATAAAAGTCAGAATCTGCACCATAATCTTCATTAAAGCCAATTTTTTTAAAAACTTTCCTTTTTCCGAAAAGGATTGCAAAAAGTATACAGTCGTCTACATGGACTTTTTTATGCTTATCAAACCTGTCACTTATATAGAAGTCATCTGGTTTATCCGTTAGGGTTAAGGTTTTGGAAGCAATGAGGTCAAATGTATCCATCTGAGCAAGACAAGACTGAATGTGATTGGGAAGGTACTCATCGTCAGCATCAAGAATGGCGTTATACCGAGCAGCACTCCATCGAATGGCTTTGTTTATAGCCTGGGACTGCCCTTCATTGATTTTCCTTATATAGGTCAATTTTTTTTCATGCAATCGACAAAAATCAATAAGTTTATTTTCAGGGTCATTGTGTGAACCATCGTCTACCAGAATAATTTCGAAATCCTGGAAGCTTTGGTTAAGCACAGAGTTAATCGCCCTTTGCAATTTGTGAAAAGGGGTATTGTAACTGGAAATCAACACGGAAACTTTGGGTTTTGCACGCATGATGCTTAAAATTAACCATCTATTCCATTAAACAGCAATAATGGGGTGTTTTTTATCCCTAAATCATAAACCCTTTAGGTTTCCATTTTCCGAGAATAAGTTATTAAAGATTTAGAGTAGTGAGCTCCTCAATTCCAGTAATACTTCCTTTGACCTTTATACCAAAACATTATTCAGTATAAACTCTGAACTCAATGGAACTTGCTTCAGCTTGTTTATTTCCATGAGTTGCATTATTATCTAAACCTTTAAAAACTTTATCTCTTTTGTTTGTTCTCATAAAGGAGGCCTGAGGGGGGAACTCTCCCCTTAAAAACGGTACAATTATTATATGATAAGTCGATTATTGCTTCAATCTTTTGAAAAATAAAAACGTAATTTTATATTGTAAAAGTTAAATGAATTAAAATTATAAACGCATTAATTAATAATACTCATTTAAAATTTATCTTTTATTCATTTAACTGAGGCCATGTTCAAATCATATTTTTCTGTGTAAAACTCTTATGTTAGATGAAAAAGAAAGACTTAAAGAACTTAGGTCATACCAAATAATGGATACACCTCCAGAAGAGGAACTAAATGAAATGGCGAAAATTGCCTCTTTGATATGCAATGTTCCTTTTTCCTTGATCACAATCATTGGAGAAGACCGACAATTTCTTAAGGTTAATTCAGAGCTTGGAATTACAGAAACCGCCCGTAAAGATTCATTTTGTCAGCATGCCCTTCATAAGCCAAAAGAGGTATTGGTAGTCCAGGACTCCACCAAAGATTTGCGCTTTAAGAACAACCCATTTGTTGTTGGGGGACCAAAATTTCGTTTTTATGCAGGTGCCCCCTTAGAAACACCAAATGGAAATGTTTTAGGCACACTATGTGTAATCGACCTAAAGCCAAGAAGGATCTCTTCAAACCATAAAAAGGCCTTGCAAATATTGGCAAAGAAAACAATGGATTACCTCAACAACCGAAAATTGGTTTTAGATCAAAATAGCAAAATTGAAACCAATATTTCCCAACTAAGAAAACTAACAGATAATGTTCCAGGAGGGATTTTTCAATTAAAAATGAACACGAATGGTGCCTTGAGTTTTGAGTTTTTAAGTAGCGGAATGAATGAGCTTCATCCAAATGTTGACTTTGATCAATTGGCCAAATCTCCTGAATTGGGTTTTTCTCTTATTCACCCAGACGACATAAGCTCTTTTCAAAATAACTTAAAGGAATCTTTAAGTAATATAGAACCATTTTCCTTAGAATACCGGGTATTGGTAAATGGTGAATACCAATGGTATATTGCCAATGCAAGACCTGAAAAAATCTCTGATGGGTCGGTTTTACTTTATGGTTCTATTCAAAACATCAATAACCGCATAGAGTTTGGGAATGCATTGGAACAGATATCTTTTGATATTTCCCATGTTTTAAGAAAACCTGTAACAAGCCTATTGGGTTTGACTCAATTATTACAAGATGATAGAGTCATAAATAAAGAAGAACTTTTAGAATACGTTGGTTTTGTTAAATCTGTTTCTATTGAATTGGATCAATTTACCCGAGATCTTGATAAAATCTATAGAGCAAAGAGAAAAAAATTAAAAGAGGGAAAAAATTAAGCTTAAACCCGAAATATGCTATAGACCTTCTATTACTTGAAGGAATCACTTTAAAATCAGTCACTTCGTTGCTATTTTCGACTTCACAATAGGGGTCCTATGACTCAGTCTCCAAATAGCCTGATTTTATTGTGATTACACCACTTCCCGTAAACACGGGACAGGCTTCACCCCTGACTATTGTCAGGACGGAGAAATCCTATTACATAATTCGGGTTAAATGGCTAAGCAAAAATCATTAAATCAAAAAAAAGCCTCACCAAATGGTGAGGCTCTGATATAAAGCTATAATGCTTAGTTTTTAGACAAGTAAGATGCAACGCCTTCTCTTGTGGCAGCCATTGCTTCTTTTCCTTCTTCCCAGTTTGCAGGACAAACTTCACCGTATTTTTCTACGTGTCTTAAAGCATCAATCAATCGCAACATTTCGTCGATGTTCCTTCCTAATGGAAGATCATTAACAGTTTCGTGTCTGATTGTACCTTCTTTGTCGATAAGGAAAGTAGCTCTGTAGGCAACAGGAAGTCCCTGATAAGTCAATTCTCCTTCTTCGTTATAGTTCCAGTCTCCTGCCAATACGCCAAAATTATGCGCTACAGTTTTTACAGGGTCAGCTATAATCGGATAAGTTACGCCCTGAATTCCACCTTCTGCTTTAGGTGTGTTCAACCAAGCAAGGTGAGACTCTTCTGTATCACAAGAAGCACCTACAACTGCTACTCCTCTTTTCTCAAATTCTTCCAATTTTTCTTGAAAAGCAAGAATTTCGGTAGGACACACAAAAGTGAAATCTTTTGGGTAGAAAAAGAAAATAACATCTTTTTTACCGATATATTGCTCCAAAGAGAAGTCTTCTACGATTTCTTCTCCCTCAATTACAGCAGGTACGCTAAATAAAGGTGCTTTTTTTCCAACTAATGACATAAGTTAAATTTTAATTGTTTATAGATAATTTAATGATATAAAAAGAAAATTATTTTGATTTTCCTTTGATTACCAATGATACTTCTTCAACTTCAAACCCTTCAATTTGGTTCTCCTTAAAGAAGTTATTTAATAATTGTTCTAAATCAGGATTCTTATAATCTCGGATATTACTGCTTTCGTTGCAATACAGATGGCTATGCGTATCCATAACAGGATCAAAACGCATCAAACCCATATCGTCTCTAAACTTCTGCAGAATACCAGCATTAACAAAGCTCTCAAGGGTCTTGTAAACAGTGCCCTTCGAAATGCTAGGGTTCTCCTCAGTGATTTGGTTATAAACCATATCTGCCGTAGGATGATCCTTGGAATCACATAGCGATCGGTAAATTACCAGACGCTGATGCGTAAATTTCATTCCTTTCGAAGTAATCTTCTCCTTAAGCTTGTTAATATTCGTTTTCATATAAGAATCATTCCTTATTAGGATTCATTCTGCAAATGTAGGTAATATTTTGTAAAAATCATATGTATAGTCTATTCATTTCTGTAATTTTACATTTTATTAATCTAACCATTATATACAGTAGCTTGCTCGACCCAGCTAAAAGACAGAAACAAATAGTTTTATGATAAAAGTGTTATTTGTATGCTTAGGTAATATTTGCCGCTCTCCAATGGCAGAAGCGCTTTTTAATCATAAAATAAAGCAAAAAAACCATCAAGATTACCTTAGCTGTGATAGCTGTGGAACTTCGGATTATCATATAGGTGAACTTCCAGATGAAAGAGCGATTGCTTGTGCCAAAGAAAATGGCATCAAAATGGATCACCGGGGAAGACAACTCAACCGGATAGACTTCAGAGACTTTGATTACCTCATTGCCATGGATAAGTCTAACATGGAAAATATAATAAAGTCAGCTGAACAACATAAAACAAGTGCGAAAAACCTACAATTAATGCGTGAGTTTCAGAAGGATCCGGAATTTCTGGAAGTCCCTGATCCTTATTATGGAGGAGTAGACGGTTTTCAAAAGGTATATGAAATTCTTGACAGCTCCATAGATGATTTGATAGAAGAGCTAGTGAAAAAGCATCAACTCATCTAAAAGTAATCATTTCTAGGCCAAGACCTCGTATAGTTTACAATAACTCTATATTAACTATTTATTAAGGGATGGTTATCCACCACACAACTGAAATGTCTGATTTTTATGTGGTTTCCTATCACATTAAGTAAGCCTTTTGAATTTTTGAACTAACATTTAATCCTCAAACAACCATTGAATCAGATCAGGACTTCTTTGCTCCAGGAGAAGCTCATTGTCAAACCTGCGGTAATGTTCAATTTCTGAAAGTGATGGATTTTTGACAGTTACCAATTTTAAATTTCTAGTGACCTTCACTTGAAAGATGTCTCGAAATGCTTTTATTATTTGATCATCCTCCATTGAAAGAGGGTTGATAATAATATTAATATGGGCGGCAGCTCCTTGAATAAATTGAATTTCCGCATTGATTTTATCAGCAACATCATAGATATAGTCAAAATGAAAACCTCCCAACATGGACAGGTCTCTAATTTTCAATTCAATCAGCGTTAGTTTCTTTTTTATAATGGTAATGGGAATTCTTGGTGCTTGACCAAAAGCCCCTATTACCGTACCTGCTGTAGTGGGATTAAAAAATGACTTCACATGTAGAGGTATGCCATGCTTGCTGAGTGGCTTAATCGTTTTAGGATGAATAACACTGGCCCCATAATAGGTCATTTCCGCAGCTTCTTCAAAGTCAAGGTATTCAAATTTTACCGCATCAGGAAAAAGATCAGGATCTCCATTGAGAATACCTGCAACATCCTTCCAGATGGTGACTGAAGAAGCACCTAAGCTTACCCCCATAATTGCGGCAGTGAAATCCGAACCTTCCCGCCCTAATGTAGTGGTGTTTCCTTGTAAGTCTTTGCCTATAAACCCTTGGGTAACTACAGGAAAAGTCTCCAGCTTTGGAATCAAAATCTTTCTACAGTGTTGCATGGTCAAGGCCCAATCCACTCGGGCAATTTTGGCATGAGAATCAGTACTTACCAATTCCCTTGCATCCTGCCAAAGACAAGGACAACCCTTTAAACAAAGGTATTCTTGAAAAATTCTGGTAGAAATAAGCTCTCCATAGCCTATAATTTGATCATAGAAGAAATCTTGATTTTCTTTTATCGCACTATTTTCAAGTGAACGCCGCAAATGTGCAAAGTGATTCTCAACCCTAATAAATATTGGATGATCATCCTCAAACAGGCCTTTACATAGGTCCAGGTGAAAGTCTAATAATTCGAATAAGGGCCCATCAAAGTACTTACCCTCAAATGATAAGGCAATAAGCTCCTCCAATCTATCTGTAGTTTTCCCAGCTGCTGAGACCACTATTACCAAATTATTTACCCAGTTGTTTTTGAGTAATTGAGCAATTCTTTGAATGGCTTTTGCATCTTTTATAGAGGCCCCACCAAACTTATATACTAAAGGTTGTGTCATGAAAATAGGGTAGAAAAAGTAATTTTATTAACAATAATCTATTAACTTCAAAGGTATGAAGACACAGCCTTACAAACAAGATACTGAAAACCTTGCCTACAATGTCGGGGTAACATTGGATCGTTTTATAAAAAGTAAACAGGAAGATTTTCCTTTTGCTTCTGGGGAGCTCTCTCAAATCTTGCGTGACATTGCCTTGGCAGCAAAAATTGTGTCCCGAGAAATCAGTAGGGCTGGCCTGTCTGATGTTACAGGAGCCTTTGGTCAAATCAATGTCCAAGGTGAAGAACAGCAAAAACTTGATGTAATTGCAGATGTTCGATTCACAAGGGCCTTAACAAAAGGTGGTGAGGTTTGTGCTATCGTTTCTGAAGAAGAAGACCTGGTTATTGATTTGCAGAATAGTAAGGGAAAATATGTAGTGGCCATAGACCCACTTGATGGCTCTTCCAATATTGATGTAAATGTATCTATTGGGACAATTTTCTCTATTTATCGAAGAGTAACCCCATCTGGAACTCCTATCAAGGAAATCGATGTGCTACAAAAGGGCAGCGAGCAGGTAGCTGCCGGATATGTGCTTTATGGTTCTTCCACAATGTTGGTTTATTCCACAGGTCGTGGTGCCAATGGCTTTACCTACGAAAGGTCTTTGGGTGAATTTTTCCTTTCTCATCCAGACATGAAAATGCCTGAAGATGGAAATATATTTACCATGAATGAGGGTCTTACACCCCTAATCAATCCAAATATTTTATCTTACCTAGAGAGTTGCAAACGAGAAGGAGCTTCTGCAAGGTACATTGGAAGCTTGGTGGCAGATTTTCATAGAAATCTACTCAAGGGAGGAATCTACCTATACCCTGGAACAAGCCAAGCCACCAAAGGTAAAATAAGGTTAATCTACGAAGCCAATGCACTTGCATTTATTGCAGAGCAAGTGGGAGGTGTAGCATCAGACGGGAAAAACAGAATTTTAGACATACAACCAGAAAGCTTGCATCAGCGCACACCTTTTTATATTGGATCTACAAAAATGGTGAGAAAGCTGGAGAAAATTCTCAATCCCTAAGCGACTACTCTTTGTATTTCTGTCTAAAATGTACTTTTATCAACTGCCTGTCTACTATGGCTAAAGACATCTGATGAGTAATTTCTTCAGGTGGGCATTGATTTAATATTTCACGAACTTTTCCTTCACCAAGGTCTAAACGATAACAAAGTTGAAGAAACCTTTCAAATTCCCGATTAAGCAATTGTGAAACCATTGGGGAAATGGCCTTTGCTAAGCCCTCTTTGTCAATTGACTCAGGAGTTTCAGGCAGTTGCAGTAAATCTTTAAGATCTACTGCGACTGTTTGAATAATGGCTGAATCAGCATTAGACGGATTCATTGAATTTATTCCTTCTCTTCTTTGGATTCACTTTCTTCAGTTGCTTCAGGTTCCTCAAGAACTTCCGGGCATTTTGATCGAACGATATGGTACCAGTTGATCAATTTTTTGACATCAGATGCATAAACTCTATCTTCGTCAAACTCAGGAAGAATATGCTTCATAAAAGCCTGGTATTCTTCTTTGTCAGCTCCTTCAAGGCCAGTATCTCCTTTAAATTCTTTTTCTATTTTGATCATAATGTCCTGAAGTGGAGAAGCACCCTCTTCAGTAAGTGTATAAATGGATATTTCACTCAAAAGGGAAACCCTTTGTGCGGCACCAACGACCAATTTACCTTTCTTTTCATCCAGAGATTCGAGGATTACTCCACTTCTGCTGGGCTTTAGTACTTTATATAAACCTGGTTTTCCAGAAACAGTGGCAATGTCTTTAAATTCCATGATAGTTATTTATTTTTTTGGCTTAAAATATAAGGTAAACTTGAGAAAATATGGGGTTCTTACCCCTGCTCATAGTAATCCGATACGTTTTCTTCAATAAACTGGGTCAACTCATCTCTACCAACTCTTGTCATGGCAGAGGTAACAAAAAACTCTGGGGCCTCTACAAACATTTTTTCCATTTCATCAAGAAAGCGATGAACATTATCGGAGGTTTTTGATTGTGATTGTTTGTCTGCTTTTGTAAAAATCAAGGTTACAGGCAGTTCCAATTGTCCACACCAGGTAATAAATTCAATGTCTATGGGTTGGGGTGCCAGACGGCTGTCGATCAACACAAAAACTGAAACCAGATTTTCCCTCTCAGTAAGGTAATTGCGAATCATTTTGTTCCAATCGGCTTTTAATTTTTTATTGGCTTTAGCAAAGCCATAGCCTGGAAGATCCACCATGTACCATCGTGAATCTATTTCAAAGTGATTGATTAACTGAGTCTTACCGGGCTTTCCAGAGGTTTTAGCCAGGTGTTTGTGATCGGTAAGCATGTTGATTAGAGAACTTTTCCCAACATTGGATCTACCAATAAAAGCGAACTCCGGCTTATTAGGTGCCGGACACTTTGTGTGGTCAGTATTACTCATTAAAAAGCGTGCATTCTTCAACATGGCCCTTTTTTTTTACAAAGGTAACTAAATTCCGCAATGGTCTCCAAACCATTAATTCATTAACAATTTTCCATTGCTCAAGTTTACTTAGTAATATTGTATAGAAAATAGAAGCCATGTCCGTAGTTCCATACAAAAATCAAAAAGAAGGCAAGAAGCAACAAGTTGCCAACATGTTTAATAATATTAGCAAAAATTACGATTTGCTAAACCACGTGCTAAGCTTGGGAATAGACATTATCTGGCGAAAGAAAGCCATTAAAATGTTGCAGAATGACCATCCTAAGTTAATATTAGACATTGCCACCGGTACTGGTGACTTTGCTATAGAAGCCTTAAGTCTTAAGCCGGAAAAGATAATCGGGGTGGACATTTCCGAAGGGATGCTCAATGAGGGGCGCAAAAAAATGAAACAAAAGAAACTGGATCACCTTATTGATTTGCAAATGGGAGATTCAGAAAAGTTGCTCTTTGAAGAAAATAAGTTCGATGCTGTCATCGTTTCTTTTGGTGTCAGGAACTTCGAAAACCTCGAAAAAGGACTGGCAGACATGTACAGGGTACTTAAACCAGGAGGAAAAACGGTGATATTGGAATTTTCAACACCAAAAAAATTCCCGATGAAGCAAGCTTATTCCTTTTATTTTAAATATATTTTACCTCAAATTGGTAAAGTCATCTCTAAGGACAATTCCGCTTATACCTATTTACCCGAATCGGTTAAAGCTTTTCCTGATGGAAATGATTTTATTAATATTCTTGAAAGGGTAGGTTTCAAAAAAACGCAATGCAAGACGCTAACATTTGGCATAAGTTCAATTTACATTGGTATAAAGTAATTCTTTTTGGCTTGTGCCTGCTCTTTACCCAGTCCCAACTGGTACAGGCACAGCAAAAAAGCCTTATTTTTAATCCCTCTGGAAGTGATAACCAACCATTGTCTTATGGTTTTTTCCTTGCTGCCCACAATAGTAGCCTCAGAATCAAATATTCTGATAACTTTCTGAACCCTAATTATCCATTACTTGGAGATGTAAGGGCTATAATGCCAAGCTTCTCACCTGGCTTTGCTTTGGGTTTTTTGGTTACAGCAAGGCTTCACGATCAGGTAAACCTTATGTTTACTCCTAAGGTTGGTTTTTATGAATACCGTACAGAATTGCAACTTTTTACAAATGACCCAAATGCCATAAATGGTATAGGAATCAGCACAGTACCTTTACTTACAGAAGAAACACTGGTAGAAATGCCCCTATTATTTAAATATAAATCTCAACGGTTTAATAATACCCGTATGTTTTTTATAGGTGGGGTCAATGGTCAGTTCAGGACTAAAAACCAAGAAGAAGCCAATGAAGATCCTATTGCATTGAAAGGTACTGACCTAGCACTGGAAATGGGTTTGGGTTTTGATCTTTATTTCCGCTATTTCAAATTCTCCCCTGAAATACGTTTTTCTCACGGCATGATGAACCTTCATCAGGAAGGATATTCCGACAATCGTATGGCAGGAGCCATTTCAGACATCCGAAGAAAATCCATCACTGTTTATTTAAATTTTCAATAAGGAGAAAGCATTGCAGCCCGATTGACTTTTAATCTTAGGGGAAAACATTTATCTTCCCTTATGGAAAAGAAAATTGCATTTATCACAGGAGCTACTTCCGGTATAGGTAAGGCATGTGCCCAATACCTGGCTGAAGAAGGTTTTGCCATCATCGCTTGCGGGCGAAGAAAAGAAAGGCTTATAGAGCTAAAAACACTTCTTCCAGAAAACACCCCCTACCAATATTTGGTTTTCGATGTAAGGGAAAAAAGGGCCGTATACAGCGCCATAGATTCCCTGCCTGAAGATTGGCAAAAAATAGAAGTATTGATCAACAATGCAGGCAATGCCCATGGCCTAGACTTTATACAAAATGGCAGCGAAGACGACTGGGATGCCATGATGGATATCAATGTAAAAGGTTTACTCTATGTATCAAAAAAAATAATACCTGGTATGGTGGAGCGAAAACATGGACAAATCATTAATATTGGCTCCACTGCTGGCAAAGAGGTATACCCTAAAGGAAATGTCTATTGTGGATCCAAGCATGCTGTGGATGCAATCACCAAAGGCATGCGTCTGGATCTAAACCCTTATGGTATCAAAGTAATGGCCATCAACCCCGGCTTGGTAGACACGGAATTTTCTCTGGTCCGATTCAAGGGAGATGAAGACAAAGCCGGCAATGTATACCAAGGTTTTACACCACTCAAGGCAGAAGATATTGCAGATGTGGTACGCTTTGCGGTCACAAGGCCTCCCCATGTGGTTTTGGCAGATGTAATTGTCCTACCAACAGCTCAAGCAAGCACTACCCAAATACACAAAGAAGGCTTATGAAAAGGCTTATCGCCAGCTTGATAATCCTATCTATCCTGGCTTGCGGTGAAAGCAGGCAAAATAACACCATTGTAACGCTTAAGGAGAATGGCCATGAAAAGGTCATAAAAGACAGCGTAATAATGGAGTTAACAAGCGATCCAATAGGAGAATTAGAACAAAGACTAATTGACGCTGGGCTTGTAGACCTACAGAAAGAAATACCAGGCTTATTGGTAGACCTTAGGTATTCTACCAAAAATAATTTCTTTGGTAAGGATGTATATGGAGAGCTCACTCGCTGTTATTTACAGCCTGAAGTGGCTAGTAGCTTAAAAAAAGCACATTCTGCCCTACAACAAAAAGACAGCACATTGACCTTTCTCGTTTACGATGGTGTAAGGCCTTTATCTGTGCAGCAAATTCTTTGGGATGAATTGGACAAGCCGGAAAAGATAAAACCCCTTTATGTAGCAGATCCTCAAAAAGGAAGCTTACACAACTATGGTGTGGCTGTAGACCTAAGCATAGCAGATATAAGGACTGGAAAGTCCTTGGATATGGGCACAGATTTTGACTTCTTTGGGTATCCTGCTTATCCAGACAGGGAAGATCAAATGCTTAGAGAAGGAAAAATCAATGAACAACAAGTTGAAAATAGACAATTACTTAGAAAAGTGATGAATGCGGCAGGCTTTAAGGGCATTGGCTCTGAGTGGTGGCACTTTAATGCATTTAGTAGAAAAAATGCCAAAGAGAAATTCGACATTGTAAAATAAAAATGGTATAATCGTCTCTTGTTTTTAATTCAAAATACCTATGAATAACCTAAATAATAAACTAAGCCTATTTTCGCTACTGATCGGCTGCCTTCTATTGGCAACCTTTCCATCAACTGCCCAGGCACAGCAATTCAAAGCTTTGGTCATCAGTAAGACTTCCGGTTTTAGACATCAGTCAATCCCAGAAGGAGTTGCTGCCATAAAAAAATTGGCAGAAAAACACCGATTTAGCGTATATGCAACAGAAGACGCAAGTTTGATCAATGATAAAAACCTTGAAAATTACGATGTCATCATTATGATGAGCACCACCGGTACCATTTTCAATGCAGATGAAAAAGCAGCATTTGAACGATTTGTTAAAAGTGGCAAAGGAGTGGTAGGTGTACATAGTGCAACAGATACAGAATATGACTGGCCTTGGTATACCAAATTGATAGGTGGCCAATTCAACCACCATCCACATCAGCAAACAGCAAGAATTAAAGTGATGAATGGAGACCATCCTGCAACCTATCACCTTAATGACAAATGGCTTTGGACAGATGAGTGGTATGAGTACAAAAATTTCAATACTGATGTCAATATTCTCCTACAATTGGATGAAAGCTCTTATGATGTAGGGAAACGAAATGGTAAAAAAATGGGCATGGGAGCAGTTCACCCTATCTCTTGGTACCATACCTATGATGGCGGAAGGGTGTTTTACACTGGCTTAGGCCACGTGGAAGAAGCCTTTGAAGATGCTGATTTTCTTAAACACCTCTACGGTGGAATCTGGTATGCCGCTTTAGGCAAACCTCTCTAACTACCGCTTCAAAACATAAACCACTTTATAGAACAAAGAATTACATAAACCCAATTATCTTACGACCAACCACCTTTGCAGCCAATTAAAGCGAAGGTGGTTTTTTTTTCTTCTTTTTAAATAGCATTCTATTACAATAGATCATCTTGTATAGTATAAAATAGAAAAAAATGCTAATTAGAGATATTGGTGCTAATAGGCAGTTTTATACAAGCATTTATTTTCTGCTTTCTACCTCTGTTATCACTCCTTATCTGATATAAATCAGGTTTTAAATTCACTCATTTGCGTATATTTGATTGTAAAC
>TARA_R110001599_G_scaffold323704_1_pt1 | contig 18055 bp, 18 predicted proteins | sample TARA_R110001599 | Tara Oceans TARA_R110001599 (sample SAMEA4398360) | marine metagenome | biome: Polar Biome; feature: [MES] marine water layer (ENVO:01000295) within the mesopelagic zone...; material: water (ENVO:00002006), including particulate matter (ENVO:01000060) such... | reverse complement strand
GAAGCCATGGTGGCCGAAGTAAACGAGACCGGTGAAGTAACCGTTGAGGGTGAATTCGTAGGCAAGCTGGACGGGTTCCGGTTTCGCCAGGACAAAGGCGCGGGTGTTGCGGAAGACAAGACGATCAAGGCGGCCTCGTTGCAGGCGCTGGCCCCGCAATTCCATCTTCGGGCGGATCGCTTTTACAACGCCCCGGATACCGAAATAGACTTTACCGAACAGGGCGGCCTGATGTGGGGGAGCGCTGCGGTCGGCAAGCTGGTGGCGGGTTCGGATCCGCTGAAACCCGGTATCGAGGTTTTTGTGGACGATGTGGCGGGCCCTGAGGTCTCTCAGAAGGTTCAACGTCGCTTGCAGCACTTCATTGATCGTAAGATCGCACTGTTGTTCGAGCCTCTGCTGGCGTTGTCGAAAGACGAGACCCTGACCGGTCTGGCGCGCGGTTTCGCATTTCGTCTGGTCGAGAATTTCGGCATCCTGCAACGTGCTGACGTAGCGGAAGATGTCAAATCCTTGGATCAGGACGCCCGAGGTGCGTTGCGCAAGCACGGCGTGCGATTCGGACAGTTCACCATTTTCATGCCGCTTGTTCTAAAGCCTGCACCGACAAGGTTGCGTTTGGTATTGTGGTCTCTTTCACAAAACCTGAGCGAATTCCCTGAATCGCCACCTCCGGGGCTGGTGACCATTCCCGTTGATGCGGGTGCCCCCCATGGTGCGGCCACGATGTCTGGCTATCGCAATGCCGGCAACCGGGCGATCCGCATTGATATGCTCGAGCGGCTTGCGGATATGTTGCGGTCAGAAGATTCGCGTGGCGGGTTCGAAGCCAATGCGGACATGCTGTCGATTACCGGCATGACACTGGAGCAGTTCGCCGCTTTGATGGAGGGGCTGGGATACAAGGCCGAGAAATCGGAGCGCACCAAGGTGAAGGCCGTCGATGTGGTGATGCCTCATGACGGCGCTGGTATGGCTGCGGACAAGGGGGCCGATGCGACGACCCCTGTGATGGATGTAGCCGCCGAACAGCCCATCGGGGGCATTATTTCCGATCCGATGCCGGCACCCGCAGACGACGTAGTGGCAGGCACTGCCGACATCCCCGATGAGGGGCTAGCACCTATTGCCGAAGAGCTTGCCGAGACTCCGGAAGTTGATGACCATATTCCGGAATCCGACCCGGCTGAGACCCCGCAAGGCACCGCGCCCGACGCGTCGATCGCCGGGGCCGATCTCGAGACATTTTATGTCTTCACGTGGGGGCGGGTACCTCGTGCTCATAACAATGGTCAGCGCCGGGCGGCGGGGGATCGCCCTCAGGGTAAAGGAAAGCCGGGCGGTCGCGGCAAAAAGGGTGCGCCACGCGGGGACAAAGCTGCCAGAGGTGGTAAACCGCAGCACCAAAATGCGCGGCCTTCCCGCGCGGAAAAACCAATTGACCCCGATAATCCCTTTGCTGCTGCCCTGATGGGGCTGAAAGACAACAAATAATTGTCAGAAGCTACGCAAAAATTACGGCTGGACAAATGGCTGTGGCATGCGCGCTTCTTCAAGACCAGATCTTTGGCTGCCGCCCGCGTGCAAGCGGGCGCAGTCAGGGTGAACGGGCAGATCGTGAAGAAACGCGCTACTTTGGTCGTGGCGGGTGACGTGTTGACGTTTGAACTGGGTGAGAACGTACGTGTCATCCAGATCGACGCTATCGGTCACAGGCGCGGACCGGCCCCCGAGGCACAGACGCTTTATACTGATCTGTCACCTCCTCCGCTGCGATCAGAGAAAAAGATGTCAGAAAATCCGTCATTTGAGGGAAAAGGGCGCCCCAGCAAGCGCGATCGGCGCGTACTTGATCTTTCTCGGGCACGCCATCTTGAATGATAGGCTGTGCTGATTTAGCTAGACTTCCGAACCTGCCAAAAAAGTTGATGCCATGACCTATATCGTGAATGACGCCTGTATTGCCTGCAAGTACACAGACTGTGTCGAAGTGTGCCCGGTAGACTGCTTTTACGAGGGCGAGAACATGTTGGTCATTCACCCTGACGAATGCATCGATTGCGGCGTGTGTGAACCCGAATGCCCAGCTGATGCGATCCGTCCGGATACAGAGCCGGACATGGAAAAGTGGGTCGAATTCAACCGCAAATATTCCGAGATGTGGCCGGTGATTATCACCAAAAAAGACCCGTTGCCCAATGCAGAAGAACACGATGGGGAAGACGGGAAGCTGGAGAAGTATTTTTCTGAAGCGCCCGGTGAAGGGGGTTGAGTGATTCGCTGATTTGTAGAAGAACAAGTTGCGTATCAGGGATCTTTGAAGGCCTAAAACGTATAGTATACAAAGATTTAATGTAATCTGCGAAATGCGCTGCTTTCGCGGAAGCGTTTTTTGTGATATGTTCATGTATAAATGACGTTGTGCAGATACCACCTATCAACCTTTCCCGTGGTTGAACCTGAAAATCTGAAGTGACGAAACTGGGCTGACGGCTTTCCAAGCCGATCGGCTGTTGTCTTTGTGGCAACGATATTTACCCCATGCGGGCTGTCCCCGCGCCCAAGGAGCTAAATTTATGAGTAAGTCGAAAAAGCTAGATTTCCGCCCCAATGAATTCGTCGTGTATCCGGCCCATGGTGTGGGCCAGATCGTGTCGGTCGAAGAGCAGGAGGTTGCAGGAATTTCGCTGGAATTGTTCGTTATCTCGTTCGAGAAGGACAAAATGACGCTTCGTGTGCCTACGCACAAAGCGACTGAAATCGGCATGCGCGCCCTTAGCAGCCCTGACGTGATCACCCATGCGATGAAAACGCTAAAGGGTAAGGCCAAGGTCAAGCGTGCGATGTGGTCCCGGCGCGCCCAAGAATACGAGCAAAAGATCAACTCGGGTGACTTGATCGCCATCGCCGAAGTCGTGCGCGATCTTCACCGTACCGACGACCAGCGCGAACAAAGCTATTCCGAGCGTCAGCTTTACGAGGCGGCGCTGGAACGTCTGACGCGCGAAGTTGCCGCCGTGGCAGGCGGGGATGAACTGGCCGCTGCAAAGCAGGTTGGCGATGTGCTGGAAAGCCGCGTAGCCGCTGCGTAATCCATCGTCTTTGGAATAAAAAACAAGCCGTGCCGGAAATATCGGGCACGGCTTGTATCATTTGTATTGATCAAGGATCGCTGAACCTGCTTCAGGCGCGCTTTTTTTCCTCTTCGTCGATGCGGTTCAAAAAGGCAGTTTCCAAATCTTTCTGTAGTTCTTTCGCGCGCGCCACATAGGCTTTGTTTTCACTGGGTGGAATGTCGGGACGCCACAGGGCGGCGAGTTCGCGCACCGACGCCCGGTCGTGAGAATAGAACATCCGTTGTGCTTCGGCGGCCTCGTATTCCGAGAGCCCGAGGTTTTCCAGTACGTATCGCCCCGCGCGGAGCGAGCTGTCGAACATCTCGCGTACAATGTCGTCCGCCCCCGCCTGATATTGCTGGTATACATCTGTCCGGTCATGCGCACGGGTCACGATGTGAAGGTCGGGACGTTCTTTGCGTGCATACGTGATCAATTGCAGCGCTGCCTTTTGGTTGTCGAGAGCGACCACCAGGACCTTGGCGTCGCGCAGGCCCGCTTTACGCAGGATATCGGCACGCGTAGGATCGCCCAGAAACGCTTTGAATCCAAAGCGGCGCATGACTGCTATGGTTTCGGGATTGTGATCCAACACCACCGTGTTGAACCCGCTTGCCTGCACCAGACGATTGACGATCTGCCCGAACCGTCCGATTCCGGCAATGATGACCGTACCCTGTTCATCGATTTCATCGGCCACTACAGGCCCGACTATGCGATCCATGTGTTTGCTGATTTTATCGTAGGTAATAAACAAAAGCGGGGTAATCAGCATTGAAAGCGCCACGACAAGAAGCAAGGTTTCCGCCACTTCATTTGGCATCACGCCGGTCGCGACCGAAAAGCTGACCAGGACAAAGCCAAATTCCCCGGCCTGTGCCAATCCCAGGGCAAACAGCCATTTATCGCGACCTTGCAGTTTGAACAGCGTGCCCAAGGCAAACAGGATCACTCCCTTGACGGCAATCACCAGCAAGGCCATGCCGACGATGATTATCGTGTCGGCTACCAAAAGCTCAAAGTTGATCCCGGCTCCGACTGTGATGAAGAAAAGACCCAGCAACAAACCCTTGAACGGCTCGAGATCGGTCTCGAGTTCGTGACGAAATTCGCTGCTGGCCAGGACCACACCCGCCATGAACGCACCAAGTGCGGGTGACAAGCCGACAAGCATCATCAGGAAGGAAATGCCCACAACAATAAGCAAGGCGAGGGCGGTATACATTTCACGCAGCTTGGCGGCATGGATATACCGAAAGACCGGGCGCGTGAAGAAAACGCCGGTAATAATGATCCCTGCGATGGCGCCGATGGTGACCAGGGTAATGGCCCAACCTGGCAAACCCTGCACCAGCGAAATCGCCGCCTGAGCCGTTTCCGCCCCCTGACCGACGGCCTGTGCGCCTCCGTGACCCGTGCCTTCAACCGCACCGGTCACTGTCTCATGCGGGGTGACGGAGATAGACCCATCCGGCATCATTTGCGCCGGGAGCTGCGTGACAAGCAGAGGCAGTAGCGCGAGAATAGGGATCACCGCGATATCCTGCGTTAACAGAACCGAAAAAACCGAACGTCCTCCGGCAGTTTGCATCAGCCCTTTTTCTGATAGGGTCTGCAGCACGATCGCCGTAGAGGAAAGCGACAGCGTCAGGCCGATCGCGATTGCGACCCCAATCGGTTGATCATACGCCATTGCAATGCCCATGAGCGCCGCCGCGCTCAGCACTACCTGTAAACCGCCAAGCCCCAAAAGCCGGTGCCGCATGTTCCATAAGGCACGCGGCTCAAGTTCGAGACCGATCAGAAACAGCATCATGACGACGCCAAATTCAGCAAAATGTTGCAAATCCTTGGTTTCCGACCCCACCAGACCGAAGGCGGGCCCGATAATAATACCGGCCGCCAAGTACCCTAAGACCGACCCAAGACCGAGCCGTGATGCAATGGGAACTGCGATGACCGCCGCAGCCAGGTAGATTGACGCTTGGAACAGGAAACCTTCCATAGGGTACCTTCTTTGGTTGGGTCTAAAGCGACCGATGCGTTAGGTGGGTAGGGGACCGTCATGTTTAAGTTGATCCATCACGATCTGACTGTGAACTTTCGCCACAGCCCGATGGGGCAGCAGGACTTCATGGATGAGGCGATTCAGGCTTGATAGATTTTCGCAGTAGACGCGCAGCAGGTAATCGGCATCCCCCGTCATGGTCCAGGCGCTGACGATCTCGTCATGGGTGGCTAACAGCCTGGCAAAGCTTGCTGAATGCTCGGGGCCGTGGGTGCCCAGATGCACCTGGATAAAACCCTGAACGGAAAGTCCGAGCCGTTCGGGATTCAGCTTTGCGGTATAGCCCTGTATATAGCCCTCAGTTTCGAGGCGCTGCCGTCGCCGTCCGGCTTGCGACGGGGACAGGTGTAAACGCTCACCCAACTCTTGCGCGGTCAGGTGGGCGTTCTTTTGCAGAGCTGCCAACAGCCGCCCATCTGTTTCGTCCAGGGTCATGCGGGTTTCTCGCGCTATTTTTCATAAGTGTGCGTTAATTACGCAGACATATCCAGTCCTGCCTACATAAATGCGCAGAACACGCGCTTGATAGGCGGTATTTTTCCCATAGCTACTTCCCGAACAGGAGAATCCGATGGGTCCGTTTCCACATGACGCTGAAAAGTCGAAAATCACTCGGAACAATCCCGTGGGCTGCGACGGGTTCGAATTCGTGGAATTCGCCAGTGCCGAGCCGCAAAAGCTGCGAGATCTGTTTTCACAGATGGGTTATACCCATGTTGCAAATCATAAATCCAAGTTGATCGAACTTTGGCAACAAGGCGACATCACCTATGTTCTGAACGCCGACCCTGACAGCTTTGCCGCGGGCTTTGTTCAGGAACACGGCCCTTGTGCGCCGTCAATGGGCTGGCGGGTCGTTGACGCGCGTCAGGCTCTGGCGCATGTGGTGGAACAAGGCGCAGAAGAATATACCGGGGCGGGCAAAGTTCTGGACGTACCCGCGATCAAGGGGATCGGCGGTTCGCTGATATATTTCGTTGATCAATACTACGACACGTCGCCTTATAACGAAGAATATAATTGGATCGCTCAGTCCAAGCCCGAAGGGGTAGGGTTTTATTACCTCGATCACCTGACGCACAACGTATTCAAGGGCAACATGGATGTGTGGTTCAAGTTTTATGGTGACCTGTTCAATTTTCGAGAAATCAGGTTCTTTGATATCCAGGGCAAGTTCACCGGTTTGACATCCCGGGCGTTGACCTCGCCGTGTGGACGCATCCGTATCCCCATCAATGAGGATCGCGATGAGAAGGGACAGATTGTTGCGTACCTAAAGAAATACAACGGCGAAGGCATTCAGCACATCGCAGTGGGCGCGCGCGACATTTACGATGCCACGGACAAGATTGCGGAAAACGGTCTGAAATTCATGCCCGGCCCCCCGGCAGCCTATTACAGCCTCAGCAAAACCCGTGTTACGGAGCATCAAGAGCCGCTGGATCGAATGCAGAAACATGGCATCCTGATCGATGGAGAAGGAGTGGTGGACGGAGGCGAAACCCGCATTCTGCTACAGATCTTTTCAAAGACGGTAATTGGACCGATCTTTTTCGAGTTCATCGAACGCAAAGGTGACGACGGTTTCGGAGAAGGTAACTTTAAGGCTTTGTTCGAAAGCATCGAACAAGAGCAAATTGACAGCGGTGAACTTCATCAGACATGACGCCGGTGTTCTGAACACAAAGGGAAGCCCGCTAGCAGGACGCATTGGCCAACGCCTTGCTATCCCTGTTGAAAGCACGCGGGGGGCCGTCGCGCCGTCACGGATTAGCTGCGTGGCATCCTGAGCACGACGTCACGGCCTCGCCGCTTGTAGCGCAATTCATTGTCGCCAATCGCGAGCACCCGGCCCCCATCCAGTGTGTCCCCCACGGCGACTTTCTGGTACCGGCCGTTGCTTAGCCTGATAAGGGCGCGACGGCTCGACGGTTTGCCGTATACCCCGATCAAATTTATCTCGCGCAGCTTGATCGCATTTTTCACCGTCGCCTGTTTAGCCACCGACGCCTTGGACGGAAGCGACGGCTGCACAACCTTGGGCGCAATTGCTGATGCGGCGCTGGCCACCCGGGTAGGTGCAGGGGCCGCGGCTTCCGCCGGCTTGATCCGACGGGCAAAATCATCGGGGCGTGTATCGGGTCGGATCGAAGAGCGTACTGCAAAGGCGGTGGCATTTTCAAACGACGCCGCAGGATTGTCAGGTGTTGATGGCTCTGCTGTTTCCGCTACCGCTGGCTGCGCGGCCTCCGCTGCGATCTGTTGTGCCGACGCGGGGCGTTCTTCGGGGCGAAGCGCGGCCAGTTCGGTCCGCGTGAGCCCGTCCAATACCGAACGTTCGTTTTGTTCAACTAGATCTGCGGGGCGCACTTTGGGGCGAGATCCAGCAATTTTTTTATCAACAGCAGTCTCGGAAGGCTGTTCAGGCTGGGCCCGTTCGATCTGAGGCGGTACGACTACAGGCCGTCCCGCGAATACCATGACACCGTCGGGGTTGATCGCGCCTTTGCTGGTAGGGATAACCAACCCGTTTGAGTCCAAAGCAAAAGCCGTGCCCACCGCAGCGGGGGACGCGGGCTTTAGATCCATCTGGTCGCTCGCGAAAGATGCGGCGTCAGGCAAGGCAATTGCGTCGTTCGCTGTGCTTACGGGATCAATGCTGGTTAGATATAAATCATCCAGACCTATCATGGCAGAGGGGGTCGGCATTTCGGGTGCCATCACCCAGATGCCCGATGTGGCATATTTGGCATCTATATCCCGCGGCGTCATTTCTTTTGGAGCAGTCAGCTCGGGAACCCGCAAGGCATCCAACACTGCGCCGTCCGTATCGGTCAATGTCGGGTCAAGCGACGCCACGACCGGTTCAGACGGTGGAACGACGTCTGTCGTTGTTTCATCCGTTGGCAGCGGGTCAGCTGTGGCTTGGACAGTGCTTTCGCGGCTACCAAACAACCGAGACAGCGCAATACCGTCATCTAGGAAGACTGACGCCCATGCGGCGACCCCGGCCAGAAAAAGCAACAGTACCATAGTCAAGAGCAACCCGAGGAACCGCGGTTTGCCTTTGACTTCGTGGGGTTTGCGTGCGCCAAACACTGTCATCCGGTCTGCTTCGGACGCAATGGATTGCCCCCCGGAACCGGCGGATGCACCTGCCTGTCCCGAACGCGCAATTTGGCTGGATGGAACGGCGGGGCTTTGCGCCTTTCGGCGGCTCAGGAAACCGCGTTTAACGGGCTTGTCCTGCGGTACCGGCGCAGTCGCCAAAAGCGAACTGCTATCAGGGACAGGGTGGGGGAGCACAGGTTTTTTAGAAGCAGGACCGATGTTGTTGCGGCTGGCACCGCCAAGGTCAGGGGGGCTGCGTCGGCTGGCAAAAGCCGCCGTATCGCTGCCGGCGTCCTTGGGCTTGATATTGGTGACTTTCGGGGTCGCGCGGTCAGGCACGCCCACTGATGGCTGGGGCTGGGGTGAGGGGGATCGCGTGGCAGGACTTTGCGAACCAGCGACGGTTTGCCCGGGGTGTGGTGGAATGCCGGGGGTGCTGGCTTCGGGCGAAACCCGCTTGACCGGGTTTTCGCCTTGGTCACGCATGGTTTTTTCAGGCGCGCCAGTGCCATTCTGTTCGCTATCTACAGCCTGTGATTCCGCCTCTTTCCGCGGATTTTCATTTTTCAAGGCGGGGCTCGGTCCCTCAGCGCTTGCTTCGTCATCGGGGGCATCGGGGGGCTTGGGCGCAGTGGGTGTGTCATGCGGCGTTGCGGGATCAGGAGATTCAGGCTCACCGGCATTGCCAATGATTGTCACCGTTTCGGTGTCGCGTTCAACATCGTCGCCATCCTCAAGAAGCGAACTTGCCGAATTGGTCTTGCCGAAAAAAGGTTCGCCCAGAAACTCTTCGCCACTGGGTTGGGCGGCGAAACTGACGGGATGGAACCGATATTCAGTTGCGAACGCCTCTGCCTCTGCCAGTGTCTCTCGCGCCACGGCTGCGATGTGCGTCTGCGCGCCGTTCACACTGATGTCGAACACCAGATCTTTGACATCGTAAGGCGTGGCCCCTTCCAATGCGTGTTCGGCCTGGCGTAGTCGCGCCGCGTCCGACAGCCCGGGTGTCGCGATGGTCATGTATTTAATCTGATCGTTCGGAATCAGAAGCTTGGTGCGTACACCCGCGGGTTCCAGGGCCGCAGCGGTCTTGCGTAAGATAGCCAGTTCACCGGCGAGGTCGTCGCTGTCCAATGCAACATCCCCGACAACTCGCCAGCCCCCCATCGCGCGGCGTGCAAGACGGATACCTTCAAAAGAGAGAGACAGGGCAAAGTTTGGCTTCATGACAACGCTTTATTTCGAGGTTCAGAAAAGGTCTTTAGTGGCAGACGATGGTTTCTCAGCTTTTAACACGCGACTGCGACCCAAAATAGAGATGCCTCACTTAGGATCAAGAATAGAGCAGTAGTTTGCCTATGGAAAGGGTGCAGCGGCGACAGGACTTGCAGCCATTGGCCCGGCTCTCCACAACAAGATGTCACGGATTTTTAGCAGTCGAAGGTTGAGGAAATGCAAATACTGAAGATGGCCGTTATCATATGGGGCGTGCTTGCTACTGTGGTTCAGGCTCAGGAAACCATCCCCGGGATTACTGTGAACGGCGAAAGCGTCGTATCGCAAGCGCCTGATATGGCGACGCTCAGCCTGGGCGTCAGCGAGCGTGCGCCAACCGCGTCTGAGGCAATGGCCAATACATCGGAAAAAGTGCGGGGTATTCTGGCCAAGCTCGATACCTTGCAGGTCGCGGGTCTGGACCGGCAGACCAGTGGTCTGTATCTGCGCCCGGTCTACGACGAACGGTCCCGTGATGGCAGCACATCGGTACAGGTCGTAGGCTATGAGGCGGGTAATACCGTTCGCGTGACTGTGCGCGACCTGACCAAGCTGGGGCTTTTGCTGGATGCGGTGGTCGCCGCGGGCGCGAATGATTTCAATGGTCTGCAATTTGGTATCCGAGATAACTCCCAATCATTGCTCGAGGCGCGAAAGAACGCCGTTGACGATGCCATAGCTAAGGCGACGCAACTGGCCTCTGCGGCGGGTGTAAAGCTTGGAGATGTGATCAGCATGTCCGAAAGCAGTCAGGGCTATCGGCCAATGGAAATGCGCGTTTCACAGATGAAAAGCATGGATACGCCAATCGAGACAGGCGAAGTTGATGTGCGGGTGCAAGTCACCGTGCATTTTGCCATCGAACAAGGTGAATGATCAAGCGGACCGTAAGGTGGCACCGTTCCCGGCAGAATTCAAGTTTCTGCCGGGGTAATATGCAAATTCAATGGCTTAGCTGGTTGCTTTGGTCAATGCCTGGTCCAGGTCAGCGATCAGGTCATTGGCATCTTCCGTGCCGATCGACACGCGCACGACATTGGCACTGGCACCTGCGGCCTCTTGTTGTTCAGCGCTCAGCTGTCGGTGCGTGGTGGATGCAGAGTGGATGATCAGCGAACGGGTGTCACCCAGGTTGGCGACATGGCTGAATATTTCCAACGCGTTCACCAGCTTGACGCAAGCATCGTACCCGCCCTTGACAGCAAAGGTGAACAGGCCGCCGGCCCCTTTCGGGCAAACCGATTTCGCTCTCTCGAAATAGGGTGATGATTTAAGCCCCGCATAGGTCACGTAATCAACGCGGTCATCATTTTCGAGCCAAGTGGCAATCTTCATCGCATTTTCGACATGACGGTCCATTCTCAGCGACAAAGTTTCCGTACCCATCAAGGTATAGTGAGCAGCCTGAGGGTTCATTGTCATGCCCAAATCCCGCAAACCGATGGCGATGCTATGAAAGGTAAAGGCAAGCGGACCAAAGGTCTCGTGGAACTTGAGACCGTGATACGCTGGTTCGGGTTGGCTGAAGGATGGAAACTTATCATTTGCCGACCAGTCGAATTTACCTGAATCGACGACGCAACCTCCCATTACCGTGCCGTTGCCGGTCAGGTATTTGGTTGTCGAATGTACCACGAGCGTCGCGCCAAGTTCGATGGGCCGGCATAGATATGGCGTGGCCGTGGTGTTATCAATAATCAAAGGGATACCCGCATCATCCGCCACGTCGGCAATGGCGCGCACATCCATGATATAACCGCCCGGGTTGGCAATCGCTTCGCCGAATATGGCGCGCGTGTCATCGTCAACAGCCGCTTTCACAGCGTCAACGTCGTCGAAGTCGACAAACTTGCACGACCAGCCGAAACGTTTGATCGTCTGGCTGAATTGCGTGACCGTCCCGCCATACAGCCGCGTAGAGGCGATGATGTTCTTGCCCGGTCCCATCAGGGGAAAGAGCGCCATGATCTGCGCGGCATGCCCTGACGAACAGCAAACAGCACCAACGCCCCCTTCCAGGGTGGCGATACGTTCTTGCAACACAGCAACGGTCGGGTTGGTCAGGCGCGAATAGATAAAGCCCACTTCTTGCAGGTTGAACAGCGCGGCTGCATGATCGGCATCGCGGAACACATAGGCAGTGGTCTGGTAAATCGGCGTCTGGCGCGCACCTGTCGCTGGATCAGGCTTTGCACCTGCGTGAATCTGCAATGTGTCGAAACCATATGTGGGGTCGTTTGTCATGTGTGCTCTCCCGTATGTTGCTTGCGATATGGTTAGGGGAACGAAGATTCCGTTACAAGTGATTGTCGCTTGGTGCAAGGCGGGCGCACATCCTGTCGCGGCGACCGCCTAGCGCATCCAGTACCCGTTAGATTTCAGTCGATTGCGGATGGCCTGTTCCTTGCGGGGCAACTTGTTTTGGTCAAACAAGGCCCGGGCTTTTCGTCCCCGTCCCTGATACACCATCCGCTTGATCGGCTCATAGCCTTTCAACACTTTCTTAAGCTTGTTCGGTGCCGTGACGGTCTCAAGCGTATCGATCGCGAGTTGGTGTTCACGGGCGTAGAGGAGCGGCAAAAGCCGGTAGTGGCAACTGACCTGCCCATCTATCAAACCTGTCGGCAGCGTACTGCGGCCTCCGCCCAGGGAATGGATCACCAGGGGCAGGGCGATCTGATCCAGCCATGGATCGAAGGATTGCGCGCAAAGCTCGTCAGGGGGGGCATCACGGATTTCCAAGGCAAATTTCAAAAACTGGTCCCCGAATTCATGCGGACACCGGTAAAAGAAAAAACCCGCGTTAAAGTACAGATAGCGTTGCCAGTATTCATCAGGTTGACCCCGATCCAGACTGCTTTCGAAATCCAGCCCGAATTTGTCGTAAAGCGATTTCCATAGACCGGTATATTGTGGCCCATACAACTGCGGCACTGGCCAGGTGTTGGTCCGTCGCAGCGATGCAGAGGGCCGGTCAAAATCAAACGGAACCGATGTGATATCGCCGGTGATCAACGTGTCGGTGTCGAAAAACACAAACGGTTCGTCTTTGGGCAGGGCCGTCAGCATTTCGATCTTGTTGCCGTAAGGATAGGCGGTGCCAAAGTGGTTGCTCTGGAAGGGGATGATTTCCGCCCCCAAGTTGTTGAGCGCGCCACGGATTTCGGGATCCTTGATCGTGGGGTCTTCTGACCAAAGGTCGCCGGGCTGCGGTTCCATGATCAACAGACGTCCATGGAAATCCGGACTGGTGTGGCGCAGGGACGCAGCGAACAACAATGCTTCATAGGACAACCGACCGCGCTGACCAACAATCGCGATGTTGAAATCTTGTGCTTGGGCGGGGGCTTGGGGCAAATCCAGAAACCTCGTTGCGTCATCAGTGGAACTGTAGATGCAAAACAAGATTCACAAAAGACACGAATTGGCCCGACAGGCGCAACGGGGTAAACCCCTAGCGCGATAAGCCGTATATTTGAGGAGGGAAAATGGTGGACCTGACAGGAGTGGAATCGAACCACCTGTTTGAAGTTCTCCAAGACTGGAACAGTCAACTCGCACAATTCGATCTTGATGATCGGTGGTGCGACAATGACAATTTCACACCATGAATTCAATAAGATAGCATCCGCTAAGGTTGAGGCGAAAACCAAGCGCGAAGCGCCGTTTTCGCTGCGCCTGAGCTTTGAGGAAAAGGCCGCTCTCAAGAAGATGGCGGATGGCGAGCCTCTTGGCGCGTACATTAAGGCCGTTCTCTTCGATGAGGCGCTGACTGGCGTGCGGCGCGCAAAAGCGTCTGCTCAGAATGGCAAAGCCGTAGGCCGTGCTCTGGGGGAGCTTGGCAAAAGCCGACTCTCGCAGAACCTCAATCAGCTCGCCAAGGCGGTGAACATGGGCGCGCTTCCCGTCACCCCTGAAACAGAGGCCGAGATTCAAGATGCCTGCCGCGCTGTCAAAGATATGCGCGATGCGATGATGCGCGCGCTCAAGGATGGGGGTGGCCCATGATCCTCAAAGCAAAAGAACGAGGCAATGCACGCCAGCTCGCAAACTACCTGCTCTCGATGCGGGACAACGAACATGTCGAGCTGCACGATCTGCGTGGTTTCGTCAGTGATGATCTCGAAGAGGCCTTCGAAGAGCTGGAGGCCATCGCCAGCCAAACCAAATGCAAGAAGCACCTGTTCTCCATGAGTCTGAACCCGCCGGAAGGAGTGCAGGTCAGCCGCGAGGATTTCGAGCGGGCTGTAGGGCAGATCGAGCGCCAGCTTGAACTGAACGACCATGCTCGCGCTCTGGTCTTTCATGAAAAGGACGGGCGTCGTCATGCGCATGCCGTCTGGAGCCGCATTGACACTGAACAAATGCGGGCGAAGAACATGAGCTTTTACAAACAAAAGCTCATGGATGTGTCGCGCGACCTGTACCTTGAACACGGCTGGGACATGCCCAAAGGCATGATCGACCGTTCCATGCGCAATCCTCTGAATTACTCCCGCGCAGAATGGCAGCAAGCGCAACGCTCCAAGCAAGACCCGAAACTGATCAAGGCAGCTATTCAGGAATGCTGGAAGAATTCTGACGGCACGGATGCCCTGAAAGCAGCACTCGAAGAAAAAGGCTTCTTCCTTGCGCAAGGTGATCGGCGCGGCGTGGTTGCGGTCGATGTGCGCGGCGAGACGTTCTCGCTTTCGCGCTGGTCGGGCGTGAAGGCGAAAGATGTGCGCAAACGCATCCCTGACGCCGAATTTCTACCGTCCGTTCAGGACACCAAGAAACATATCGCCAGCCGCATGACGGACAAGCTCAAGACTTACATCCATGAGGTCGATGAGGGCTACAAACGCGCCTCTCCGGCTATCGAGCACAAGCGCCAACAGATGAAGGCGCGGCACGGCGAAGAGCGCAAAGCCGATTATGCACGCATTGCCGAGCGCGAAAAGCGCGAACAACTGACACGGGCTGCGCGTCTGCCGAAAGGTTTTAGCGGCATTTGGAGCCGCATTACAGGCAAGCTTTCCAAGATCAAAGAACAGAACGAGATGGAAGCGCTGCGATCATGGCAGCGTGACCGCACCGAGAAGGACGCGCTCGTGACGCGGCAGCTCGATGAGCGCCAGCGCATCCAAGATTCTGTTCGGAAGATGCGCGAGACCCGCGCCCAAGAAATCATGCAGATCCGCAAAGAGATTGCGGCCTATGTCACCATGAAGCGCGGCGATGTCCCGTCGCTGGCAAAGCGCACCCAAAGCGAAGAACAGGCCAAGACGAAGATGCGCGAGCGCGGGCGTCAAGGATCAGATCGCCAGCGCCAGCGGCAACGCGAACGCACACGAGGGCGCGGCGGTGATCGGGATCGAGAATTTTAACCGGTAGAAAGGAGGTCGCCAATGCGACAGAAACTACGACAAACATTCATGCTGAACCTGGACGAGAACCATGCTCGTCTACTCGATGATTTACGGGAGCATTTCAGGCTTAAGGCGGAAGACACTCTTCGACTTGCCATTCGTTTGACCCATGCTCGGTTCAGGCAGAAGCCGGATGTGCTAGTGCCGGAGTTCAAGCCATGTGCTCATCGTGACGACTGGTACGATGACGATGACAATGCTCCAACTTAATCTCAAAAAGCGCCGCATTTTCCAGCGGCGCTTTTTTTAGAGCGCGTCGAACAGATCAGTCTGTTTGAGCGTTTCGCTATCTTCCGTCGGTAGGAGCTTAATGCTTGGGCCGACGAGGATGTAGTCCTGTTTGCCGTGTCGGACACGCATGCCATGGTAGAAGCCTTCGGGCTTGGAACGCTTTGCCGCTTCCAGCATGGCAACCTCATTGTAAGTCGTCGGCTCACCGTCGAAAAAGCGCTCAGGAAGAAGGCGGTAAGCTTCTGCGCATTTGGTCGATGCCATCGAATGCAAGCTGGTGCAGACCCAAAGCGCATGCCTCCAAACGAAGGGCTTTCTGACTTTTCCTTCAAGGCCAATCTTATCGGCACTGTAGGAGGCTGCGATGTCGCCTTCGCCGATCTGACGATCCCGCGTGTGGCACCACGTTCCAGAAGCAAGGCGCGAAGGATCGACGCGGTACTCCTTGGTATCGATGGGGGCGCTCATGAGCGCCCCGCGTCGTTGGAGGTTTCGGGGGCATCTTCCAGCGGAAGGCGCAGGACGATCCGGCCATTGATCGGGCAGGTTTCGAGCTGGAGCGTGTAGCCCCGCCCGTCTTTGTGCTTCCAGGCGGCTCCGACTTTGTTCCAGAAGGATTTCTCGCCCCTTTGGGTGACGTGCCACGCCAGATAGTCGGGCGCGTTCAGGCTCAAGTTTTGGTTCGTGTTTTCGCGTGCCATGGTTTTCTCCTTTGCTTCAAGTTGGTTTGCTAACGCCCTCCCGACGCGCCGAAGGCAAAGGATCAGGGTTCATGTTCAACACGGCTGGCGAAGCCAGGTGGAGCGGGCAGGACATTGAAGAATGAGCCGCATTCGGCCAGGGATTTAGGGGCAATCAGTGCAAGCCACTTCGATGCAGAGGCGGCAGACCAGCCGAAAAATTAGCAGCCAATCCTCAGCAAGTCGCGTTCGACAGAGCGTGCCGATCCGTCTCACCTCGAGATAATACGCATGTCAGGAGACAAAGCACCGCTGGTACTCGGCACTTGCGGGCAAAAGGATTTCAAAGCCTGCTGCCAGAAGTTCGCATCAATACCGCCTTCGCGTTCATCCCTTTCAAACCGATGACGCCCCGCTTCAAGCGCATCTTTCCATCGCTCCAAGTTGATTCCCCGACCCATCAGGCCTTCACTGGCCAATGATTGTGTGTCCGGGCCGAAAGGCCCTGAGCGGTTCGGGGCCTCCTTGAAACAAAGGAGGATACGATGAAACTCGTCTCACGATTTGAAGCGGCATCCCGCAGTACGGCAGAATTGCATGGACTTCTAACAGAAGCCTTCAATGCTTTTGCCATCGCTCCGCGCGGAAGCCATGAGCGCCGCGATGCTCTTCTGAGCATGCGTAATATCGAAGATGAACTGGCGGCTCGCATGCCCAAGTTCTAACTAACGCGGCCAGTCGTCAGGCTGGCCGCGATTATTGTCTTGTGGGCAGATCGGGGGCTCACTGGATTCTTGGTAGCTTCTGCCAAAATGCCTGCGCTACCATAGTGTTTATGACTAGCAGGATTGCAGATTTACAACGTTTTTATGAACTTATGGCCGAACTCGACGCGCGCACCCGTGGGAAGCGCTTACTTCAAGATTGCCACGGGAGAATGGATTGGCCGCAGCGTGGGGTCTACTTCTTCTTTGAAGACGAGGAAATGAGGGCCCATTCCAGTGACGAGTCACGCGTGGTGCGCATTGGAACGCACGCGCTAAAGGCAGGCTCCCGTACAACCCTTAGGAAACGGCTTTCTCAGCATAAGGGCGTCGCGCGATCCGGTGGGGGCAATCATCGCGGGTCCATCTTCCGGTTGATCGTCGGCACGGCGCTTCTTGATCGTGACGGACTGCAATCAGTGAGTTGGGATAATCGCCAATCAACCGCTCCGCGCGAGATACGTCTCGCAGAGCAACCTATCGAACAGACTGTCAGCGGTGTGATTGGGGCGATGCCTTTTCTGTGGCTGGATGTGGACGACAACGCGGGCGCAGAAAGCGAGCGCGGTGTCATCGAGCGCGCTTCCATAGCCTTTCTCAGCAATTGGCGGAACGAACCTATTGATCCTCCGTCAGATTCTTGGCTTGGCAATTATTGTAATCGCGAGCGCGTTCGTCAGTCTGGCCTCTGGAATTCCAACCACGTTGATGACGCCTACGATCCACGGTTTCTCGATGTTCTGGAACGACGTGTCGAACAAATGGGAACGCGCAAATGATCGTTGTCATTCAGTGTGCTGGCTCTAAGCGAGCAGATGCTGGAAGCCTCAGTGCGCCGGATGAAAACCTCGTTCGTTTCGTGGCGCATCCAGAACTCGCACCTGATGACGGCGCATATTACGCCAGGCCAGATGACGAGTGTGATGACGGTACGACTTGGCGTGATCTGCTGCTAAAGATCAACCGTGGTGAAGTCGAGCCGCCGCCCAACTTCCTGGAGGCAGGTTCCCTTTATCGGCCTTCCGTTTATGGAGCGTTGCTGGAACACGTAGGGCGAGAAAAACTGTATATCCTCTCTGCTGGCTGGGGCTGATCCGCTCGGACTTTCTACTTCCGGACTATGACATCATCTTCTCGGGACAGGCAGAGGGGTTCAAGCGGCGACGAAAAGCAGATCGCTACGAAGATTTTTCTATGCTGCCGCCCGATTCAGACGAACCCATATTATTCTTTGGTAGCAAAGATTACTTACCGATTTTCCGTCAGTTGAGCGCAGATTATCGGGGACAACGGATTGTTCTTTTTAGATCGGTATAGCAACCAGACTGCCCTGGATGCGAGACAGTTAGGTACGATACGCCCCGCAGGACCAATTGGCATTACGAGGCGGCAGAAAGCT
>TARA_R110001599_G_scaffold259113_18_pt1 | contig 18063 bp, 14 predicted proteins | sample TARA_R110001599 | Tara Oceans TARA_R110001599 (sample SAMEA4398360) | marine metagenome | biome: Polar Biome; feature: [MES] marine water layer (ENVO:01000295) within the mesopelagic zone...; material: water (ENVO:00002006), including particulate matter (ENVO:01000060) such... | reverse complement strand
ATGGCGGAGAGGCGGTTTACGGGGTCAATACCGGTTTTGGCAAATTGGCATCGGTCAAGATTGCGCCCGAAGATACCGAAACCCTGCAACGCAACCTGATCCTGAGCCATTGTTGCGGCGTGGGCGATACGCTTGATATCGCGACCACGCGGTTGATGATGGCGTTGAAATTGTTATCGCTGGGGCGCGGGGCATCCGGGGTTCGTTGGGATATTATCGACCTGATCGAAGGCATGCTGGAATATGGCGTCACCCCGGTGGTGCCATCGCAAGGGTCGGTTGGTGCATCGGGCGATTTGGCACCGCTGGCGCATATGGCCGCTGTGATGATTGGCGCGGGCGAGGCGGTCTATCGTGGTGAAACCATGTCGGGCGCGGATGCCTTGGCCAAGGCGAACTTAAAGCCGGTGGTGCTGGGTCCGAAAGAGGGCCTGGCCCTGATTAACGGAACGCAGTTTTCAACCGCCTGTGCGCTGGTCGGGCTGTTTTCAGCATGGCGCAACGCGGCAAGTTCGATTGTTACCGCGTCGTTATCGACCGATGCGATCATGGGATCAACCGCGCCATTGGTTGATGAAATCCATACCCTTCGCGGTCATCCGGGCCAGATCAATGTGGCGCGCGCGATGCGTGATTTGATGGAGGGATCGGAAATCCGCGAAAGCCACCGTGAAGGCGATACGCGGGTTCAAGACCCGTATTGCATCCGCTGTCAGCCGCAAGTCACCGGGGCGGCAATGGATTTGTTGCGCTTTGCCGGGCAGACATTGGAAATCGAGGCCAATGCAGTGACCGATAATCCGCTGGTGCTTAAGGAAGACGGCCGGATTGTTTCGGGTGGGAATTTCCATGCCGAGCCGGTGGCCTTTGCCGCCGATCAAATCGCGTTGGCGGTGGCCGAAATCGGGGCGATTGCGCAACGCCGGGTGGCCTTGATGGTCGATCCAACATTATCCCATGATTTGCCACCGTTCCTGACCCCTGATCCGGGGCTTAATTCCGGCCTGATGATTGCCGAGGTCACAACAGCGGCCTTGATGAGCGAGAACAAGCATCTGGCCAATCCGTGTTCGACCGACAGCACGCCAACAAGTGCCAATCAGGAAGATCATGTATCGATGGCGGCCCATGGGGCGCGCCGACTGGCGCGGATGAATGCCAATCTTTCCTATATTCTGGGGGTCGAGCTGATTTGTGGCGCGCAGGGTGTTGAATTTAGACGCCCGCTTAACACCAGTGCCGGGTTGCAGGATGTGATGGTGATGCTGCGCAAGGATATCGCAACTGTCGAACAGGATCGTTATCTGGCGCCGGATCTGGCCAAAGCTGCCGAGCTTGTTACCAACGGCAGCCTTGTTGCGGCAGCGAAACTTTCGGGCTTTGTCGTGGGTGGGGCGGTATGAGCGTGATTGATCCGGTTGATATCAAGCATGGTGATGGGCCGATTGTTTTGGGCCTGCCCCATACCGGCACCCATGTGCCCGATGATATTGCAGCGAAACTCAATGATCGCGGACGGGAATTGGCCGATACCGATTGGCATATCCATACGCTTTATGACGGGCTTTTGGATAATGTCACCACGGTGCGCGCAACGTTTCATCGGTATGTGATCGATGCCAACCGTGATCCGGCGGGGGTTAGTTTGTATCCCGGCGAGAACACGACAACATTGGTGCCGCTGACCGATTTCGACGGTAAAAATATCTGGGATCAGGCACCGGACGCCGATGATATCGCGTTTCGCGCTGATAACTTCCATGCGCCTTATCACGCGGCACTGGCGGCAGAACTTGATCGGGTGCGTGCCAAGCACGGAGTGGCGATCCTGTATGATTGCCATTCGATCCGATCATATATTCCGTTCCTGTTTGACGGGGTGCTGCCGGATTTCAACATCGGTACTAATATGGGTACGACATGCGATCCGATGATCGAGGCGGCAACGCGCGCGGTTTGCGAGGCGGCCGATGGTTATTCATCCATCCTGAATGGTCGTTTCAAGGGGGGCTGGACCACGCGCCATTATGGCCGCCCGGAGATTAATCAACATGCGATTCAGATGGAACTGGCCCAGTCGGCGTATTTGTCGGCCGAGGCCGCACCTTGGACATATGACGCGGCACGTTCCGCGAAATTGCGCCTGCATTTGACTTCTATTCTTGAAAAATTGGCCGAACTGGCCCCGACGCTAAGAGGCACATCATGAGCAATCAGAGCAACAACCCACGTCATAATCAGCGCGATGTTTACCCGGCGACGGGGACGGAAATCACCGCCAAAAGCTGGCTGACTGAAGCGCCGATGCGCATGTTGATGAATAACCTGCATCCTGATGTGGCCGAAAACCCGCATGAATTGGTGGTTTATGGCGGTATTGGCCGGGCGGCCCGGACCTGGAAAGATTTCGATCTGATCGTTGCCAGCCTGAAAGAGCTGGAAGATGATCAGACATTGCTGGTGCAGTCGGGCAAACCGGTCGGGGTGTTTCAAACCCATAAGGATGCGCCGCGTGTTTTGATTGCCAATTCCAACCTTGTGCCGCATTGGGCCAATTGGGACCATTTTAACGAGCTCGATAAAAAAGGTCTGGCGATGTATGGCCAGATGACGGCGGGATCGTGGATTTATATCGGGTCGCAGGGTATCGTTCAGGGCACCTATGAAACCTTTGTCGAGGCCGGGCGTCAGCATTACGACGGCAGCCTGAAAGGCAAATGGATTTTGACCGCAGGCCTTGGCGGCATGGGCGGGGCGCAGCCCTTGGCCGCCGTGATGGCCGGGGCGTGTTGTTTGGCGGTGGAATGTGATGAAACGCGCGCCGATTTCCGCCTTCGGACCCGTTATGTTGATGAAAAAACCCATTCGCTTGATGAAGCCTTGGCGATGATTGACCGCTGGACCAAGGCGGGCGAAGCCAAATCGGTGGCCCTGATTGGCAATGCGGCCGATGTGTTCCCCGAACTGGTCAAACGCGGTGTCCGCCCGGATATTGTGACCGATCAGACATCGGCCCATGACCCGGTACATGGTTATTTGCCACAAAACTGGACCGTGGCCGAATGGCGTGCAAAGCAGGAATCTGATCCCAAAGCGGTTGAAAAAGCCGCCCGGGCATCGATGCGGGTTCAGGTCGAGGCGATGGTGGCCTTCCATGATGCAGGTATTCCGACGGTTGATTACGGCAATAATATCCGTCAGATGGCATTGGAAGAGGGTTTGGAAAATGCATTCGCGTTTCCGGGGTTTGTTCCGGCTTATATCCGGCCGCTGTTTTGCAAGGGGATCGGCCCGTTCCGCTGGGCGGCTCTTTCGGGGGATCCCGAAGATATTTACAAGACCGATCAGAAGGTTAAAGAACTGATCCCCGATGATGCGCATCTGCATAACTGGCTTGATATGGCGCGTGATCGCATCGCGTTTCAGGGATTGCCGGCGCGGATTTGCTGGGTCGGGTTGGGGCAGCGGCATCGTTTGGGGCTGGCGTTTAATGAAATGGTCAAAAATGGCGAGCTGAAAGCCCCGGTGGTGATTGGCCGCGACCATCTTGATAGCGGTTCGGTGGCAAGCCCGAACCGTGAAACCGAAGCCATGAAAGATGGCTCGGACGCGGTTAGTGACTGGCCGCTTTTGAATGCGCTGCTCAATACGGCATCGGGGGCGACCTGGGTCTCGTTGCATCATGGTGGCGGGGTCGGAATGGGATTTTCGCAGCATTCCGGCATGGTGATCTGTTGTGACGGTAGCGACGATGCTGCCCGCCGGATCGGGCGCGTGCTTTGGAATGATCCGGCAACCGGTGTGATGCGCCATGCCGATGCCGGATACGACATCGCAATCGATTGCGCAAAGGAACACGGGCTTAACCTGCCGGGGATTCTTGGTTCCTGAGATCGGGAAGCAGGTCAATCCGAGGCAATAAAAACGGGGGCAAATGCCCCTATTTCAAACCTTTTCAGGGTTTCATCAAGGAGGCTTTATAGCATGAAAAGACGTCAGTTTTTGACAACCGGTGTGGCCGGTATGGGGGCAGCAGCAGCGGCAGCAACATTTGCAACCCCTGCCATTGCACAGGACAAGCGCCAGTGGAATATGGTGACCGCATGGCCGAAAAACCTTCCTGGGCCGGGGGTTGCGGCACAGAAGCTTGCCGATCGTATCACCACCCTTTCGGGCGGTCGGATCGAGGTTAAGCTTCATGCGGCCGGTGAATTGGTACCGGGGAACGGCGTTTTTGACGCGGTTGCCGAAGGTACAGCCGAGATTTATCATGCGGTTCCCGCCTATTGGGGATCGAAATCCAAGGGGATTCTTTTGTTCGGGTCGCAGCCCTTTGGCCTGCGTGCCGATGAACAGGCCGGTTGGCTGGCGCATGGTGGCGGTCAGGACCTTTATGACGAAATGTATGGTCAGTTTGGCCTGAAACCGTTCCTTTGCGGGAACTCTGGCCCGCAGTGGGCGGGGTGGTTCCGCAATGAAATCAAATCGGTTGATGATTTGAAGGGGCTTAAATTCCGCACCACCGGTTTGGCATCGGAAATGTGTTCCAAACTTGGTATGGCAGTGCAGGCCATGGGCGGGCGTGACATGTTCCAGGCTTTGCAGTCAGGTGCGCTTGATGCCGGTGAATTTATCGGTCCTTGGTCTGATAGTGCGCTTGGTTTCTATCAGGTTGCCAAAAACTATTACTGGCCGGGTGTTGGCGAACCGTCTTCGGCCGAGGAATGTGCGGTGAATGCCAAGGCTTATAACGACCTTCCGGATGATTTGAAGGCCGTGGTCAAATTTGCCTGTGACAGTCTTTATAACGAGGTCTGGACCGAGTACGAGACCAAGCATGCGATGGCATTGCAGAAACTGGTGGCAGAACAGGACGTTCAAGTCCGTATGTTGCCAGAAGAAGTGATTACCGCCATGGGCGAAGCCGCAGCCGAAGTGATTGGCGAATTGCGTGAAAGCGACGATGCGCTGACCCGTAAAATCACCGAAAGCTTTGTGGCGTATCGTGATCTTATTGGCGGTTACATGACCTATGCCGATAATGGTCAGATGAATGCACGCGCCAAGGTTCTTGGCTTCTGATAAAAATGAAAACCGGCGCAAGGGATTATCCTTTGCGCCGGTTTGTTCGTTTTGGGGGATGAGATGGGGCGCCTTGCTGATGGGCTTGACCGGATCAATCATTGGACCGGAATGACGGTGCGCTGGTTTGCGCTTGCCATGGTTCTTTTGCAGTTCGCCGTGGTTTTGCTGCGCTATGTTTTCGGGTTCAGCTTAATTGCGCTGAATGAAAGCGTGCTTTACCTGCATGCCGGGCTTTTCATGCTTGGTGCGGGCTATACGCTTTTGGTTGATCGGCATGTGCGGGTGGATATTTTCTATGCCGCTGCACGCGATACGACCAAGGCGCGAATTGATGCCTTTGGCTATGTCGTGCTGGCGATTCCGTCGATGGCGGCGTTGCTATATTGGTCCTGGCCGTCGGTGGTGAATTCAGTTGCCATGATGGAAGGGGCGATTTCGGTTGGCGGTATTCCGGCGGTCTGGTTGCTTAAATCATTGATCCCGGCGTTTTGTATTCTTTTGATTATTCAGTCGGTTGCCTGTCTGCTTCGGCAAATCATCACGTTGCGAGGTCAGGCAAGCTGATGGAATATCTTGATCTTTTGATGTTTGTCGCCCTGATGGGCTGCATTCTTTTGGGGTTCCCGGTGTCGTTTTCCATCGCCGGGGTGGCGGTGATTTTCGCTTATATCGGCTGGGCGACCGATATGATGAATATCGGGTTGCTGGGCGCGTTTGGCCAGCGGGTATTTGGGACGCTGACAAATGACGTCCTGATTGCGATTCCGCTATTTGTTCTGATGGGTGTGGTCCTTGAACGATCGCGCATCGCCGAGGATTTATTGCATACCATGGGCCGGTTGTTTGGCCAATTGCGCGGCGGGCTTGGCATTTCGGTGGTTTTGGTTGGCGCATTATTGGCGGCATCGACCGGGATTGTCGGTGCAACCGTGATTGCCATGGGGATGATTGCCCTGCCGACCATGTTGCGCACGGGATACAGTCCGAAATTGGCATCGGGGCTTGTGTGTACGGCGGGGACGCTGGGCCAGATTATCCCGCCTTCGACGCTTTTGATCATCTTGTCGGATGTGATGTCATCGGCCTATCAGCAGGCGCAGTATGAACAGGGCAAATTCACGATTGAAACCATTTCGGTCGGACAGATTTTTGCCGGTGCGTTGATACCGGGTCTGACGTTGGTGGCGATCTATATTCTTTATATCCTGATCCGGGGTTATTTCCGACCAGATGACATGCCCCCAGCCCAAAACGACGATGGCCGTCCGGGGATGGGCGAGGTTTTCCGGGCGGTTTTGCCGCCGGTTTTGCTAATCATTGCGGTTTTGGGTGCGATCCTTGGCGGGGTTGCCACCCCGACCGAGGCGGCATCGGTTGGCGCAATTGGCGCAATCCTGATGGCGGGGGTGCGTCAGGGGGCCAATCGGAACCTTGTGCTGGCGGGAACGGCTGCTTTGCTGGTGCTGGCGATTATGGCCGGGGTTGCCCCGGTGCGGTTCCAGCGCAGTGATCTGACCGGGTTTGATTATGTTCTGGGGGCGGGCTATGTCGTGTTGGCGATAGCCGGTGTCCTTGCCATAGGGGCCTGTTTAAAACAGGCATGGAAAGCCGATGTGCTTAAATCCGCGCTGACATCGACGATGACGGTCAGTGCAATGATTTTTGCCACTATCCTGACGGCCAGCATGTTTTCGCTGGTGTTTATCGGGTTGGGCGGCGAGGACCATGTGGCGGAAATTTTGGAATCCATGCCGGGCGGGCCGATGGGTGCGCTGTTGTTTTGTATGGCACTTATTTTCGTTCTGGGTTTCTTCCTTGATTTCGTAGAGATCACCGTGATTTTGCTGCCGCTGATTGCGCCGGGCCTGATTATGATGGGGCATGACCCGGTTTGGTTGGCGATCCTGATTGCGATCAACCTTCAAACATCATTCTTAACGCCGCCGTTTGGCTTTTCGCTGTTTTACCTGCGCAGTGCTGCCCCGCCGGAAATCACAACCGGGCATATTTATGCCGGTGTGGTGCCGTTCATCGCGCTTCAACTGGTGGGTATTTTCGTGATCTGGCTGTGGCCGTCATTGGCAAACTGGTTGCCGAGTGTGGTGTTTTAACCTCGATCAAGCGTCCCGGTTTTGCCGGGCGTTTTGGTTTGGTTGGATTTACCTGCTTGATTCCACGTCAAGGTTGCCGCTATATCGTTTGTACAGGTTATACTGATATGTTTGAGGGGCGGATGATCATGCGCAGAGTTTTAGTCGTTGCCGGGATGATCGGCGGGATGATTTCGGGGACTGCGGCCTATGCCGGTGATGCGGCGACCAGCCAGAAATGGCAGGGGTTTTATGGCGGATTTGCCATTGGCGGCGTTTATGGCACATCCAGCCCGGATACGACGGTTAGTGACGGGTCGTATTTTAACACTGGTAATATCGATAAACTGAACAGTACGTTTCAGGAAGATATTGAGGGTACTGCGCTGAGTGGTTCCGGCCTTTTGGGATATGATGTGCAGGACGGCAATCTGGTTTACGGTATTGAAGTCGACCTGACCGGGATGAATTATTCCGAAACGGAAAATAGCGGTGCCGTCATTTATCCAAGTGATTCAACGATTTCCTTTGACGTCAGCACAAAGGTCGAAAGCAAGTTTGCGTTTAGTATCCGGCCAAAGATTGGTTATAGCTTTGGCGATACCATGGTTCATGTGGCGGCGGGGCCGACGGTTAGCCGGTTCAAGTACAGTTTCAAATTTTCGGACACCAGCAACCCGGCTGCGGCGTCCTTTAGTGACGAAAAAACCGCGTTTGGCGTTTCATCAACCATTGGGGTAAGTCATCAGATCGGCGATGGCTGGTCATTGCGCGGTGATTACGTTTTCACCTATTACCCGGATATTGTTGATGGCAGCCATTTGCTTTCTGCACCAGCGTCCCAGACTGATGTGTTTACCCATGATGCCGATTTTCAATCACATAATATTCGTATCGGCCTGATCAAGCGGTTCTGATCCGCATTGATATCTGCGTTCTGGTCTTGCCGGGGGCGTGTTATGGCAATGCCGGTTTATCGCAATGCGACCGGCATTGTTTATATTTTCGAATTATCCGTTTCGCCGATGGATGCAATCAGAAAGGCGTATTCGGTATCCGGGGCGCTGATGGCGCAGCTTAGGGGAGGATTGATCATCGAGCCTACCTGCTGGGGGCGCAGGGTTTCGAAAGCAAGCTTTGCAGTTGCAAGATTCTTGTCGGTTGCAGCCGCAATATAGCAGCCATTTTCACCAGAATAGGGAACCGCATATTCCACGGCGATGCGCCGGGTTTGGTTGTGATTGCTAAAGATCATCGCCCCATCGGTGCCATATAGCCCGCCTTCACGTTTTTCAGAGAGATAAAACCCGGCAAAGACAGCTGATTCTTTCTTGTTTTCGGTGGTCCAGATTTTGCGCCCGTTAATAGCGACGGGATTGCCTGCATCATTTTGGTCAAACATGAACAGGGTCATTTTGCCTGTGTTGATAAAGATGTCCAGCTTCTGATCGTTCTTGCCAGCCAATAGGTCGTTATCCGTGTTGTTCAGAACCATGCCAAACATGGATGCATCATTGATGAGTGTCAGATATCCCCTAATGATATAAATGATCACTTTGGCGGCAGTGGTGAATGCTGATTTCGGTGCCCATCGCAAGCCACTGGAAATAGCAGCAAACTGAGATTTGCTTGATTGACGTTCAGTGATGTAGACAAGCGCGCTTGTGTTTCCGATGGCAAGAAAGCCGGAAGCGTATAGATAGTAGCTGGCTTCATCAAATGACTGGGCTTCGAGCATTTTCGTTAGGCAACTGCAGACATATTGCATTTGCCGTTTGATTTCATGCCCGCGCAAGGTTGCGTAGTCGTCTGCATTTTGTTGCGTCATCAGAAAATTGGAGACGTGTGTAAAATCACCGGGGATGTCGGCTTTATAGAAGTTCGCATCGGTCAGGTTTTTTCGTTTTAATGCGGCATCACGTAGTCGTGTAACCGCTTTTTCTTGGGCGGAATCCGTTTCCGATGCGAAAATTCCGGCGATATCAACGTCAAGGTTTTCCTTGATCGAATTATTCAGTTGTTGCGCAAATTCCAAGGGTGACAGTTTATCCAGAGCTGGAAAGAGTCTCATGGTGTCTCCGTGTTCGGTTTGGTTGGCAGGAATAAATGGCAGGCTGTGTGCTACGATGTGGGCAACACAGCCTGCGATCTGATCCCATCATTGTTGAGGAAGAGAGTTATAATCCGCTCTCTGCCTGAATCATTTTTGATGGATGGTTGCTATAATTCCGCATTCCTGTCCGCTTGTGTCGTTTATGCTCGACGTGAGTTCATAATCATCCGTGGAAACCACAACACGTTTTTTCTGGTTTTGACGCAGATCGGAAAAAACTTTTTTAGCGTTACCGGAATAGTCGTTTTCAAGGAGTTTTATGTTTGTGCCATTTGATGCAGAATATGGAACGGCGAATTCGTGTGCGAATTTCAGGTTTCCGTCAGTAGAGGAGAAAATCATCGCGCCGTCTGTTCCATAAAGCGCCCAGTCACGTTTTTCGGCAAAGTAAAAGCCGGCAAAGACGCCAGTCCGCAATTTACCATCGATAAGCCACGGCATTTTGCCATGAATTTGAATCCAGGGGGATTTGACCCTGCTGGGGTCTTCCTTGTCCTGCATGAACGATTCCATCTTTCCCGTATTCATGAAAAGATCGCCTGATGAGCTTTTGAAATCATCTACAATCAGGTTTTTGTCGGTATTGTTTACCACAAAGCCCAAAGCTTTGGCCGGTCGCAAAAAGACAAAAAAGATAATCATACTGATGACCAGGATGACGATGGTGCCGATTGCGCCGCCTTTTAGAGTGGAAAGTCCGGCTGCAATTGCTTCTGCTTCCGTCATACCTGCCAGAACAGAGCCAATAAAGGCTATGGCGCCGCCAGTCGTGGTGGCAAGAAAACCCGATGCAAACATATAGAAACTTGCCAGGCCATAGTCTTTTGATTCGAGCATTTTGCTCATATTGCTGCTGATATACTGCATTTGCTTGATGATTTCGTCACCTTCAAGGTCTGCATAATCAAGCGCGTTGTCTTCGGTCATGAACCAGTTGCTGGTAACCTCGAATGCACCGGGATTGTTCGAGGCCGTTTCGGTGGATAGCCAGTCTGAATTGCCCCGTGCTGTGTGGTATTTGCGAACAGCTTCGGTGAGCGTTTTGGTCGCATTGGACCGGATCGTCTCGATGTTGCTGTTTTCGGCGAATAGAATACTTTTCAGGTCAACCTCAAAAGTATTTTCGAGATAGTCGATAAGCCCCATGCCGAATTTTTGACAATCGGCGGTTTGCATGGTTTTTAAATGATGCATGGAAGTGTGTCCTTGCCATTGCGATTGTATTTTCCAGTCGGAATGGCAGCCTGATAAATTCAGCGCAGCCAAAAAGGCTGTTACATGCTGCTATTCAGAGCGGAATTCTAGAAACTTTCGTTTGAATATTATGAATTAGAATAACAATACTTTACCGGGTGACAATTACTTCAAATGGTGTGTGTCGTGTCGTTTAAGGGTAGGGGGTATATACTTGAGGGTGGCGTGAGTGTGCTGTTAATCTTAAAGTTGATTTTTCTTGGAAGGGATGGCCCTGTGCAAAGTGGCCTCGTCAATTTTGCGGCTTAGTCAGATCTGGGTGGTGAAAATCATCAAGGCACCAGCGATTTTATCGCCCATGGGCTTAAATTGATGGTCCAGATTGTTACGTGATCTGGTGGTGCAAACATCATGATGAAAAGAGATCTGCCACATTAGGGAAGCAGTTTCCCAGCGCAAAGGATTATGGAGGTATCTTATTTTTTGCGCTTTTTGGAATGGCCACTTGAAGTCCAAAGGCCATAGAGTGGCAGAGAGGAGGGGATTCGAACCCCTGAGGGGCTTACACCCCAACACGCTTTCCAGGCGTGCGCCTTAAACCACTCGGCCACCTCTCCACATGCGATCTTGTATATCGCGAAAGCGGGCGGACATTAGCCGACCCGATGCCCGATGACAAGGTAAAATCCGGCCGTTTTTCATGTTTGTTTTTCAGAAGGTTGGCGCGCCGAACAAGCAACATTGTTTCAATCGTTTGACAGTCAGAGTTGTGGTGGATTGCCCGATGTTTACCTATTGTTGATCTATGGGACCTAAGGTTTTAGGCCGTGGCGCCAGATATGAACCAGAAATGCGCAAAGATTCGCAGAAACCTTTACGTTTGCGGGTCAAAGACGTTACGGTGGCCGCAGATATAATGAACATAAAAAAGTTCTAATGGGAATTCGGAGAAGGGTATGTGGCTTTTCAGAGGGCTGGGGTGGATATTGCTGTTCGCCAGTCTTGCTGTGTTGGTCGGTGACGGCATTTCGGCGCTTCAAATCGGTTCGTTCCGATTTGTTGCCGCGGGTGAGCTTTGGTATCGTCTTGATGCCGGAAGCCTGAACCTGTTGCAGGCCCTCATTCAGCGTTATGTCTCGGTCTGGCTTTGGGATAATGGTTTTGTCCCGGCATTGCTGGCACCGGCGTTTGTTGTTTTGTTGGTGCCGGGCATCTTGTTGCTTTTGGTAACGCGCAAGCGCAAGCGCCAGAAGTTCTTTTAGGTCCTGAGCTTGGGCCCTGAGCCCAACACGCGATGACGTGATTTTCTTTTTGTTCTGCCATGACGGATCGGTTTGCAATCGGCACGGTTTTTGTGCTGCAATGCGTGTGATCGGGCAGGATCAGGCATTCTGGTGAACTGCGTTAAACACGCGACCCGCCGGGCAGGCCAAGACGCAGGACAGGAAGACCGCCGTGAAATCATGGATATGCAAGGCATTCGGTGAAGAGCCGGTGCTGATCGATTGCGACGATCCTATCGCCGCATCCGGTCAGGTGGTGATCGATATTGCGGCCTGCGGGGTGAATTTCGCTGATACCCTCATTTTGCAGGGCAAATACCAAAAACGCCCGACCGGCCCGTTTGCCCCCGGATTTGAAATTTCCGGCACAATCCGTGCGATTGGCGGCGATGTTGCCGGTTTTGCGGTTGGCGACCGGGTGATGGCGCTTCCTGATTGGGGCGGATATGGCGAAAAGATTGCGGTGGATGCCGCGCTTGTAACCCGACTTCCGGATGTGGTTGATTTCAATGCGGCGGCTGCATTCCAAATTGCCTATGGTACCTCATGGTTTGGATTGAAATATCGCGCCAATGTGCAGCCGGGAGAAGTTGTTTTGGTGCATGGGGCGGCTGGGGGGGTTGGCCTGACGGCGGTTGAATGTGCCAAATTGCTGGGCGCAACGGTGATTGCCACCGCGGGCGGGGCGGAAAAATGCGCCATCGCACAATCGCATGGTGCGGATTTTGTTATCGATTACAAAACGCAAAGCATTCGCGACCGGGTAAAGGAAATCTGTGCCGGGATCGGGCGAACGGGGGCCGATGTGGTTTATGACCCGGTTGGCGGTGATGTATTTGACCAAAGCCTGCGTTGTGTGGTGCCCGGTGCGCGAATATTGCTGATTGGTTTTGCCAGTGGTTCCGTGCCGCAAATCCCGGCCAATATCTTGCTGGTCAAGAATGTTGCCGCACTTGGGTTCTATTTCGGGGCCTATCTGGAACAAAACCCGGAAATCGCCCGTGCGGGCATGACAGAGCTTTTGGACCTGCTGTCATCAGGTGCAATATCACCGATGATTTCTGCGACATATGAACTTGCCGATGCGATGGAGGCCCTGAGTGCCATCCGCGACCGGACGGCGACTGGCAAGCTGGTTATCCGCTGCGGCGCATAGCCGCTAGCGGCATCTGTGCCGGAATGCCCGGTGTGAGATGCATCGGGTATTTGGCGTTCATATTCAGCGATTAACGGCCCCGCTCCCGTTCCCGCCTCAACATGCAGCACTCTGTATCTGAACTCCTGCTTTGGGGAGTATTTTTGTTGGGTTGGCGGCGTTGGTGCAGATGGCGGGGGCCGGGTAATAGATGGGGTTCGCCGCGCAAGATGCCGTGCGCTGGGGATAGATGGTTCGGATTGGCATTATGCGGGCTCGGGGTGTGTGGGTTCGAGGTGTGCGTTGAGCTTGGGATACGAGGCGTTCTGAGCCCAAATCGGTGTGCGGCAGCAGATGTGCTGTCTTTGCGCTGCGATCGGTTGAGGTGTCATCATTTAGTGCCCGTAGGCAGCAGGCCAAGTGCCGCGTGATGCCGTGCGTCGGGCAGCGGACGGTTAGCGGCGTGTGCCGTTCTTGGCGTGGCGCATGGTGCGGGTGGCTGGCGTTAGTTTCTGTTTAACGATGCCGGGCAAATGGGGGGCTAGGGCAGCATTTTTAGCTTGGGAGCGCAGTTTGTGGGGGCACATGGATGCGGTGGTATGCGTCGAGGGGATGAAATGTGAAGTGTCGGGTAGTTGATGGGGGATTGGTTGAGATTGGTGTTGCTTGGTTTGGGGCATGAATTTGTCTTGGTTGGCGGGGTGTTCCGGGCTTAAACCGGCGGCGGGGTATGGTGCGGGGGCTTGCCGGGCAGGGTTTGTTTGGTGCCTTATTCAGGGATTTATCCGGGGCGGTTTGATGCGTGCGGGCGATAGTTATGTGATTGATTTTGCAGTTGGGCAATTCTTCTATTAATCAAGTGCTTGAAATTTTATAGGATGTTGCGGCGAACGTCCTTTTTGTCCCTGTATCTGTTGACCCATTGGAATGCCCGTTGATGTCTGAGAAGATCGATAAAGCAGACGATCCCGAAACGTCCGACAAGACGCGGGCCCAATATGAAAGCTTTCCCTATCCGGCGCGTGATGCGAAGGACGAGGACAAGCGCCTTGTCGTTGGATCGCCGGGGAATTGGGACGAGGTGGTTCATTTCGTCTTTGGCGGGCGTGATCCATCGGCGAAAAACAAAAAGATCAGGATATTGGTCGCAGGTGGTGGCACCGGCGACGGGTTGGTTATGCTGGCGCAGCAGGCGCGCGATCGCAAGGTCAAGGCCGAGATCGTTTATATCGATCTGTCCACGGCGTCACGCGAGATTGCCGAGGCACGGATCAAACGGCGCGGCCTTGAAAAGAATGTCAGTTTTGTCACTGGATCATTTGTTGATCTGGCCGGGGAATATGGCCCGTTTGATTATATTGATTGCTGTGGGGTGCTGCATCACCTGCCAGACCCGGATGCCGGGTTAAAGGCCTTGGCCGATGCCTTAAAGCCCAAGGGCGGTATGGGGTTGATGGTTTACGGTGAGCTGGGCCGGACCGGCGTTTACCATATGCAGGAAATGATGGAGCGCCTGTCGGCCGAGGCGGGCGGGTCAAAGCGGCTGGCACTTGGCAAGGCGCTGTATGATGCGCTGCCGGGCACCAATTGGTTGCGGCGCAATCCGTTTGTTGGCGATCATGTTCATGGCGGCGATGCCGGGTTTTATGATTTGTTGCTGCATCAGCAGGACCGCGCCTATCGCGTTGATGAGGTTTTTGATTTTGTTGAAAAGGCCGGTTTGCGGCTTTTGCAATTTATCGAGCCGATGCGCTATGATCCGACGACCTATTGTTCGCGCCATGATGTGCTGGAAAAGGCGGCGCATGTGCCGTTTCGCCAGCGTGCTGCCCTTGCCGAATTAATGGCGGGCAATATTACCAAACATACCTTTTATGTGACCAAGGCCGGGAACAAGGTTAAGCCGCCGATGCCCGATCGTGATGCCGTGCCATTCTTCGTTCGGGTGGACGGGGTGTCATTGGCGCGATCAGTTGCTAAAACCGGCCATATCAAGATCACTTTTACCGGTTTGTCCGTAACACGCAATTTACCCCCGGCAAGTCCGGCGATCCTGACGCGGATTGATGGCAAGCGCACGGTCGGCGAGATTTATGACCTGTTTGATCCCAAACCCGAAAAATATGAATTTGATGCCCAGTTTGCCGTGATGTTTGCGGTGCTGAATGCCGCGAACCTGATGTATCTGCATCCCGCGAATTAATTTGGTGCGGCGTGCGTCTGCATTATATCAGGCAAAAAAATGCCGGTCATCAAGGCGATGACCGGCAATCAGGAGGCAGAACCGTCAGTAGTTGGGACGGGTGTCGGTTCTGTGTTTTGGGAGGTTGAAAACGCTGGTTAGCGCTTCAAGGACTTGCAAGGGGAAAGAAAGCGGGCCTTGCAAGGAAAACAGACGGGGAAACATAATGAAAACTCTTGGTTTGGGTGCCCTTAAGGGGCATTGGCGGTGACAGGGCGGATCAATTTGATGGCCCTGACACCAAGTGAAAAGCTTAGGCTTTCCAGAACGGTTTGACTGATTCCTGGTGCGCTTCGTAAACGTCCCAGCCAATGTCGCGCAGCAGATGGCTATCCATCGTCGCAAGCTTTTGGCGCAGAACATAACGTTTTGCCCACTGACGCGGCAGGTCCATGACACTGACGGTGTTGTGGTGACGGCGGGTGGTGACAAAAGCACCGGCATCTTTGGTGATCGCGACCATGATCGTATTCCTTTAATCTATCGGCCGGCTCTCAGTTCGTATGCGGCCTGGGTAATTTTGAGTGTTGCGTTCTGTTAAACCCAGAGTTACGCCGAATAATGCTTGCGTTCAAACCATCTTTTGTCATCATGGCATGAGTTTTTATCATGCAAAGTAACCCTCATGAAGCGCCGCCCATTGCCGTTAAACGCACTTCGTTCCTTTGAAGTTGCCGGTAGACTTGAAAGTTTCACCAAAGCGTCACATGAGCTTAACGTGACACAAGGGGCTGTCAGTCGACAGGTTCAGCACCTTGAAGATGTCCTGGGGCGGCAATTATTTGAACGTCAGCATCGCCGGTTGAAGCTGACCCGTCCGGGGCGGAATTTGCTGGTGTCATTGACGGCAGCATTCGATTCGATTGAACTGGCGGTGTCGCGGATCGAAAACCGGCCCGATGATACGCAGTTAAAGGTGTTGTCGCCTTTGACCTTTGCCATGCGCTGGATCGTGCCGCGACTGGGCCGGTTTCAGATGGAACATCCCGATCTTCAGGTTCAACTGGGTACCTATAGCGACGATGCGGCCCCGGTTGATTTCAACGAAACCGATATTGCCATCCGGTTTGCCGATGTGCCCGGCGATCAATTGGTGCATGAATTCCTGACCGGCGAGCGATTGTTGCCGGTGTGCCACCCCAATCTGGCAAAGGAATTGGACAAGCCAGAGGATCTGGCCAAGGTTGCATTGTTGCATTGTTCGGCCCAGCGCGAGGATTGGCGGATCTGGTTAAGCGGCACGGGGATCAAAGGCGTTGACCCGGATCGCGGGCCGGTTTTTGCGACCCTTGATATGGCGATGGAGGCCGCGGCCAGCGGATTTGGCGTGGTGATTTCCGATCCGGCGATGATCGGGGAGTATGTTTTGACCAAACGTTTGATGGTGCCGTTCGATTTGCCGATCGACAGTCCCTATGCCTATTCGCTGTGTTACCCCGAAGGGCGGCTTGAACGGCGCAAGGTGCGGGCGTTTCGCGACTGGCTGATGGGCGAGATCAAGCTTGAAAGTGACAAGCGCAATATCGCACAGTTGAAATCCGGGGCCTAGCCAAGCCCGTTAAATGGTCTGATGAGAAAGCTCCTTTTCTGCCTTTGGTGCTGTGATGCCCATTACGTGGGTGCTCTCGACGGAAGTTTCCTTCAGCATTCCGCCAGAAGCGCTACCAGTCCGGTAATTAGATACAGTCAGATATCCTTAAAATCATTGGTTATAGCGATTGTAGGCCGTGGTGTGGGGGCGTCTTCCGAAGGGCAATCCTGTCAGCGGCAACCTGATGGCAGCATGTGAGTGAAGTCGCAGATGATGCGCCGATGATTCTCCCGGCGCGAGCGGCTTGATTAGCGCCCATTTCTTGTTGGGCAACCAGAAATGGATCTTCATGATCTTTATCTTCCAAGTTATTGAATAATTTAACAGTTAATGAGATCTGACCTTAGGTTCTGGGGCATTATCTGTAGGTGGGGCGCGCCCTATGGCCCATCTTTCGGGATTCAACCTATGGATGTATTAATCTATAATGTAAAAATCCTTGGTTGACTTGCTAAAGTTGTCGCTGGTACAACCCTTGATGTAAGTAAATTGCATATTCTTGCTCTATGGTAGCAAAAAGGAAGCTTTATAATGGCCGCGCAAAATTACACAGCTTACGTCGGAGTTACGCCAACGGTGGTCAGTCTTGATGACGGGAGTACTATGGCTCAAGTCAGGACGGCATTGGGCTCGTCTATGGCGTCTACCGATAACTTTCTTTATGAAAATACCGTGACACAAGAAAAAACGGTGCTTTGGCCGGTCTCTCAAGAGAGTGTTGCCAAGCTAAGCGGCTGTCACTTTCCGCCTGTGCCAGGTCAGGGGGTAAATACCCCAATCATTCAGATTGTAAGTACTGCCGAAAATGACCAATCCCTTATGGGAACCCGGACTGCTTCTGGCTATGTTTATAACAGTCAGTATTTTGGCGTAAAAATCAGTTTGAATGAAACCGATGCGGCTGCGGTTACAAACAACCAAGGCATGTTCCAACCCGTCATGCTTCAGAACGTTGTTAGCGCCAACCCGAGCTATCCACTTTCGTTCCAGAACGCAATGATCTGTCAAAAGGGTGCAATCATCCAGTTTGATATTAGTTGCTGGGGCGCAGCAGGCTGGGGATATACGATCACTTCAACAATGAATACATCAACAGACATTTGCGGAAGCCCTCTTTACGCTATTTATCCCGCGGGGAGCGGTGCGAAAATGGGTGGGCTGGGGCTGCGCCGGTATAATTCAAAGGCAGGCGACACCATTCAGATGAAAGCCAATGCGGCGCTTGGTATCGCCAAACAATACAATGTTGAATATTCCACAATCACGGTTAAAGGGTGGTCACTAAGTGAGTGGGCAGAGCCCCGCACCACGAATAATACCCCCATACCAT
>TARA_R110001599_G_scaffold26390_15_pt1 | contig 18123 bp, 12 predicted proteins | sample TARA_R110001599 | Tara Oceans TARA_R110001599 (sample SAMEA4398360) | marine metagenome | biome: Polar Biome; feature: [MES] marine water layer (ENVO:01000295) within the mesopelagic zone...; material: water (ENVO:00002006), including particulate matter (ENVO:01000060) such... | reverse complement strand
CGGCCACTGGCGACCTGCTTGATCGCAGAGCGCATGCTGTCGCCATTGTCCATCGGCAGGAAGCGGTCCGGCTCTTCGCCGCCTTCGCCGGTATTGGACTTGCCGCCAATCCGGTTCATGGCGATGGCCAGCGTCGTATGCGCTTCCCGGCTGATAGAGCCGAAGCTCATCGCACCGGTGGCGAAACGCTTCACGATTTCGGATGCGGGCTCTACTTCACTGATGTCGAGCGGTTCACCAGACTTGGTCAGGTCCATCAACCCGCGAATGGTCAGCAATCGTTCGCTCTGTTCGTTGACCGATTTTGCAAATTCTGCATAATTTTTCGGATCATTGCCGCGCACAGCATGCTGCAGATTGGCGACATTGGCGGGTGTCCAGGCATGTTCTTCGCCGCGGAGGCGGTAGCCATAGATACCCCCTACATCTAGCATATTCTTGTAGATCGGATTGTCGCCATAGGCTTCGGTATGCCGGAACACTGTCTCTCCGGCGACTTCCGCTAGACCAACACCTTCGATCATGGTCGCGGTGCCGGTGAAATATTTTTCTATAAACGCGCTGGACAGGCCAACCGCATCGAAAATCTGCGCGCCGCAATAGCTCTGGTAGGTCGAGATGCCCATTTTGGACATGACCTTCAAAATACCCTTGCCGATGGCCTTGATATAATTCTGCTCGACCTGTTGCGTGGTCAATGGCAGTTCGCGGCGAACGCGAATTTCCTCAAGCGTTTCAAACGCCAGATAGGGATTGACCGCTTCTGCGCCATAGCCGGCCAAAACGCAGAAATGATGGACTTCGCGGGCTTCACCGGTTTCGACGACGAGACCGGTCTGCATTCTCAGGCCCTGACGGACCAGATGATGATGAACGGCTGCCGTAGCGAGCAGGGCCGGCATGGCGATCCGGTCAGGTCCCTTGGCGCGATCGGACAGGATCAGAATATTGCGGTCGGCCAGCACGGCTTCGGTTGCCGCCCAGCACATTTCCTTGAGCGCCATTTCCAGACCGTCTGCGCCAGTCTCGGCGTCCCAGGTGATGTCAATCGTCTCGGTCCGGAAGGCACCGTCGAGCGCTTCTTCGACCGAGCGAATCTTGAGCAAATCCGCGTTGGTCAGCACCGGCTGGTCGACCTCGAGCCGTTTGTGCGTACCGGCGTCATGGCCCAGCAGATTGGGTCGCGGACCGATCATCGAAACCAGCGACATGACCAGTTCCTCGCGGATCGGGTCGATCGGCGGGTTGGTTACCTGGGCAAAATTCTGCTTGAAATAATCATATAGCAGGCGCGGCTTGCCCGACAGGACAGCTATCGGCGTGTCGGTGCCCATCGAGCCAATCGGATCAATCCCGTCACTCGCCATCGGCTCGAGGAATTTTGTGATATCTTCCTGGGTGAAGCCGAACGCCTGCTGGCGGTCGAGCAGCGCCGCCGGACTGTCTTGCCCGTTGGCTTTCGGTGCATCGACATCGTCCAGATCGTCGAGATCGAGATCTTTCAGATTATATTGCGTCGATTCCAGCCATTTCGCATAGGGTTTGGCCTTGGCGAGATCGGCCTTGATCTCTTCATCCTCGATGATCCGGCCCTGCTCCATATCGATAAGCAGCATCTTCCCGGGCTGCAACCGCCATTTGCGGACGATATTGTCCTCCTTGACGGGAAGCACGCCGGATTCCGATGCCATGATGACATGACCGTCGTCGGTGACGCAGAAACGCGCCGGACGCAGGCCGTTGCGGTCCAGCGTCGCGCCGACCTGAACGCCATCGGTAAAGGCGACAGCCGCAGGGCCGTCCCAAGGTTCCATCAAGGCTGCATGATATTCGTAAAATGCCTTGCGGTCGGCATCCATCATCGGATCACCGGCCCAGGCTTCCGGGATCAGCATCATGACCGCATGGGGCAGGGAGTATCCGCCTGCAACGAGCAGTTCGAGAGCGTTGTCGAGGCATGCCGTGTCGGATTGGCCGTGCGGGATCAATGGCCACATCTTGTCGAGATCGGCGCCCAGCAGGTCGGATTCCATGGTCCTGCGGCGGGCATTCATCCAGTTGACATTGCCGCGTACCGTGTTGATCTCGCCATTATGCGCGATGAACCGATAGGGGTGCGCCAGTTTCCACGACGGGAAGGTGTTGGTCGAAAAGCGCTGGTGGACCATCGCGACGGCTGACGTGGTCAGCGGATCATTCAGGTCCTTGTAGAAGGAACCGACCTGATCGGCGAGCAACAGCCCCTTGTAGACAATCGTCTTGGTCGAGAAAGACGGCATATAGAATTCGGAGAGGCCCGGCATCGCGTTTTTCTCGGCGAGGCCATCCAGCGGGTTATGCACCTGTTTGCGGATCGCGAGGATCTTGCGCTCGAACGCATCCTGGTCGGCAATCGAATCGCCTTTGCCGACGATCGCCTGACGAATCAGTGGCATTTGTTCGAGCACGGCCTTGCCGATGCCGACGGTATCGATCGGCACGTCTCTCCAGCCGACCATGACCTGGCCTTCTTTGGCGATGAACCGTTCGAAATGCGCTGTCGCGAATTCCGCCTCGGCCGGGTCGGACGGAAGGAAGCACATCGCGACGGCATAGTCACCCGACGGGGGCAGGGCGAGACCTTGTGTATCGGTCCAGTTCCGCAGAAGTGCGTCGGGAATCTGCAATAATATCCCGGCGCCGTCACCCAGGAGCGGATCGGCACCAACAGCACCGCGATGGTCGATATTGACCAGAATTTCCAGACCACGTTTGACCGTGAGATGCGATTTGTCGCCCTTGATATTTGCAACAAAGCCGACGCCGCACGCGTCATGTTCGTTGTTTGGATCATACAGGCCTTGCCGTGGCGGGAAGCTCATTTTCCGTCCTTATTTTTCGATAATATTTTTGTAATTAAAATGCTCCTAGATGGAATTTTGCGTATTTTGAAGATAAGTTTTGCTGGATATGGAAAAGAAATATTGCGCCCCCCGCGCGGGCTGCAATGTCTGGCCTGGCCACTAGGGCAAAACAGGAAATGCTTTCAAGGCCATAGCGCGGTCAATCGTCGCCATAAATATTGCAAATCGTCAGGCTGATATTAGCGAATTGTCCTTAAGCGTCGCGTTAGGAAACTTTCCGGATGCCAAATAACAGCCAGGCAGGACCAAACTCGATGCGAAACAGGGACTTGAGAGCGACAACTCGATACTGACAGAAAATTTCGGTACCCATCGCGGCCTGGTGCGGCTTGCCTTGTCCTATGTTCAGGTCGGCCTGAAAAGAGCGCTTATCAATGCCTTCGACCCGGCCATGATCGGGCGGCTTGTGTTCGTCTGTCGCGGCAATATCTGCCGAAGCGCCTTTGCAGACCATTATGCGCGTCGATCGGGCCTCTCGACCGCTTCCTTCGGCTTGTCCACTACCAGTCACAAAGCTCGGCTTTGACCTTTTGCCGGGCGAGCATGCGATTGTCCCGGTGATGCTGTATGACGCCAAGACGGCAAAATCATTTGCCGACGAAATGCTGAAAGAAGGCGTCTATGTCGTCGCCTTTTCCTATCCGGTGGTTGGCAAGGGCAGGGCGCGGATCAGAACCCAGATGTCAGCGGGCCTGAGCATCGAGGAAATTGACCGGGCAATCGAAGCCTTCGCTGTGGTGGAGGCCAGGCTCGGGCTGCAGTTTGCCGCCATCGACGCGTCCGTCGCAATTCGGAGTGGGCAGGCTGGCCAGCGGCCAATCCGTCAGTCATCGATAATTTTCCTCCGCCAGGATGTGACGTCAATGTCATTTGGCGTCGAGATGCCAAGCAGGCACCGACCCGACCGGGATTTATGTCGCCCGGACATTTACCAGCGCCTTGCCCCGACCATCATCAATTCAATTTTGACATTATTTCAATTTGGCATGGCCATCAGCGTCATTGCCTGTCATCCTTGGCCTGCTTTATGATCGCCTTGTGATTGGCTTTCGCCGACAACTCTTCCCACCAAGTCTCAACTCGAGGAAAAAATCCATGTCCAACCCCTTGTTTTCCATGCTCGACAAAATCTGCGTGATCACGGGAGGCTCGAGAGGATTGGGCAAGGCCATGGCTACCGCATTTCTCAACGCGGGTGCGAAACGGGTCTATGTCACCGCCCGCAAACCTCACGAATGCGCCCGGACCGCAGAGGAACTATCAGCCCTGACCGAAAGCGGCGAATGTATCGGGCTGCCGGGCGACATGAGTAGCGCCGATGACATCAAGGCATTTGTCGATGAAATTGCGAGCCGGGAGAGCCATGTCGATGTCTTGGTCAACAACGCTGGTGCAGCCTGGGTCGCGTCGATTGACGAGTTTCCCGAAAAGGGCTGGGACAAGGTCATGGACCTGAATGTGAAAACACCTTTCTTCCTCACCCAGCAATTATTGCCATTGCTCAGGGCAGGGGGCAGCGCCGAAAATACCGCATCCGTCATCAACATCGGGTCGATTGCGGGAATGCTGGGGAATGCCGGCAGCGGCTTGAGCTACAGCGTTTCCAAAACCGCGATCCATCAACTCACGCGCAATCTCGCTAACCTGCTGGCCGACGATCATATTCGCGTGAATGCAATTGCACCTGGCCGCTTTCATTCGAAGATGACCAGCACCGTCGAACAGGACAGGGAGCAATATGAACGGGAAATCAAGATGATACCCTTGCATCGCTGGGGATCGGATGAAGATATAATGGGGCCGGCTCTGCTGCTGGCAAGCAATGCAGGTGCCTTCATGACCGGTGGAATAATCACGGTCGACGGCGGATATATGGTCGTCTAGGCATTGTATCCAGTCGTCCCGGCTTGTCGAGAGCAATAACGGGCGACCGGAATCATCGGCCAAATTACCGTGTTAGCCCCAAAGATCTGGCTGAGCCCCCCGCTGAACAGTGTGAAGAATAACGAGCAGTGAACAAACCATCATGACAGCCCGCCTCATCCCTCTCAGCGCCCTGCTGCTCGGTTCCCTGTTTCTACTGATCGCAGGCGGCATAAACGGCCTGATTCTCCCGATACGCGGGTTGAACGAGGGCTTTAGCGCCTTTTCGCTGGGGTTGCTGGGCACCGGCTGGGCGGCGGGATATGTGCTGGGATGCATCTATACGCCGCTACTGGTGGCCGGAGTCGGCCATATCCGGGTATTCGGAACACTCGCCGCTACAGCCGCGATCGTCATCTTGTTGTCGTCGATGTTCCCCAATCCATGGTTCTGGATTCCGTTGAGAGCGGTTTCGGGCTTCTGCTTCGCAGGGGCCGCCATGATCGTCGAAAGCTGGTTGAACGAAGAGGTCGATTCCTCGATCCGCGGTCAGGTTTTCGGAACCTATACGATGATCAATCTGGTAGGCTCGACCGGTGGACAATTGATCCTGATAGGCGCGGATGTTTCCACGTCGTGGTACTTCATGCTGGCCGCCATCTTCTATTGTCTGGCGCTGATCCCGACGGCGATCAGTTCCAACCGCGCGCCCGCGCCGCTGTTCGAGGTCAAGCTCAACATTCCGCAGCTATGGCGCAATTCCCCCGTCGCGGTATTTGCTGTGCTGATGATCGGTATTGCCAATGGCACATTTGGAGCCCTGGCCCCGGTTTACGCCGATAGAATAGGTCTCGACCTGACAACCATCGTGCTTTTCAGCAGCTTGCCAATCCTCGCTGGTGCCGCTGCGCAAATCCCGGTGGGGAGGGCGTCGGATCGTTTCGATCGTCGCAAAGTCCTCGTGTTTCTGGCGATTATTGCCCTCGCTGCGACCAGCAGTTTTCTTTTCATGCAGCCCGAGACAGCAATGGCAAATATCCTGATCGGCTCTACACTCGGTGCGGCGATTTTCGCGATGTATCCGATCGTCGTCGCGCATGCCAGCGATCACGCCGCTCCGGGCCAATATATCCGCACCTCCGGCGGGCTGTTGATGTTGTTCGGTCTGGGATCGATCATCGGCCCGTTCATCGGCGGTCTCGCTATCATGCTATTCGGGCCAATGGGGCTGTTCGGCACCATTTTCGGCGCGCATCTGTTGATGGCTATCTTCTCGCTTTGGCGAATAGGGCAGCGGGCCCAGGTCGCTGCAGATGACAAGGCGAGTTTTCAGAGCGCTCCATTGGCACGCAATATGACGCCGGAAACGGAAGTGCTTGCCGACCGGCAGAATCAGGTTTGAGCCCCGATTGGGCGACATGCCTGCCGCCTCTTTCCCGGCTATTATTTGACTGACCGCCCTTTTTTGTAAGCCCGTCCGGGCATTACCGTTTCTCCCGTCCGGACAGCAGGATTCGCTTTCGGCAACGGACGGCCCTCGCACGTCATCACACGCGATTGGAACGATATCGCTGCTCATGCTTTGTCTGGTCACGAACGTTCAATTCTCAAGGGCCACCGCGATGAAACAATTAAGCCAAGACTTCTGGAACATGCGCGGTGATTTCAAGATCGCGCATGTCATAAACATCGGCACCCACATGTCTGTGGTCCGCCGTCCGGGTGGCAAGTTTGTCCTTCTCGACTCCTATGAACCCGCCAAGCAGGACCTTGACGCGCTGATGACCCTGACCGAGGGCGGTTCGATGATCGAGGCGGTGTTGAATGTTCATCCCTTTCACACCATCCACTGCGGCTTTGCGGAGAAGCTGGCGCCGAACGCCCGTTTGATCGGCACGCGTCGCCATCATGAGCAGAAGCCTGATCTCCACTGGGACACGGCACTGATCGAAGATGCGGCGACGCAACAGGAGTTTGCCGACCTGTTCGATTTCTCGATCCCCTCGGGTGTCGACTTCATTTCCGATGACGAGGCCGTCCACGTCAGCTCGGTCCTGCTTCGCCATCGCGCCAGTCGCATCGTCCATGCCGACGACACATTGATGTATATCGACCTGCCTGCGCTGGCACAAAAACTGATTCCGGGTCCGCAACTGCGTTTCCATCCGAAGCTGGCCGACGGACTCGAAAAACGCGCGGGCGCGGCGGACGATTATGTCCGTTGGGCAAATCAGTTGGCCAGTGAATGGGCCGACACGTCAATGATATGCGCCGCCCATAACGGCATTCTCGACATGTCCGGCCAGAACTTTCCGGAGGCGATCCGAGAAGCCCTCGATGCAGCTGCCCCCACTCTCGACAAACATCGTAGCAAATACGGCTGACCACTCGGTTCCGGACGCTTCGGCCAACCCATCAGATCAAGGAAATAAATATGAGCAATCCGTCTATCCAGACCACCAACCCGCTTACCGAACAGCCGCTGAAATCCTATCCGATGATGTCGGACGCAGAGGCGATGGACGTGGTCGAGACCAGTCATGCCGCGTTTCTCGAATGGCGTCTGAAGAGCCCTGAAGAGCGGGCCGGCGTGATCGCGTCGATCGCGAAGGAACTGCGCAATTCGAAAGAGGAATTTGCCCAGCTGATGACCGATGAGGTCGGCAAGTTGATCAGCGACTCCCGCGCCGAGATCGAGCTTTGCGCCGGCATTTGCGATTATACCGCCAAAAACGGTCCCGAAATGCTGGCCGATGAACAGCATGACGTCCCCAGCGGCCGCGGTCTGGTAACCTATTCCCCGATGGGCGTGATCTACGGCATTCAGCCGTGGAACTTCCCCTGCTACCAGGCGGTTCGCTATTCCATCTCCAGCCTGATGGTCGGCAATGGCGTGTTGCTGAAACATTCGGAAAATTGCACCGGCAGCGGGCTGATGCTGCGCGAGATCTACGAACGGGCAGGACTGCCGAAAGGCCTGTTTGGCGTGCTGTTGATCAGCCATGACCAGTCCGATGCCATCATCGAACATGACCTGGTGCGCGGTGTCACCCTGACGGGCAGCGACAAGGCCGGGCGCATGGTTGCGCAGAAGGCTGCAGCGGTTGCGAAAAAGACCGTTATGGAGCTGGGCTCGAATGACGCCTATATGATCTTTGACGACGCGGATCTCGATCTCGCGATCAAGACCTGCGTACAGGGCCGGCTGTTCAACAACGGCCAGACCTGCGTCAATGCCAAGCGGTTCATTGTCACCGAGAAAAATTACGATGCGTTTGTGAAAGGCTATGCTGACGCGTTCAAAGCCGTCACGATGGGAGATCCCAACAAGGAGGAATCCGGGCTTGGTCCACTGGTATCGCGCAGTCAGCGGGACCAGGTCCACAAGCAGGTCGAGGAAAGCGTGGCCAATGGCGCAAAGATCGTGGCCGGCGGGGAGATTCCCGATCAGGCCGGCTGGTTCTATCCGGCCACAGCGCTGGTTGATGTGGCCCCTGGCCAGCCAGCCTATGATGACGAAATATTCGGCCCTGTTGCCTCGATTATCAAGGCCAGGGATGACGAAGATGCGATGCGCATTGCCAATGACAGCCGCTATGGCCTCGGCGGCGGGATATTCAGCAAGGATGTCGATCGCGCGGTCAGGATGGCGTCGACCCATTTTGACACCGGCATGGTCAATATCAATACCTACAGCATTGCATCGCCGGACATGCCCTTCGGCGGCGTCAAGAATTCCGGCTATGGTCGCGAACATGGCGAGGTCGGCCTGAAGGAGTTTGTCAACGTCAAGGCAATCACGATTGCGGACTGATATGACCCGGACCCTGACTTGTGATGTAGCGGTGATTGGTGCCGGCACGGCCGGTCTCGCGGCTGAACGTGCGGCGCGGTCCAATGGTGCCCGCACCCTGCTGATCGATCCGGAATATAACGGAACGACCTGCGCCAACGTGGGCTGCATGCCATCCAAGCTGCTGATCGCGGCTTCGCACGCCACCGATGCCGCCAGGTCGACCGCCATGTTCGGTATCGAAGTTGGCGAGGTCAGGGTCGATGGCGCGGCGGTGATGCAGCGGGTCCGCGACGAACGCGACCGCTTTGCCCGGCTGACGCGCGAATCGATCGCGGATATCCCCGTGGATGTCCGTCTGACAGGGCGGGCGAGATTTACCGCACCCGATCGGCTCGAACTGGATGATGGCCGGACGATTGACGCGCGGGCTATCGTTATTGCCACCGGATCGGCTCCATCGATTCCGGATGGATATTCCAATCTCGGTGACCGGCTGCTTACCAATGACAATATATTCGAGCTGGAGGAATTGCCGGCTCGGCTGGCTGTCATCGGATCGGGACCGATCGGGCTCGAACTGGCTCAGGCCATGGCAAGGCTCGGCGTCAAGGTGTCCCTTTTCGACCGTGGCGACCGGCTCGGCGGAATTCGCTGCGACCGCGTTCATGCCGCGCTGCGATCCGCAATCGAAGCGGATATGGATCTTCATCTGGGTGTCGATGTGGAGGCCGACAGCAAAGCCGACGGCGTCGGTCTTGCATGGAACGGCCGGTCGTCGGGTGAAGCGGATTTCGATTATATTCTGGTTGCCACCGGACGACCGCCGAATCTGGAAAGCCTTGATCTGCGTGCAGCGGGTCTGGAGCTGGATGACGAGGGCGTACCCAGGCACGACAGGGAAACGATGCGCTGCGGAGAAAGCGCGATCTTTCTTGCCGGCGATGTCGCCAATGACATGCCACTGCTGCACGAGGCATCGCATGGCGGCGCCATTGCGGGGCGGAACGCCGTTGCCTGTCCCGCGATCATAAAGACCGATCGGTTCACACCTTTCAGCATCACCTTCACCAGTCCACCTGTCGCACGGATCGGCAAATCCGAAGAGGACGGGCTGGTAACCGGCACCGCCGATTTCAGCGACCAGGGTCGCGCTCGGGTCGAAGGAATTAACCGGGGCGTCCTGACCCTCTATGCCGCCGCACCCGACGGTCGGCTGATCGGCGCCGACCTTTTTACGCCCGGCAGCGAACATCTGGCGCACATGCTGACATGGGCTATCCAGCAAGGCCAGACCGCCACGCAATTGCTCGAAATGCCTTATTATCATCCAACACTGGAAGAGGGGCTGAAACAGGCCTTGCGCACCATCTGTGCGGCTACGCCGATCGAATTGCCGGAAGACCAGGACCGGGGTGAGCCCGCGGGGACATAAAAGCCGCGCCTGACCGCGCCATCACCCCCTCATTCTACATCCAGACTGTTCGAGACCGATGCGATAAGCTGTCCAATCCGCTCGACCCGCGCGGACAATTTTCTGCCGCGTCTCGAGACCATCCACAAATCGTGGCGCAGCCTTTTCGGGAGTGGCGCGACCTGAAGCCTGTCCTTCGCCGGGTAGCTGTTCACGCCGCTGCGCGGCAGCAGGGTATATCCGATACCTTTCGCGACGGGTGCAGGGATCTGGCTGATCTGGTTCACGAAACTGCGGATGCGGAGACGGTCCGATCCCCGGAACTCTTCGGGAAAGTTCAGCGCGAGCAGACTGTCCGCATAGGCAAGTCCGTCAGGATGGGCGACGAAGCCAAGCTGTTCGAGCGCCTGAAAGCTGATCGGAGGCTCGATCGCATCGAGTGGCACGACGAGACACAGTTCCTCCTGTGCCAGATGCATGGCATCGAGCCTGGGATGGCGCGGATCATGGTCCGCAACGCCCAGATCAAATTGTCCCTTCAAAACGCCGTTCAGCACCTTGTCCTGCGGCGCGGCCTCCAGCCTTATCGTCAGTTTCGGCGAGTCCTGCATCGCCGACAGGAGATGCGGAAATATCAGCATCGCGAAACTGCCGGAACAGGCGATGGTGACCTCACCGGTCGCGGGGTCGTCGCTCAGCACCGTCTCGAGCAGGCTCTGCTCCTCGGCGCGTCTCGCGCGCCCGACCGCCAGTACCGCTTCGCCCGCCGGTGTGGGGCTGAAACTTTTTCCCTGGCGCGAAATCAGCGACTGACCGATCTGGGCTTCCAGCTTTTGCAAATGCTGCGAAACGCCGGGCTGGGTCATATTCAACTGCTCCGCCGCCCTGGTAAAATGACCGGTTTCGCAGAGAGTGACGAAGGTTTCCAACCATTGGGCGTTCAGCATCAGATATTACTATCTGTAATGATTAAATAAGCAAATGATTATTTCAGATGATGAAGCCGATCCCTTATGTCCAACAGCATAGAAAATAAAAGGAACTCTCCCATGCTGCCAACACCACGCGCTTTTTCGCATATCGGCCTATCGGTCCCGGACCTTGATGCCGCCGTTAAATTCTACACCGAAATACTCGGGCTCTATACGATCATGAAACCGACCGAAATTACGGAAGACGAGAGTGCCGTTGGGATCATGTGTACCGACGTTTTCGGCCCCGGATGGGGCAGCTTGCGGATCGCCCATCTTGCGACCGCCGACCGTGTCGGCATCGAGATATTCGAATTTCCGGACAATCACGCGCCGGACCAGAATCTTGACCACAAGCGCCACGGAACCTTCCATTTCTGCATCCAGGATCCCGACGTGGAAGGCCTGATCGAAAAAATCGTCGCCGCCGGAGGAAGGCAACGCATGCCGGTACGCGAATATTTCCCGGGCAAGAAGCCATATCGCATGTGCTATGTCGAAGACCCGTTCGGGATCGTTTTCGAAATTTACAGCCACAGCTATGAACTGACCTATTCCGAAGGCGCCTATTCGTAGAAAGAGGATTAGACAGGGTGCGCGGTCTTGAACTAATGTTCTTTACCGCGCAACCGGACCGCTGTGAGTGCGTAGTGATATCGAAGAACAGCCAAAACTTAGGTAAGACGTCAGGAAGATTTTCAATGGTTCTCGCATCACGCGACCAGATCCGCCACACCGCCAGGCGAATTGCAGCAAGGCGATAAATGGAGCATCTAGTAAACATTCTGACGGTCATATCATTAGAAGCAGTGTGTGCGGGTGGCTGACAAATCCGGTCTCACCGACGATAATGCCGGCTACAGGTTCAAGCAGCATGAACTGCCGATCTTGCCCGGCTCCCCGGCCAACCCTGACCATCCGGTACCCCGCAAAGTTGCCTATTTGCTGATAGGCCTGTTCCTGGGCCTGGTCGGAGGAGCCCAGAACGGTTTTTTGCTCGCCAACACGGCCGCGCTCCAGGGCGAAATGGCGCTGACACCGGTACAGGCCGGCTGGATCAGCGTCGCCTTCTACTCAACCTATGCCTGTATGAGCATGTTGCTGTTCCGCGTCCGCCAGGAATTCGGCATCCAGCCCTTTGTCAAATATGCCATGATCGGCCTGGTCGCGGCCAATCTTGTCCAGATGTTAGAGCTCGGTTATTATCCCGAAATCGCCGCGCGGGCGATGGCCGGAATTGCCGCTAGCGGTCTTTCCGCGCTGGCTATCTATTATCTGATGCAGGGGCTGCCGGCATCCGCGCGCATCGGTGCGCTCATCCTCGGTATCGGACTCGTCCAGACAGCATTCCCGCTAGCACGCGCCATATCTCCCTATTTGCTCGTCGATGGCAACATCAGCCGTGCCTTTCAGCTTCAATTCGGCTTGTCGTTGATTTCGCTTGGCGCGGTCTATCTATTGCGGCTTCCCATTGGTTTCCGCAAAAAGACCTTCGAGAGGCTCGACCTGCCCAGCATCACCTTGTTCCTGATTGGCGTGGCAGCATTGCTGGCTTTCCTTATTCAGGGTCGAATTCAATGGTGGGACGCCAGCTGGCTTGGCTGGGCGCTGGCGCTCGCGATCCTGTGTCTCGGGGGTTGCCTGCTGATCGAGATGAACCGGAAAAACCCCATGCTCAACACGAGCTGGCTATCGAGCCGGGCGATCCTGTCTCTTGCAATCACCGGTGCAGGGGTGCGGGTTCTGGTGGCCGAGCAGAGCTTTGGTGCCAGTGGCCTGTTTTCCGCGCTCGGCTATGGCAACGAGCAGCTGACGGGATATTATTTCGTGCTGGCCGGTGCGACCGTCGCCGGCAGCATATTGTCGCTCGTGCGTCTCGACCCCAAAGACCTGACGCGGCCGATCCTGTTCGCCATATTGATGATTGCGATTGCCGCCTTTGCCGATACGCGGACCGGCATCATGTCTCGTCCAAGCGATCTTTATTGGACCCAGGCCGCAATCGGGTTCGGTGCGGTACTCGCAATGGGTCCGGTGATGATGGAAGGCATGTTGCGCGCTCTTGCTGCCGGTCCTGCCTATGTGATCAGCTTCATCGCCGTCTTTTCGCTCTCCCAGACCCTCGGTGGCCTGGCAGGCGTGTCTGCGCTCTCTGCCTTCCACACCGTCCGACTCAAAACCCATTTGATCGACGCCGGTGCGACGCTCACCGCAACCAACCCGCAGCTTGCCAGCGAAATTGGGCAATTAACGGCGGGTTTTGCGGAGACAATTTCCGATCCGGTGCTACAGCAGCAAGCGGCAGCCGCGCGCATCTCCCGGGAAGTTGGCCGCGAGGCGGCGGTATTGGCATTTAATGATGTTTTCTTCCTGATCGGATCGCTCGCTTCCATCGCCTTTGTCGCGGTGCTAGTACCCTGGATTGTCAATCGCATCCGGGGACGCAATCCACTCAGCAAAGAACTCGTCTTTCTCGAGACCATGATCGCCAGGAGCAAGCGTTGAACCAGCAGACAGATAGCGACAAGCCAGACACCGGGAATCCGGAGATGGCCAGTATTTCCGGTCACGACGAAGTGCTGGGGTCCGGTGGAGAGGATCAAGGCGGCTGGAAGCCAGACGTTTCTCGCAAGAAACTGGTGCTGGGCATATTGGTGATATTTGCCGGCGTTCTGATAGCGCTTTTTGCCTGGGGTCTAACCCCGTTCAACAGTGGCAATCAAAAGACGAACAATGCCTATGTCCGCGGAATGACCACGGTTATCAGTCCGCAAGTATCCGGTTATCTGACCGAGGTGCCGGTCAAGGATTTCGACCGTGTCAGGAAAGGGCAGTTGCTCGCCCGGATCGACCCGGCTCCCTATCGGCAGCGCCTGCAACAGGGCCAGGCAAATACGGCTGCCCAGCGCGCCAATTTCGCCAACAGCCAGCAAAGCCTGCGCTCGAGCCAGGCACAGATGCGCCTGCAAGACGCGGCGGTCGCCAGCGCCCAGGCAGGTTTGCAAAAGGCGCAGGCTGACATGCGACGGATTGAAGAACTGGTTGGCGAGGGATCGGTGTCGCTCCGCGAACGCGACCAGGCCCGTGCTGCACTCAAGCAGGCGGAGGCGGGCGTGCTGCAGGCCAAGGCGCAGCGCGCCATCGCGGCGGAGCAGGTCCGGTCGGTTCAGGTCGGGCGCGGCGCGCTCGAAGCACAAGTGCAGGGCGCCAATGCATCGGTCGAACTGGCAGAAATCGAACTGTCTCGCACCAATATCCGTGCACCCCGCGACGGGCGGCTGAGCGAAATTTCAGCTCGCCTCGGCCAGTTGGTAACCGGTGGTACACAGTTAATGTATCTCGTGCCCGACGATCTTTGGGTCACGGCCAATTTCAAGGAAGCTCAGACCGCCAAAATGGCTGTGGGCCAAAGAGCTACCTTGACCGTCGATGCGCTGGGTGGAGCAGAGCTGACGGGCGAAGTGCAGAGCATCGCGCCGGCTGCAGGCAGCGAGTTCAGCCTGGTCAAGCCCGACACCGGTGCCGGCAACTTCGTAAAGGTGCCGCAACGTATAGCCGTGCGCATCAAATTCGATCGCGATCAGGACCTGATCAACCGCCTGGGGCCGGGAATGTCGGTTATCGCCACGGTGCATACGCGGGCAGGGCAGTGAACCGATGATGTCCTTGTCCCGTTCCGCACTGACTGTCGCCACAATGGCCGGTGCTATTGCGCTTGCTAGTTGTGCCCCCGGACTGCGACCGATGCCCGCGTCAGTCGCCGTTCAACCGGGACTGGAATGGCGAACCCAACTTCCGGTCACCGACAAGCTGGAGCAACGCTGGTGGCAAAGATTTGGTGATCCCAGGTTGGTGGCGCTGGTAGAGAAGGCGCGGCAGAACAATCCAGATATTCGTCTAGCCGCCGCAAGGGTGGAGGAAGCCCGGGCAACGGCAGCGGTGTCCCGCTCGCTGTTGTTGCCGACGCTCGAAGCAGGATTGGCAGGAGGGGCGCGACGGGAGGTGTCGGCCTTTGGCCAGGGGCAGAATTCGCTTGTCGCAGAACCCGCCTTTCGGGCATCTTACGAAGTGGATCTGTTTGGCAAGAACCGAGCCAATATCGACGCGGCTCAAGCGGGTGTCGCGGCCAGTGAAGCGGGTCAGGAAGCCGCCTTTCTGTCGGTGAGCGCAGCGACCGCGAGCGCATATGTCGTCCTGCTGGCGCTTGACGCCAGACGCAATGTGCTGGTCGATACGCTGGCATTGCGCGCGCAGGCACAGAAATTTGCCCGCGACCGGGCGGAAGTTGGCTATACATCGCAGCTGGAGTGGCGCCAGGCCCAGGCGGAATATCAGGCGACGGCCCAGTTGATACCGCAGATCGAGGCGCAAATCGCGCGGCAGGAAAATGCCCTGTCCGTGCTAACCGGCGACATTCCCGGCGACATCACCCGGGGCGGCTCGCTCGCCGATTTGCAGCAGCCACCAGCTCCCGACGTGGTTCCCTCGCAGCTCTTGCGGTTGCGCCCCGATATCGCTGCGGCAGAATATCAGCTGGCCGCATCCGACGCTCAAATGCGGGCTGCCAGAGCGGGTTTCATGCCCAGCCTTGGTCTCAGCGCGTCGGCGGGCGCGGCAGTCTCCGATCTGCTGGCTGACCCGATCTCGATATGGTCGATCGGCGGCAGCCTGCTGGCCCCGATCTTCAATGGCGGCCGACTGCAGGGACAATTTGACGCGGCAACCGCACGACGCGACCAGGCAGCATTCGCCTATCGCTCGACAATTTTGAACGCCTTCCGTGAAGTTGAAGACCAGCTCGCGGTGGTGGCGCGGCTGGATGATCAGCAAATCGCTCTGGAGGCTCAGCGAGCCGCTGTCGCAGATGCCTTGCGCCACGCCCGTAACCGCTACCGGGCAGGCTATACGCCCTATATCGAGCAGATTGACACGCAACGTAGCCTGCTTGGGGTCCAACTTTCTCTGGTTCAGCTGCAGGCAGACCAGATCAACGCGATAATCGGTCTGTATCAGGCTGTCGGTGGCGCGCCCGATACTCAACTCGCGACAGAGTGATTTTCAGGTTCGTCAGATCTCGGCAAGCTGGCGATCGGCCCGATTAGGGCAAGCCATGGGAAATGCGTCACCGGATATTGGCAATTGCTGGCCGAAACCACGCGAGCGGACGTTCACTCCCACCTGACGATGAGGGGCTCGCGATCGTCCGGCCAGCAGCTGGTTATATTCTCCTACGCAAGGTCGCGAACATCCGGTTCACGATCGAAGAAACGCAAGGCGGCATTGTCGACAAACGAACCGTCGGCCTCCGACACGCCATCGGCCTCGGCCGGAACGTGGCAATGATCGAGCAAGTGCCGGGCCCCGTCATCATGACCGATCGCCTTCAGATGGGCCCAGGCATCGCAGACAAAGTCGACGGCGGCGCTGTCGGTGGTCAGTTTTTCGGCCGCTTCCCTGGTGAGGACCAGAGCGACGGCATCCAGCAGCACTGACGGCGTTCCCGCCAGCTGGCCGTCCGCTTCCAAGGTGCCACCGTCCAGCTTGATCCCTCCGATCTTCGGCGCGATCAACATTGCGGTGCCGCCCTTGGCCTCGATTGACTTTTTCAGCGCGTCGATAGTCTTTTTGTCGGAGCCCTCGGCGAACAGAATGCCGACCTGGCGGCCCTCCAGAATATCCTTGGCATTCTTCTGTATCGAGAGCGCATCCGATTGACCGAGGTCTACCGGTTTGCGGGCGGGCTTGGCTGCTTCGGGCAAATCGATTGCCAATCCGTCGGCGATTCTCCTGGCGAGGTCCACATCGATATTCCTTAGCTGGGCAACCACCCGCTTACGGACGTGGGGCAGGGTGACTTTCGACAATTCAAAAACGATTGCGGAGGCAATATGCGCTTGCTCGTTGTCGGTCTGGGAGAGATAGAACATGCGTGCCTGACTGAAATGGTCGGCGAACAGCTCTCCGCGGGCACGGACTTTCTCGGTCGGGTCGTTGCGTTCGGCATTTTCTTCGAACGTGCTGAAACCGGTTTCCGGACATTCGCGCGGACCACCGTCCTCGTCCGCTTCGGCGAGACTGTTCGGTTCATAATTGGCGCGCCCGGTCGGAACCATCGTCTGCATCAGCCCGTCGCGCTGGAAATTGTGCATCGGGCATTTTGGCGCGTTGATCGGAATCTGGTGGAAGTTCGTCGTCCCGAGCCGCGACTTTTGCGTGTCGAGATAGCTGAAGAGACGTCCCTGCAGCAGCGGATCGTTCGAGAAGTCGATGCCGGGAATGACGTTCGTGGGCAGAAAGGCCGCCTGCTCGGTTTCGGCAAAGAAATTGTCGGGGTTCCGGTTGAGCGTCATCTTGCCGATGATGCGAACCGGAATTTCTTCTTCGGGTATCAGCTTGGTGGCGTCGAGCACATCATAAGGCTGCTCGGCCGCCCATTGCTCGTCGAATGTTTGTATACCCAGTTCCCATTCGGGAAAATCGCCGGCATCGATTGCATCGTGCAGGTCGCGACGATGATAGTCGGGATCGGCGCCGGAAATCTTGACGGCCTCGTCCCACGTCGTGGATTGCATGCCAAGCTTCGGCTTCCAGTGGAACTTGACGAAAGTGCCTTTCCCCTCGGCGTTCACAAAACGGAATGTATGGACGCCGAAGCCTTCCATCATCCGCAAGCTTCTGGGCAAGGCGCGGTCGGACATGGCCCACATGATCATGTGCATGCTTTCCGGCATCAGGCTGATGAAATCCCAGAATGTATCATGCGCAGAAGCAGCCTGTGGATATCCCCGATCGGCTTCGGGCTTTACCGAATGGATCAGATCCGGAAACTTGATCGCGTCCTGAATGAAGAAGGGCGCCATATTGTTGCCGACCAGGTCCCAGTTCCCGGTTTCGGTATAGAATTTGACGGCAAAACCGCGAACGTCGCGCGGCGTGTCCTTGGAACCTTTCGATCCGGCAACGGTGGAAAAGCGCACAAACAGCGGACAGCTATTGCCTTTCTTCTGGAACAGTTCGGCCTTGGTCAGCTCGGGAATAGCCTCTGTCACCTCGAATATACCATGCGCTCCCGACCCGCGCGCATGCACGATGCGCTCGGGGATGCGTTCATGGTCAAAATGGAATATTTTCTCGCGCAGCACGAAATCTTCCAGCAGACTGGGGCCTCGCGCACCGGCC
>TARA_R110001599_G_scaffold50537_2_pt1 | contig 18134 bp, 17 predicted proteins | sample TARA_R110001599 | Tara Oceans TARA_R110001599 (sample SAMEA4398360) | marine metagenome | biome: Polar Biome; feature: [MES] marine water layer (ENVO:01000295) within the mesopelagic zone...; material: water (ENVO:00002006), including particulate matter (ENVO:01000060) such as...... | reverse complement strand
TGGCGGGTCATGGCTCTGAAGCTCAGGCATACCACCCGGTGATGCGAGTGGCGTTTGAGAATATGCGCAAAATGCTCGACGGCACCTACAACGAAACAGTGCCGTATTTTGAGTGTGTGATTGACCCGAATATACCCACAGATAGCTGTGTTGTAGATCAAGCGCAGCCTTAAGACCGCCAATGAAGAAGCGCTGAGCCTTTAAATGGGTACGGCGCTTATTTTGTAACTTCATTGACCGCGCTAAAAGTCGGTGACTATACTCAGTTTTTAATAGTCCCCAATTTTGGCGCCGGTTCATGGATGAGAGTATACATTTTCGTGCCTTTGGCATTACTGATGTCGGTCAAGTGCGCGAACACAATGAAGACGCTATCGGCCTTGTGGTAGAGCAGGGCTATATGGTCGTCGCCGATGGCATGGGCGGTCACAATGCCGGTGAAGTCGCGAGTGCGATCGCGATTGATGAAGTACGCCAATATCTTTCCCTTGCTAGCCGACCTGAGCCTAGCGCCGAAAATGCTATCTATTCCCCCGAAACCCTCCATTTGCGCGACGCGGTGATTACTGCGAACAAGGCGATACTTGAGGCAGCCAAGCGCGACGACGCGCGCAAAGGCATGGGTACAACCCTTGTGGCGATGCAGTTTAGCGGTAATCGCGCGGCCATTGCCCATGTTGGGGATTCGCGCTTATATCGCTTTCGTGAAGGGTTTTTGGATCAACTCACCACTGACCACACCCTGGTTCAAGAGTGGCTGACGCGTAAGCTGTACACCGAAGAAGAAGCGCGTAACGCCAAGAACAAAAACGTGATTACGCGGGCGCTTGGCTTGGTTGAAGACCTAGAAGTCGATTTATTGGAAGAACTGGTTCGCAGTAACGATGTATACCTGCTGTGCTCAGATGGCCTGAACGGTATGCTCGAAGACGATGAAATTGCCAAGGTGCTGCGTGAGCAAGGCAATGAACCGGAGGCTGCAACAATGTCCCTGCTAAATCTGGCGAATGCGGCCGGTGGTAAGGATAATATTTCTATTATTATAGTGTGTGTCGACGAGGTGGTCGCCGGGCAAGACGAAGCGTCAGACGAAACGCTTGACTGGTTCGACTAGGTAAATAGCTCAGTAACGGATAGGAATTATGGCAAAGCTGGTTCTCAGTTTTCAGGGTAGAGTGATTGAGGATTTTCCTCTCGACAAAGAGCGGGTCACGATTGGCCGGGCGGCTGACAACGATATCTGCATTGAAAATCTTGCGGTGAGTGGCCGTCATGCTGCGGTAGAAACCTTTCAGAATGACAGTTTTTTGGTCGATCTAGGCAGCACCAATGGCACGACAGTGAACGGCAACCCCGTCACGCGCCATGCTCTGCGCAGCGGCGATTACATCACTATTGGTAAGCATTCACTTACCTATCACGGCGTCCAACGTCCTGCAGAAGTAGACGATGAGGTCGAAAAAACCATCGCAATTCGCCCCGCGATGCGCAGCACCGAACCGGCGCCAGTTGTCATGCTAGGGTATTTGCGGGTGCAAAATGGTGGGGCGGCCGGCCGAGAAATGGTACTGAGCAAAGCGCAGACCAAATTAGGTAAAGCGGGCTTGCAGGTCGCGGCAATTAGTCGGCGTCAGCAAGATTACTATTTGGAACATATCGAAGGCCAAGACGGCCGTACCCCGATTATTAACGGTGTGCAGATTGGTTTACAGCCACGAAAATTAGAGCATGGCGACACCTTGGAAATCGCCAATACACGCTTGGGTTTTGAGTTACGGCCAGAGTAATTCTTGGCGGGAATTAAATAAACACGTAAAACGGGGAGCTATGTAGCTCCCCGTTTTACGTTTGGGTGTAGCTAGTGATGCGAAATTGACCGCGTTTACACCGCGCTGTAAGGTTGAAGCTCAACAATTCTCGTTTTATTTCTTACATAGAGTCCCCGTTTACATGCCAACTTTTCTCCCGAGAGCCAAGCCTTTGGCGCGCGCTTTTTTCTGTGTGCTGTACTTGGCTATTATTTCAGCGTACACAAGCCATGCCTACGCTGATGTTAGCGAGATGAGAGCGGAATTAGAAAGCACTAGTGAGCGAATAATTAGGGCAATGGATGAGTATGGCGAGTTATCGGGCGATGTACCGGTTGCATTAGCATGAACCGCCCTAGCCGCAGTATGAAAATATCTAAAGCGTGTATAAAAAAACGGCTGCCCTATTGGCAGCCGCTTTAATCAAAATGCCTCGCTATTTTAGAACGGGGCATTCACATCAACAAAGGCATTTCCCTAAGGCATAATCGCTGGCAATTGCTTTTGCAGGGCCATTTTTTGTTTGGTGCCTTCACCCGTTAAGGCGAAGCCCAACAAGTCGCCATTGCTGGCGACAAAGCGCGCAACCACGTTCAGGCCGTCTTGCTCAATTTCCCAGCTACCTTCCGCGTCGCGGGGGGCAGGGCTAACAGTCACTGGGCAAGCTGGGGTTTTGATGGTTACTGGCATAGCGGGGTAGCTAACTTCAGTTGCTTCGCCGGTAAGGGTTTTTGCCAAGGCGCGTGCTTGGGCCATAAGCGGGGCAACGTAAACCAGAACGTGGCCTGCAACTTCGGCGCAATCACCCATGGCGTAAACATTAGGTGCGCTGGTTTCGAGTAGGCGGTTGGTCACTATACCGCGGTTCACGGCAATGCCGGATTCCTGCGCCAAGGCGATTTGTGGGCGAACGCCAACAGCGGATAAAACCAAGTCGCAGCTAATGGTGTCGCCATTGTTTAGGCTAACCGCCAGTGCGCTGCCAGCTTTGTTCACTTCGGTGACCAGCGGGCCAAAATGGAATTTTGCGCCTTTGGCTTCGAGTCCGGCTTGCACCGCTTTACCTGCTGCTTCGGGTAGCAGGGTAGGAATACAGTAACCGAGTGGGTCAACTGTCTCGATCTCGATGCCACCGTTGAGCAGGTCATTGGTAAATTCACAGCCAATCAAACCGCCGCCAATAATGCAGACTTTTTTGACGTTGTTTTTGGCAACGGCAGTGCGGAAGTCGTCGTAGTCCAGCAAATCATTAACCGAATAAACATACTCGAGGGCGTCACCTTTGATGGGTGGACGAATAACGTCAGCACCGAGCGCCAGTACTAATTTTTTGTAGTGAACTTGGGTGGCTTTGTCGCCAATAGTAATGGTTTGCGCTGCGGTATCGATGGCAGTGACCTTGGTCAGCGTCCACACACTGGCGTTAAGATCTTCACCCATGCCGCCGGCGTCTTTCTGTGCGAGGCCATCGGCGTCCATGTTTTTGGTAAAGCCGGTAGACAACATGGGCTTGGAGTAGGCGCGGCCGTCGTCGGCGCTGATCATAATGATCGGGCTTTCTTTGTCGTGTTTGCGAATTTCGCGAACTAAGCCATAGCCCGCTAAGCCGGTGCCAATCACGACGATTGCCGCTTCAGCGCTCGCTGAGGCGGGCTCTTCATGGTGTGGCAGGTCGCTTTCCTCCGACTTTTCGATCATTTCAAAGTCTTCTTTACCCACGCCGCAGTCCGGGCATAGCCAGTCATCGGGAATGTCTTCCCAGCGGGTGCCCGCGGCGATTCCGGAATCCGGGTCACCGGTGGCTTCGTCGTAGACCCAGCCGCAAACAATACATTCCCATTTACTCATTCGTATACATCCTCTAAGCACAGCGCTTCTAATTGGCGAAGCTTAAGTTAAAAGTCCCTATATATCATGGTCCATTTGGCTGATATTGGAACTTGCAAGTCGCAGGTGAATCACGCATTCTGCCGCCACACTTTAGTAAATAGTGCTGCGTAATTTACGGCCGAATCCGTATAATTTCTTATTCACAATCCTGGAAGGCCGCTATTGTACGCTTTTCAAGCAACTCGATTCCAGACCGCTGAGCCACATTGGTTGAGCTGCAAGCATATTGCGGGCGTTAATTTGCCTGCAAGCGATGCTCGGTGGCTGCTGGACACCGGTTCGCTGACGGCGCATTTGCAGCGCGTTTCAGCCGGCCAATTTCACGTAGAGGTCTTGTCTCAGCGCTGGGCGTTGCCGCGTTTGTCGGAGCGACGGTTACTGGGTATGGGCGACCGCGACTGGGGTTTGATTCGTGAAGTTGTGCTCTGCTGTAGAAACGAGCCCTGGGTCTTTGCCCGCAGTGTACTGCCAGCTACATCCTTGGTTGGGCGCCTAGCGCGACTGCGACATCTCGATAACCGGCCCTTAGGTCATTTGCTGTTTACCGATCGCTCGATGTCTCGCGACCCCTATGAAATTTGTCAATTGCCCGCCGCTAGCCTGCCTGTAGGTATAAGTCCGGGGTCAGAGGTAATGCTGTGGGGACGCCGGTCACGGTTTTTATTGAGTCAACGACCTATCATGGTTAGCGAAATATTTTTGCCAGCTTTTTGCCCCTGGTAGCACTTACGGTATGGACGCTTGGTGCTGGTATACTCAGTATAAAGTCCGAGCGATTGAATTATGCAGCAGCTAATTAGCCACCTTCAAAAACAATATCCCCAATACCTTGCCTTGATGCGAGTCGACCGCCCGATAGGTACCTATCTGGTACTGTGGCCAACGCTGTGGGCACTGTGGCTCGCTGCCGAGGGCTTGCCAAGCTGGCATGTCCTGTTTATTTTCATTGCGGGCACCTTTCTGATGCGCTCAGCGGGCTGTGTTATAAATGATTACGCTGACCGCAAGATCGACGCGCATGTGAGTCGCACCAAACTTCGGCCTTTTGCCCAAGGCTTGGTGAGCGAGAAAGAGGCGCTGATTTTATTTGCGAGTTTGTGTTTGCTGGCCTTTGTGCTGGTGTTGTTTACCAATCAATTAACGGTATTGCTGTCTTTGGGCGCGGTCTTGTTGGCCGCTTGCTACCCCTTTATGAAGCGTTACACTCATTTGCCCCAGCTGGCTTTGGGCGCGGCGTTTGCCTGGGGTATTCCCATGGCATTTGCTGCACAGACTGGAGTCCTGCCGCCAGCGCTGTGGCTGTTGTATATCGCGGTGCTGATTTGGACCCTGTGTTACGACACCTTCTACGCCATGGTTGACCGCGAAGATGACCTGAAAATTGGCGTTAAATCGACGGCAATTTTGTTTGGCGACGACGACATTACCATCACCGCGATGCTGCAAGTCTGCGTAATCATTGTCATGTTAATGGTGGGTGTGCGCTTTGGTATGAGCTTTATTTACTACGCCAGTTTAATCGCCGCCAGCGGTCTGTTTGTCTACCAGCAGCGGCTTATTCGCTATCGCGTTGCCGATGACTGTTTTAAGGCCTTTTTAAATAACAACTGGGTGGGCGCCGTTATTTTTGCGGGTATTGTGCTGCACTTTATGCTCGCCACATGAGAGTTATTTGATGCTTGATGTCGAGTTTATCAGCGCGATTTCTGTGCTGGGGTCAGCGCAGTGGAATGCCATTGCCGGCCTTGACTACCCCTTTACCCGCTACGAGTTTTTACATGCTTTGGAAACCAGTGGTGCGGTGGCCGCCGACAAAGGCTGGCAGCCACACCATATTGTTGTGCGGCGCGAGGCGGATATTATCGCGGTGATGCCGCTGTATATTAAAACCCATAGCTATGGCGAATACGTTTTTGATTGGTCGTGGGCTGAGGCATATCAGCGCCATGGCCGTCCTTACTACCCCAAACTATTAGCTGCAATTCCTTTTACGCCGGCGACTGGGCCTCGGCTTTGTGTGGCCGACGAGGCCGAGCGTGAAGAAGTGATGCAGGCCCTCGCCTCGGTGTTACCCGCACACGCAAAGGAAATGAATGCCTCATCGGTCCATATTTTATTTTCTAAACCTGAGATATCGGCGTTATGGCAGCAGCAGGGGTTTATGCAGCGCAGTGGGCCGCAATACCATTGGTTTGATCAGGAATATGGGGATTTTGAGGGCTTTCTAGCGAGTTTTAGCTCGCGTAAGCGCAAAACTTTGCGCAAAGAGCGGCGGGTGGTTGCCGACCAGAATCTTGATTTGCAGGTTTTAGTCGGCAGTGAAATCAGTTCGGCGCAGTGGCGTTTCTTTTTCCACTGCTATCAAATGACCTATGCCAAGCGCAGCGGTCACGGCGGTTATTTACCCGAAGCCTTTTTCACACAATTGGCGGAAACCATGCCAGACCATTTGGTGATGGTGCTCGCTAGCCATGAGGGCGAAGCCGTGGCTGTGGCGCTAAATTTCCGCGACCAGCACACTTTGTATGGACGTTACTGGGGCTGCGTGCGGGAATATGAATTTCTGCATTTTGAGGCCTGTTACTACCAGGGCATTGAATATTGTCTGCGCGAAGGCTTACGCCATTTTGACCCCGGCGCGCAGGGCGAGCACAAAATTCAGCGCGGATTTACGCCGATTTCAACGTACTCAAATCATTGGCTGGCCGATGCGGACTTCTCTGCTGCGGTGGCGAAGTTTCTCAAAGATGAAAAGCTGCACATTGCTCAGTATTTGCGTGAGGCCAGTGAAATGTTGCCATTTCGACGTGGCGACGATTAAGCTCGCCGCTACGATCGGGCTTATTGCTGGGCGTTCTTAAGGACGCGCTCAACATAGAGTAAGCACAGTATGGGCAGGATATAACTGGTGCCGATTTGCGTGAGCACGATGATTTCAGTTAGTGACCACTGAGCGTCGCTGCTGACCCAATAGAACATAATGGGCATGGCAACAAAAATAAGCGTGGGAAGATAGCGCCATAAATAATAGGCCATACTGGAGGCGGCTTCGCTGTCGGCGCGGCGGTAGCAATAAAAGGTGATCAGTACCACTAAAAAACCAATAACGAGCACGTAGTTATTGCCGAGCAGATCACCCAGCAAATTTAAGATAGCGCCGAACACCATACTCAGTAAGCTGATGTTGACGAGTGCCCGTAAATTACGCAGCTTTTGCCGTTCCATATTCCGTCCTATTATTTTCTATTCGTTTTTACAGTGTAGCCTAGGGCTTTAAACCTTACTTGGTGGTCATTCATTCGCTAGGCGTGAATGTCTTTGACCAAAAGCCCGTATTTTAGTGCCGACTCCGCTAAGGGTTGATCCAGTGGAATTTGCACGCGGTGGCCGGAACCCGGCGCGGCATCGATGGCTTTGCCGTGTTTGTCGCTAAGGGTTTTTAGTTGGAAGCGGGTATTGCCGCCGGGGAGCATGAGTTCCAAGGTGTCGCCAGTAACAAAACGGTTTTTAACATCTACGGTAATCACCGAGTCTTTGGCGTCGACCACTTCGCCAACAAACTGTTGTTGCTGGGCATTGTTCAGGCCCATTTCGTAGTTTTGATATTCCTTTGGCGGGTGACGGCGGTAAAAGCCTTCGGTATAACCACGGTTGGCGAGGGTGTCGAGCTCGTCCATTAGATGCATATCGAAGGGTTTGCCGTGGGCGGCGTCGTCAATGGCGCGGCGATAAACTTGGGCGGTGCGGGCCACGTAATAGTGGGACTTGGTGCGACCCTCAATTTTTAAGGAGTGCACGCCCATCGCGGCAAGGCGTTCAACGTGCTGCACTGCGCGCAAATCCTTAGAGTTCATAATATAGGTGCCGTGCTCGTCCTCGTAGGCGGGCATGAATTCGCCGGGCCGCTGGGCCTGCTGCAATAAAACCGGCTCGGTGACAATAGCTGGCTGAGGTTCTGGGATGAAAGTTTGCACTGGCTCAGGAGGGCTCACTGCGACGATGTCACCGGTTTCGTCTTCCTTGGCCTCGTGGGCTTGATACTTCCAGCGGCAGGCATTGGTGCAGGCGCCTTGATTGGGATCGCGGTGATTCATATAGCCGGATAACAGGCAGCGGCCGGAATAGGCAATGCACAGGGCGCCGTGAACAAAGACTTCAATTTCCATTTCTGGCACGCGCTGGCGAATTTCTTCAATTTCATCCAGTGCCAATTCGCGAGACAGTATCACCCGCTGAATACCATTTTGATGCCAAAACTTAACCGCCGCCCAGTTAACGGCATTGGCTTGTACCGAGAGGTGGATGACTTGTTCAGGCCATTTTTCGCGCACCAGCATCATAAGGCCGGGATCGGCCATAATGAGTGCGTCTGGGCCCATTTCAATCACCGGCTCTAAATCGCGCAAATAACTGCGAATTTTGTCATTGTGCGGGGAGATGTTTGAGGCGAGATAGAATTTCTTACCCTGGCTGTGGGCTTCTTCCATACCCGTGCGCAGCGTGTCCAGATCCTTAAATTCATTATTGCGCACCCGCAGGCTGTAGCGGGGCTGTCCGGCGTACACGGCATCGGCGCCGTAGGCGAAGGCGTAGCGCATATTGCGCAAACTGCCGGCGGGGGACAGGAGTTCAGGGATCATGGTGGTGACTGCCTTGGGCTAGAGAGTGAAATCAGAGTGCGTATGGTATCGCAAAGCGCCTTTTTCTGCGCTATTGGTCAAAGTGTCAGCGGAGGATACACTCATGCTGGGTATTTGAGGTGCGGCGGGGCGTGAATTTGCGAAAAAGTTGTGGTTGGCAGGGTTTAGTGTTTTTGACCGGTCTATTTCCGATGGTGAGTGGCGCGGCAGACGTCGACGGACCCTATTACCTCAAAGCGGGGCTGGGCGGCGTGTGGTCGTCGAGCAAGGCCGTAGTCGATGAGCGCAGCACTGGCGATTCAGGCTTGTTGTTTCCTCAGCCCAGCACGGGCGATCGCTATCATCTCGACTATAGCGCTGATAGTGCGTATCAAATCGCGATAGGCCGAGGCGTTGCCGAGCATTGGCGGCTAGAGGGTGGTTATTTTGATGAGGGTCTTGGCCTGAAAGGCGGCGCAGGCACACGCTTCAAAAAATTAGATCGTCGCGGCGTGAACCTGTCGTTGTTGCGCGACTTTAGTCTGTTGACGCCACTCTTACAGCCTTACCTCGGCGCAGGGCTGGGCGCCGCGCGCGCCAGCTCGGCTGGAGAAACGCAACCCCAGTGGACGCTGCACATGGCGGCGGGGGTGGCGCTGGTCTTGTCGCCACATTGGCTGTTGGATTTGTCTTACGGGTATGAATTTTCTCAAGATATCGATATTGAAACTGCAGACGAAGCTTTTAATAGCGGATTGCGGGTCCAGCGCTGGCAGTTGGGTTTGCGTTATCAAATTGCGCCGCGCGCGCCAAAAATTGCAGACAGCGATGGTGATGGCGTCGCCGATGTGAATGATCGCTGCCCTCAGACATTCCTTGGCGCGGTAACTGACCTTTATGGCTGCGCCGATAGCGATGGTGACGGCATTATTGACTCACTTGATCGCTGCGCGAATACGCCAGCGGGAAGCGAGGTCGACAGCAATGGCTGCATGGACAGTGATAACGATGGGGTCAAAAATAGTGCGGATCGTTGCCCCAATAGTGAACCGGGTGAGCGGGTATTGCGTAATGGCTGTGCTGCCCGGCAAAGCGTTGGCTTGGAGAGCATTCGATTTGCGGCTGGCGGGACTGAGCTTAGCGCCGAAGCGCAGGCTCATCTAATGGCTATATCGGCGGTAATGACCACATCGCCGGAATATCGCTTGGCAGTTCAAGGCCATAGCGACGACCGTGGCGGTGACGAGGTGAATTACCGTGTATCCCGCGCCCGAGCACTGGTGGTGCGAGATGCATTAATTAGTTTGGGGGTTGCCGCGGAGCGCATCGACATTCATGCCTTTGGCGCGAGCATGCCGCTTGCAGATAATGGCAGCAGCGAGGGACGCGCTCGCAATAGGCGGGTGGCGTTTAGGGTAATTCGCCCCAAATAGGGGGTTTTAACAGGTCGGCGCTTTACCGAAATGAAGTGCCGGTTTAGCATGTAGGTCTGCGTAATCGTTAATTGTGCACGCTTTTTTAATGATATTTTGCACTACTATGGACTAGTATTGCGCAAGTGAGAAAACCCACTCGCTGAAACTGCTCGGTTTCCGGCGAGAGGTATAACTTTAATGATCAGGGGATGTTTATGAGTAAGCAATGGAAATCTGCTCTGGCTGCGGGTGTGATTTTAGCATCGGCAACTGGTGTGGCAATGGCTGAAGCCGAAAAGGAAAAAGGTTACTACCTCGGTGGTAATGCTTTTTACAACAATGTATTCGATGCTGACGGTACTGCGACAACAACAGACGCTGGTGGCCTTGGCCCACTTGGCGATATTCCTGTTGTTGGTGATCTGCTCACTGGTTTGCTCGGTGCCGGCGGTGGTGCAGCGAGCACTAACTTCGAAACAAGCTATGACGACGACTTTAGCTATGGCTTAACTTTCGGTTATAAATTTGAAAGCCCATACCGCGTAGAGTTTGAATACCGCGTAGGCGAGAATGACATCGATAGCATCAGTGCTGGCGGCGCATCAGCCTCTAGCAATGGTTCACTTGAAGTGACTTCCATGATGGGTAACCTCTGGTATGACTTCTCTGCCGGCGAGCGTCTGCGTCCTTATATCGGTTTTGGTTTGGGTCAAGCCAACCTCGATGTGGGTGATGCTGATGATGACGTGATGATTGGTCAGTTGGGTGCAGGTGTTACTTATTTCCTAAGCCCCCGTTTGGCGCTTGATGCGGGTTACCGCTACAGTGTTTCAGAAGATGCGACTTTCTCATCTGGCTCAACGAAAACTGAAACTGAATACAGCGCACAAAGCCTGCTAGTGGGCTTACGCTATAACTTCTTTGATGCCCAGTACGGCGTAAAAGATGCGGATGGCGATGGCGTTTCTGATGAACTTGATCAGTGCCCAGGCACGCCACGTGGCGTTCAAGTAGACAGCGTTGGCTGCCCACTCGACGGTGACAACGACGGTGTTGCAGACTACCTTGATCGGTGCCCTAACACCCCAGCTGGTGCCCAAGTTAATGCGAGTGGCTGCCCACTAGATGGCGATAACGACGGTGTTGTTGATGCTGACGATGCATGCCCTGACACCCCAGCGGGTCAAGCGGTAATGTCTAATGGCTGCGCGAAAGATCAGGCAGTAATTCTACGTGGCGTAAACTTTGAGCTAAACAGCGCACAGTTGACCATGAATGCTGAAACCATTCTGAATGGTGTTGCTGAGACCTTAGTAAGTTCACCTGGTTTTGAGGTTGAACTTCAGGGTCACACCGATAGCACTGGCAGTGACAGCTACAACATGAACCTGTCGCAAAACCGCGCTAAATCAGTAAAAAGCTACTTGGTTAGCAGTGGTGTTGAAGCCAACCGTCTGACCGCTCGTGGCTACGGTGAAGAGCAGCCTATTGCTAGCAATGACACTAAAGTTGGCCGCGCAGAAAACCGCCGTGTTGAACTGAAAGTTGTTGGTGACAATAGCGATGTTTCAGTTGAGCCGATGATGTATGACGAGCCTATGGTTGAAGAACCAATGCTGGATGAGCCAATGGTTGACGAAGTCATGATGGAAGACCCCATGATGGACGAGGAGCCAGCGGCTGAAGCAGCGGCAATGGAAGACGACTACATGAGCGAAGAGCCTGTAGTAGAAGATGAGTACGAGTACGACGCTTCAGAAGAAACTGACTACTAAGCTTATTATTGACGCTTAATAGCCTAGAAAAAACCCGGCCAATGCGCCGGGTTTTTTTATGCCTGTATTTTTTGTTTATGTATAGCGCCGGTGGCTCAGGCAGCCTGAGATTGCCAAACTAATAGGCGATTATTTGCGGGCATCGCGTGGTCGGCCTGCAGCACCAAACCGATTTTTTCCGCCAAGGTGTTAACTGCCTCAAAATCGCGAATCCCACTCTGGGGATTGCGCTGTTTAAGCCATTGGTCAAAACCGGCATTGCTCGGTGAGGTGTACTCGCCGTGATACTTAAAGGGGCCATATATGCAAAGCAAGCCGGTCTCCTTCAAGCTTTTGCGCAAATGCGTAAATAGCAATTCCACTTCATGCCAGCTCATAATATGTAAGGTATTGGCCGAATAGATGGCGTCAAAAGCGGGTTGCGGCCAGTCTACGTCTCTGGCGTCTAGCGCCACTGGCGGCGCGAGATTGTCGAGCTCGGCATCGTTTAGCCAGGCGTTTATGCCGTCTAAGTTCTCGCGGCGATCACTGCATTGCCACTGAACGGCGGGCATATTCGCGGCAAAATATACGGCGTGCTGTCCAGTGCCGCTGCCAACCTCCAGTACTCGTTGATCAGGGATTAGCAGTGGTGAGAGTATGTCTAAGATAAAGGACTGGTTGTTTTCACAGGCTTGTGAGAATGGCTTGGCTTCATTCATGGTTAATTCCCTTTGAATTATGCTTAAATCGTCGCGTGGCGGACATTGGCAGCTTATCCTCGTGCCGCCAAGTGTAACGGCTTTTTCAGGAGTACAACAATGGCCTACTGGTTGATGAAATCGGAACCAGATACCTTCAGTATCGACGATCTGCGTGAGCGACCAAATGGCACGGAACATTGGGACGGCGTTAGAAACTATCAGGCGCGCAATATGATGCGCGATCAAATGAAGATGGGCGACAAGGTATTCTTTTATCACTCCTCCTGCCCACAACCCGGTATTGCCGGTATTGCCGAGATTGTTGCCGAGGCCTATCCCGACGACAGCGCGCAAAATCCAGAGTCGCGCTATTTTGATCCCAAAGCCAGCCCAGACGAGCCGCGCTGGTATATGGTCGATGTGCGGTTTGAACGAAAATTGAAGCGCGTGATCACGCTGGCAGACTTAAAAGCAGAGCCAGCGTTAGGTGAAATGAAATTGGTCCAGAAGGGCAGTCGCCTGTCGATTATGCCGGTTACCGCCGAGGAGTGGCGGCAGATATTAGCGATGGAATAAAACAGCTTAGGCTGCGCTGTCCCGCAGAAAAATCCATTCTCTGGCCGTTGACTGCTCCGGGCAAAAATAATAGCCATCGCTGTTAAAAAGTTTGAGTTCATCAACATTTTTAATGCGATTTTTAATTACATAGTTCGCCATTAGACCTCGTGCTTTTTTGGCGTAGAAACTGATTATTTTGTGTTTTCCGTTCTTAAAATCTTTAAATACTGGGGTGATGATGTCTGCGTTTAAGGCCTTGGGCTTGATCGCGCTAAAGTATTCATTTGAGGCAAGATTGACCAAGACCTGAGATTTAACGGCGGCCAGTTGGAGATTTACCGCGTCGGTAATCTGAGTGTCCCAAAATTGGTAGAGATTTTTACCGGCGTTGTTTTCGAATTTGGTACCCATTTCTAGTCGATAGGGCTGGATCAAATCCAGTGGCCGCAATAAACCATACAGCCCAGACAAGATCCGCAAATGCTGTTGGGCAAAGGTGAAATCACTCGCGCTAAAGCTGTCGGCGTCAAGGCCGGTATAAACATCGCCGCGAAATGCCAGTACAGCAGCCTTGGCATTGTCTGGGCTAAAAGGCAGCTGCCAGTTCATGAAGCGCTGGTGGTTGAGTTCGCCAAGCTTGGGACTGATTTTCATTAAACCGGATATATCGTCGGGGCTGAGTGTTTGTAACTGCTCGATCAGCACTTGCGAGCGCGGCAAAAAATCAGCTTGCGTAAATTTTTTGGTGTGCGCGGGGTTTTCAAAATCCAGGGTTTTGGCTGGAGAAATAAGCAATAACATAGGGTGTCCTGTGAAGCTAAGTTCAAACCTGTAGCAGTGCCTGCCACCAATTGAGTGGGTCGCCGGTCTCGGGATCGTAGACATTGCCGTAGACCCACTTGGCTTGATCACTGTTGGCCCATTTGTTCAGCAATTCTTCAATACTGCTAAACCCAACGCCGAAGTGAATGCTATAGGCAATTGCGCGATCGGTTTTAATATCCATGCTGCCGCCAAGCTTTTCTATTTCTGCGGTGAGTTGGACTTCAAGATCTTCATTGGGCTGACGTAAAAATACCCGCACACAAAGATTGCCGCTGTGTTCAATTAAGCTAAACCGGCCGCGTGCGTCTTCGTTAATTTTTACGGTGTCGAGCGCCGCGAGTCCGCGAACAAAAAGCGGCGATTTGAGGAGTCGGTATTCACCAGCATTCGTTAGCGGTGTGGCGAGGACTTTCTCAAAAATCGGCTGGTTATTTCCGGGATGGATGCCGGCAAATAATTCTAGCAGGGTCTCTTGGTCGGCGAAGGGGGCCTGATCTGTCATAGCGCTTTGGAATTCACATTAGCATGGGGGAGCAATGATACCGATTTTACGTGTCCAGATCACGGTATGATCTGGACCTTGGGACGGATTGTAATAGGCTGATCTCAGCGACTGGCGGCGGGCATTGAAAACTGAATGCCAATTGGCGGTGGAATGTAGTGGCTGTTTGGGCGTTCTGCCTGACCAATACTGATCAGCTTAAAACCGCCCTGAACATAGAGCACGCCGCGGTCTGGCTGGTCTTTAAAACTGTTCTCTAAGGCGAGCAGTTTATTGCCGCGATCATTTTTCATGGCGCTGGCGAAGCGGCGAAAGAACTGGCGCAGGGCGTCGCTAGCTTGTATCACCACGGGATTGTCAGTTAACACGGTGCGATAGGTGTTTGCGCCATCGCCGGCAATATAAAGGCGTCCTTTGAAACCAGCAATATCGCTAAATTCTTTGGTGGGCGTGAGGCTGACTGCGTCGGTGTCGGGAATATTGATGGCTTGGCCTTGCTGGGCACTGGCGATTACCTCGGCCATATCGTCGACATTCATCACGACTTGCGCACTGCCTTGGCTGATAATCGCGGTGGCTTGGTCACCGTTGATAATGGAATACCCCTGCGAGCCACGGTCAACGCGGATATGTTGATCGTCGCGGTAGCTGAGGACCACGGTTTCAGAGCCCATGGCATAGCGGGCAATAATGTCGGCGCTGCAAACGCTCGCGCTGGTCGCCAAAACAATACTAAGAATAATAGAGCGCATAGATTCTCCGGGTCGAAATTCGCGGCAGCGGCATTAGAATGGCTATAATGAGGCGCTTATTCAGGGATGCCAGTCAGTGAAACAGTGTGTATTTTTAATCGATTCGTTTACCGAACGTTTTGGACGCCTATTGGCGTATTTAATTCCCCTTATGATGTTGGGTACCGCCACGGTAGTCATTATGCGCTATGGCTTTGGTCAGGGCATGACGGCGTTGCAGGAGTCGGTAAACTATTTGCACGGCACGGTGTTCATGCTGGGAGCAGCTTACACCCTTAAGCACGGCGGCCATGTGCGGGTCGATATTTTCTATCAACGCTATTCTAATCGTAGCAAGGCATGGATCGACAGCATTGGTTGTATCGTTTTCCTTTTGCCGCTTTGCGGTCTTATTTTAATTACCAGCTGGGAGTTTGCCGGCAATGCCTGGGCGATTCGCGAAACCTCGGTGGAGCCGGGCGGTCTGCCATTTGTCTATTTATTGAAATCCTTGTTGCCGCTCATGGCGATTAACCTCGCCTTGCAGGGCATTGCCGAGTTGTTGCGCAATATCCAAGTGCTGATCAGTCAGGAGGCAAGCCACCATGCTGATTGAGCTGCTGCCTATTTTAATGTTTGTGGTTATTTGCTTGGTGTTGATGCTCGGCTACCCAGTGGCGTTTAGCTTGGCGGGTACCGCCATGATATTCGCTGGTATTGGTATTGCGTTGGGCCATTTTGACGCCTCGTTTTTATCGGCGCTGCCTAACCGCCTGTACGGCACCATAAGCAATGTCACGCTCATTGCCGTGCCGTTATTTGTGCTTATGGGTGTGTTATTAGAAAAAAGTCGCCTAGCGGAAGAGTTGCTCGACAATATGGCGGCGCTATTTGGTCGCCGTCGTGGGGGTTTGGGCTTTTCTGTTATTTTGGTGGGAATGTTATTGGCAGCCAGCACTGGGATTGTTGGTGCCACCGTGGTCACCATGGGATTGATGTCATTGCCGACGATGCTCAGCCGTGGCTATGACCCTAAGTTGGCAACAGGCACAATTTGCGCGACGGGCACCTTGGGTCAGATTATCCCGCCGTCTATTGCCTTGGTTTTATTAGGCGATACCTTATCGAGTGCTTATCAGCAGGCGCAGTTGGACTTGGGTGTCTTCAGCCCCAAGACCTTGTCGGTTGGCGATTTATTTATCGGTGCATTGGTGCCGGGTTTGTTATTGGTGTGTTTGTATTTGCTCTATATGGGCTTTGTTGCCATCCGTCAGCCGGAGCGGGCTCCCGCCGCCGAGGACTTAAACCCGCCACCACTTGGTGTGTTAATTAAAGGTTTGCTACCCCCGATTGGACTCATTATGACGGTATTGGGGTCAATTCTGGTAGGTGCTGCCACCCCCACCGAAGCGGCGGGAGTGGGCGCCTTGGGCGCCGCACTGATGGCGGCGGCTAAAGGCCAGTTGAACTGGGCACGCTTAGGCGAAGTGGCTCGCGACACATTAAAAGTCACCTGCATGGTGTTTATGATTCTTATCGGTGCCGCAGTGTTCTCTCTGGTGTTTCGCGGTTTCGGTGGCGACGAACTCATTCAGCACTTTTTTGATGGACTGCCCGGCGGGGTCGTTACCGCCACGCTTATTGTCATGGTGGTGATATTTTTACTCGGGTTCATTCTCGACTTTATTGAGATCACCTTTGTGGTGGTGCCAATCGTGGGGCCGATACTACTGGCGATGGGCGTCGACCCAATTTGGTTAGGCATTATGATTGCCCTCAATTTACAAACCTCATTCTTAACACCGCCATTTGGTTTTGCGCTTTTCTACTTGCGTGGTGTGGCGCCACCGTCAGTATCCACCGCGGATATTTATCGCGGCGTGGCGCCGTATATTGGTTTGCAATTGCTTATGCTATTTTTATTGGCTTGGTGGCCGGCGCTAGCGACCTGGCTACCGGCCTTTGTTCGAGGGCAATAAGGGGTTTGCCCGCTATACCCGTGGCTTTAATAATGCTATACACGTCATTGACAATGCCGAATAGTGCACGTTAACTATGCGGCTTTAAATAATTCCAATTTTAGAGAGACAATTTTATGCGTGACATCGACGACACGCCAAAGCCCGCGGGTGAACTCGCCCTACTGACTATCGCCATGCCGGCTGACACCAACGCCAGCGGTGATATCTTTGGTGGTTGGCTTATGTCGCAAATGGACCTTGCTGGCAGTCAAACTGCAGCGCGTCGCGCCGGCGGCCGGGTGGCTACCGTGGCAGTCGATTCCATGGCATTTATGACGCCGGTTAATGTGGGTGCGGCAGTCAGCTGCTACACCGATATCGTCGATGTGGGACGTAGTTCTATTCGGGTTCGGGTCGAAGTCTGGGTCACCAATAAACACCAATACGAGCCAGCCAAAGTGACCGAGGGTGAATTTGTGTTCGTGGCAATTGACGGTAATGGCCGCACAAGAGTGGTTGATTAATACCGCCTTGTTTTAGAGCACACATAACGCCATCTCGGCCTGCTAGCTTACGACAATAATGGAGAATAATAATGTCGATGCTGAATAAGGTCTGTTTAATTACCGGTGCCAGTAGTGGTATTGGCAAAGTCACCGCGTTGGCCTTGGCGGCAGAGGGTGCAGAATTATTTTTGCTGTGCCGCAACCGCCAAAAGGGCGAGGCGGTATTGGCAGAAATTGCCGCCCAGTCGCCGGAGAGCAAAGCAACGCTGCTTGTAGGCGATCTTGCCAGTCAGCAGGATATTCGCCGGGTAGCGCAGTCCTTCTTAGATACAGGTAAACCGCTGCACCTCTTATTAAATAATGCCGGGGTAATGAATACTAAGCGCAAGACGACCGCCGAGGGCATTGAAGAAACCTTTGCGGTAAATCACCTAGCGTATTTTTTACTAACAGATTTGCTGCTTGAGCGAATTAAAGAAAGTGCGCCAGCGCGTATTGTTAGTGTGGCCTCAGAGGCGCACGCGTTTGTGAAGGGCGTGCAATTTGACGATATTGAATATAAAACCACGCCTTACAAAATATTCAAAGTGTACGGCCACTCCAAACTATGCAATATTCTTTGGACGCGCTTATTGTCGAAAAAACTCGAGGGCAGCGGTGTAACAGCCAATTGCGTTCACCCCGGTGCAGTCGCTACGCATCTCGGCCATCAGGACAATGTCTTGATGGGTAAAATTGTTGGCGGCATCACGAAGTTATTTTTTAAAACGCCGGAGCAGGGAGCGAAAACCTCCATTTTCGTCGCCACCTCACCAAGCTTAGATAAGACCAGTGGCGTGTATTTTGCTGATTGTAAACCGG